>Ga0193958_1000364_pt1 | contig 17430 bp, 13 predicted proteins | sample FB_1_MG_FD_140320 | JGI IMG/M metagenome (GOLD analysis project Ga0193958, IMG submission 140320) | Microbial mat bacterial communities from the Broadkill River, Lewes, Delaware, United States - FB_1_MG | ecosystem: Environmental > Aquatic > Freshwater > River > Microbial mats | place: USA...
GCCCGACCTTTTTGGGCAAGATGTTCATTATCTGTGGCTACCTAGCAAACGTTTGGGTCTATTGGCCTTAGGCCAAAAAGCAGCGCCCAAAGCGCCCTTGACCTATAAAGCCTTTACCTTTGGACAAGAATTACCCACCTACAAAATGCAAGGTATCGCCATAGAACGAGGCAGTCAATATGCAGTGCGTAGCCAAACCAGCGATATAGAAAATCTCAATTTTCCGAATTTAGAAGCCGAAGCCCCCATTTGGCTATTTGCTTTTTATGAGGAGGAGGGAAAAATTTACCTCAACTTATCGGCAGAGCGAGCCAATAAACTGCCTTATAAATTAGAGTTTAAGGCTTTAAATAATTTGGCTGCCCTACGCAAAGCAGTTGAGCAACTCAATGAAATAGCTTCTTTTAAAGAAAAATAGCCTAAAAATAACTTTAAAAAACTTTATTACTCAAAGATTTAGCTGTACTTTTGCGGCAGCTTAGGCGGCTCCCCAAGGGGCTGCTTTTTTATTCATTTAGAGCGACTTATGACTAAAGGGTCATTGGGGAGCGTCAGAAGTTGGCGAATCTCAATTGGCCTAGCGATGTGCAGGGGGGGCCCAGAGGGCCAGACCGAGGCGGCTTTGCCGCCGAAGGGCCGAGCGAACAGCGAGCCCCGAAACGTAGCGCCGCAGCTTTGCTGCGGAGGCCCCAAAAAAATAAATGGGTCCATAGTCTTATGAGTTTGTTCTTACAGATCTTTTTCAACTTAGCTGTATGCAAAAGCAGAACCTACGGAACATCGCTATCATTGCGCACGTAGACCACGGAAAAACCACCCTGGTAGACAAAATTCTTCACCATTGCCGCCTTTTTCATGCTCATCAAGAAACAGGAGAGCTGATTTTGGACAATAACGACCAAGAGCGGGAGCGGGGAATTACCATTTTGGCCAAAAACGTTTCGGTCAATTACAAAGGAACCAAAATTAACATTATTGACACTCCTGGTCACGCCGACTTTGGTGGAGAAGTAGAACGTGTGCTCAATATGGCCGATGGCGTATTGCTTTTGGTGGATGCCTTTGAAGGTCCTATGCCTCAGACGCGTTATGTATTGAGTAAAGCAATTGAGCTCGGTAAGGCGATTGTGGTGGTAGTCAACAAGGTAGACAAAGACAACTGCCGCCCTGATGAGGTGCAAGAGGATGTCTTTGACCTGATGTTCAACTTGGATGCTAGCGAAGAGCAGCTCGACTTTAATACGGTTTATGGATCGGCCAAGAACGATTGGATGGGTCCTGACTGGAAAGAACAAACAGCCGACGTTTCTTACCTACTCGATCGCGTACTAGAAGATATTCCTGCTCCTGCCCAAAATGAGGGGAGCTTGCAGATGCAAATTACGAGCTTAGACTACTCTCAGTATGTTGGCCGTATGGCGATTGGCCGCGTTCATCGTGGTAGCCTTTCGGTAAACCAGCCTGTTTCTGTAGTGAAGCGCGATGGCAGCATCCAGAAGTCAAGAGTACGTAAACTCTATACTTTTGATGGTTTGGGCAAAGCCGAAACCGAAACCGTAATCAATGGTGACCTTTGTGCCGTTGTAGGGATTGAAAACTTTGAAATTGGAGATACGATCGCTGATTTTGAAGCGCCCGAAGGCCTTACACCTATGAAAATTGATGAGCCTACCATGAGTATGCTCTTCACGATTAACGATTCGCCTTTCTTTGGTAAGGAGGGTAAATTTGTTACTTCTCGCCACCTGCGCGACCGTCTATACAAAGAGCTAGAGAAAAACTTGGCCCTTCGTGTTCAGGAAACCCAAAGCCCCGATTCTTACATGGTCTTTGGCCGTGGTGTAATGCACCTTTCTGTATTGATTGAGAGCATGCGCCGCGAGGGCTATGAGTTCCAAGTAGGTAAGCCTCAGGTGATCGTGAAAATGATTGATGACAAAAAAATGGAGCCCGTCGAATTGCTTGCTGTTGATGTACCCGATGAGTTTTCTGGTAAAATCATCGAGTTGGTCACTCAGCGCAAAGGCGATATGACCATCATGGAGCCCAAAGGCGACTTGATGCACCTCGAATTTATGATTCCTTCTCGCGGAATTATCGGTTTGCGCACCTTGGTCCTCAACTCTACTGCTGGCCAAGCGATCATGAACCACCGCTTTGTAGAATACGCTCCTTGGAAAGGCGAATTGCCTTCTCGTAACAAGGGTTCATTGATCGTTTTGGAAAATGGTACGTCTATTCCTTACGCTATGGACAAATTGAAGGATCGTGGCGTTTTCTTCATCTCTCCTGGTGTAGATATCTACGAAGGCCAAATTATTGGCGAGCACAGCCGTGAAAATGACCTCGTGATCAATATTACCAAAACGAAGAAGCTCACCAACATGCGCTCTTCTGGTGCCGATGATAAGGCCAAGTTGCCTCCCCCCTTGCAGTTCTCTTTGGAGCAATACATGGAGTATGTTGGGGAAGATGAGTACCTAGAAATTACGCCCGAAAGTCTGCGCCTACGCAAAATATTCTTGAAAGAGCATGAGCGTAAACGCGCCAACAATGCAGCCAATGTGGTGATTAAATAAGCCCATAACGGCCTTTATACAACGTCCTTTTCAGTTTGCTGAAAGGGACGTTTTTTTTGGGGCTGCCCCAGCCTGCGGCTGGGTCGGGCCATTGCGCAGCTCGCAGGTCTGCTCGGCCCTGCAGCCCTGTGGGCTTTGGTCTGCCGCCTGCGGCGGCCCTGCTACAGCCCCTCAGCCGCGTCGCTGCGCTCCTTTGCGGCGGCTTCGCCGCCTGCTATCTGTATCTCTGCCTGTAGGTTGAAACCTACAGCAATAATATAAGTATGAGGGTTAAAACCCTCAACAAATAAAGAGGCCTAACTTTATCATCTGATTAAAGAGAGTAGCAATAAATTTTAGCCCAAAAAACAGGCAAAGCCCTTGAAGTTTACTAGTTTTGCTAGCAAAATCACCCCCAAAGGCCAAGAGGCCAAAATTTGTACACAAAACAACCTTGATTCTATGCTTTTGAAAGGAAAAAAAGGAATCATTTTCGGCGCACTCAATGAGCAATCGATTGCCTGGAAAGTAGCCCAGCAGGCCAAGGCCGCCGGGGCAGATATTGTATTGACCAATGCACCCATCGCATTCAGAATGGGCCAAATTGATGAACTAGCCAAAGAGCTAGACTGCCAGGCCATTCCAGCCGATGCTACTAAATTGGAAGACCTAGAAGCCTTGGTAGAAAAAAGCCAAGAAATTCTAGGTGGCAAAATTGACTTTGTTTTGCACTCTATCGGTATGTCGGTCAATATTCGTAAGAAAAAAGCCTATACCGACCTCAAATATGACTGGATGCAGAAAACCTTTGATATCTCTGCCATCTCTTTCCACAAACTGATGCAAACCCTTTGGCAAAAGGATGCTATGGCAGAATGGGGCTCTATTCTCGCTCTTAGCTATATTGGTGCCCAAAGAGTATTTCCTCATTATAGCGAAATGTCTGAGTCCAAAGCCCTGCTAGAATCTTTTGCTCGCAGCTTTGGCTATCACTTTGGCGTACGCAATAAGGTCCGTGTGAATACAATTTCACAATCGCCTACCCCCACTACCGCGGGTACTGGTGTAAAAGGCTTTGACCAATTCCTAGATTATGCCGACAAAATGTCGCCCCTAGGCAATGCCCCCGCAGAAGCTTGCGCAGATTACTGCCTCTCGCTTTTCTCAGACCATACTCGCTATGTCACCCTACAAAACCTCTACCATGATGGCGGTTTTTCTAATATGGGCATGAGCGAAATCATGATGGGCGAGGAACCTCAATAAAGACAATATGCAAAAAGGCGCAGGGCTCCTGCGCCTTTTTTAGGCTCAAAAACAAACTTTCAATAAAAATTGAAAGTTCTGAAACTAATTTACTTTTCTTTCGTAAGAAGGAAAAACAGTTTAGGTTGCTTTTCTTTAAAAAGGCCTAACTTATATGACTTTAGTCCATTAAGGATAAAATCTATAGCTCATCTCAATCCTATGCTTATGAAAACGCCAACAAAAGGTATGCTGCAATTTGACTTTATTATGCAGTCTCTGGTCTATGTTCCTACAGTTTTACTTTATCTACTTAGCACTTTAGGCGAATTCCATCCATTTGCAGAAGATTTGGATGAGTTTTTCATTTTTGGGCTACTTATGCAAATCCCTTTGGGGGCTACTCAAGTATTGAGTGGTTTGGTTCGCAGCATTCGACATGGCAGCCCCATTCGTAAAAAATACCTAATGGGCTGTGCAGTCTATTTTGCCGTTCTTTTTGTCATAGCAAGCGTAGCTGCTATCGACTTTATGCTTATTGGGGTACTCATTGTACCTCCTATGCTGATTGCAAGCTGGTACTATTGGTTAACCTATCGCCAACTTACTGGCCGATTTGAAGAAGAAGGCAGTCCCTATTTATTTCCAGAAAAAGATAGCCTTGTTTTAGATGAACTAGATGAAGATGAGCGCACTTTATTAGAGATTCAACAAAGACAAAGAGCCCGCAGCACCAACTTCTAAACTTTCTCCCTAACTTTGCCCCAAACTAATCCCTTTTGTCTTATGAATGCCCGTCAACATCTCTATCTCGACTGCTTTATTCAGTTTGTCTTGCTCCTCTATTTTGGTTTTTTAATCGGAAAGGCCGAAAACTTTTTTGAGCTCTTAACGGTCATTCCCTTTGTCTTTTTGGCTTGGCAACTGCCCAATGGGCTGATCTACGATCGATTTTTTGAGCAGCCTAGCCGTCGAACTTTTTTGAAGTATAGTTTTTATACTATAATACTGATTGCCGCTTTTTGGGGCCTAATCTGGATGGCTGTTCAACTTCCTGGCTTATACAATTTATTATTTCCAGTAATTACAGCCGCCATCCCGCTCACAGTGACCATTTTGCCTTTTGTGGCGGGCATTATTGCCCTTGGTTATTTGGGCCTTTGTTTCCGAGACCTCTATTTTGCGGTTTACAAAACGATTTAATGTATGCTTCGCATTACCAAATACCGCCTCTTACTCGATTTCTCGATCCAATTGATTCTTTTTATCCTTTGGGCGATCCAAGCTACCCTACACTTTAGCTATTTTGGGGTACTTTACTATAGCAGTGTTTTTATCCTTTTGCTCAGCGCTTGGCAACTTCTACACGCCTTTTATGTGGTCCACAAACATCAGGATTGGCACCGCAAACAATATTTACAAAATATGCGGCAATTGTTAGCTTATAGCTTAATTACCATTGGTATTGGCCTATTTATGCTACTCGCTAGCTTTGGCTTTTTGGCCCCTTTCTTTATCTTCAGTTTGCATATTTTGCATTGGGTAATTTGCTTGGTAGCGCTCTATTTTGCCGGTCGTTATTTCTGGACCAGTATCCGCCAACTTCAAGATTATATCAACCGCCCAAAATCTTTTTGGGATCTTTAATGTTTTGTTTGGGGCCCGCGGCCGGCTAGCCTTTGGCTAGAACGGCCGCCGCTATGCTGCGGGGCTCGCTATTCGCTCGGCCCTTCGGGCTTCACTGCGTTTTGCCCTCGGTCTGCGGCTATGCCGCCCCCCTTCGCAGCGCTGGGCCAAAGGGGGCTTCGCCCCCTCTCTAGAGAGCAAAAGATGGACTTTGCTCTCTTTTTTTATTGCCCTAAAAGACAAAATCAATTTAAAACTTGCGTTTATCTTATTGTAGGCTTATTTTTGAACTGCTCCAATTGCGCATTGCGTTTTGTAGGCGGCAAAGCCGCCGTCAAGGAGCGAAGCGACTGGCCTAGCTGCCTGTAGTGGTGCCGCAAAGCGGCAGACCGAGGCAGCTTTGCTGCCGAAGGGCCGAGCAGACCTGCGAGCCACGAAAGGGAGCGCCGCAAGGCGAAGCCGCAGCGGAGGCCCCAAAAAATTTAGAAAAGCAGCGCTTTATGTTAGAAAAATCTATAGAATATGTCAAGGGAGTTGGGCCGCAAAAAGCCGATTTGCTCAAAAAGGAGTTAGGGATTTTCACCCTAGAACAACTGCTGATGAACTACCCTTTTCGCTATATTGATCGTAGCGTTTTTCATAAAATTGGGGAATTGGAGGCCAATGAAACTCCAGTGCAAATTCGAGGAATTTTGCGCCGAATTGACAGCCATGGCGAAGGCACAAAAAAGCGTATGGTTGGCATTTTTAGAGATGATACAGGGCAGGTTGAGTTGGTTTGGTTTAGGGGCCTGAACTGGGTCAAACAACTACAAACGGGCATTGAATACGTGATTTATGGCAAAGTACAGCAGTTTGGCCGCAACCTGAGCATTACTCACCCCGAACTGGAGCCGCTAACGGCCAAAAACAGTAGCCTAGAACCTCGGATGGATGCCGTTTATCGGGTGACGGAAAAAATGGCCAGCAAGCGGATTAAGTCTAAGGACCTGCATAAAATTATCCGCAATGCCCTGATTCCAATTTATAAGGAGCCAGAACATTTGCCCGAAACCTTGCCTCAATATTTGCTCGAGAGCATGAAGTTGCCAAGTCGTATGGATGCGCTGATTGGTATTCATTTTCCCAAAACCTTGGCCCAAAAAGACCAAGCTCGCCGACGCTTTATTTTTGAAGAGCTCTTCTTTTTGCAATTGCGCATTTTACAGCGCAAAAGCCTTAAACAACTGGAGACCAAAGGGCATTTGTTTCCCCTTATTGGCGACTTTTTCAATGGTTTTTACCAAAACAACCTCAAATTTGAGCTGACTGGCGCCCAAAAACGGGTGCTTCGAGAAATCCGAAAAGACCTAGGCTCTGGCCAGCAGATGAACCGCCTTTTGCAAGGCGATGTGGGTAGTGGAAAAACGGTGGTCGGCTTTATGTCTATGCTCATGGCATTAGATAACGACTTTCAGGCGGCATTAATGGCCCCTACCGAAATTTTGGCCCAGCAGCATTTTGAGTCGCTGCTCAAAATGGCAAAGGGGCTCAATATTCGGATTGAGTTACTCACGGGGTCTATCAAGGGTGTTCAGCGCAGAGAGTTGCTAGAAGATTTGGTAGAGGGGCGCATTCACATCCTCATTGGCACCCATGCATTAATTGAAGATGCGGTAGTATTTAAAAACTTGGGCCTTGTGATTATTGATGAGCAGCATCGTTTTGGGGTGATGCAAAGGGCTAAAATGTGGAAAAAAAATGCGGCTGGACCGCCTCATATTCTAGTCATGACCGCCACGCCTATTCCCCGCACCTTGGCCATGACCGTTTATGGCGATTTGGAGGTTTCGGCCATTGATGAAATGCCTCCAGGGCGTTTGCCTATTCAGACCTCTCACAAATTTGAGAGTAGTCGACTTTGGGTTTTTGGCCAAATAAAGGAGCAGATTGCCAAGGGCCATCAAGTCTATATTGTCTATCCATTAATTGAAGAATCGGAATCAGAAGCCTTGGCTGAAATCAAAAACTTGATGGAAGGTTATGAAAGCATTCTGCGAGAATTTCCCCAGCCGAAATATCAAATCAGTGTGGTGCATGGTCGTCAAAAAGCGGAGGATAAAGATTATGAAATGCAGCGTTTTGCTAAGGGCGAAACCCAAATTCTCATGGCCACTACAGTAATTGAGGTAGGGGTCAACGTACCTAATGCCACCCTAATGGTCATTGAAAATGCCGAGCGTTTTGGTTTGGCCCAGCTGCATCAGCTTCGGGGAAGAGTAGGCCGAGGCGGTGGAGAGGCCTATTGTATTTTGATGACGGGCTATAAATTGTCTAAAGAAGGCCGTTTTCGGATGAAAACCATGTGCAAAACGACAGATGGTTTTGAAATTGCGGAAGCAGACCTTAAATTGAGAGGGCCTGGGAGCATTGACGGCACTCAGCAGTCGGGTATCTTGAGTTTGCGTCTAGCCGATTTGGCCAAAGATGGCCGAATTTTGCAAACGGCCAGAAACTTAGCCAAAGAAATTGTGGCCCAAGACCCCCTCTTTGAAAAGCCCGAAAACCTTCCGCTCAAACGTGAGCTTTTACATGCCCAAAAACAAAGAACTTTTAGTAAAATCTCTTAATGAATAGCTTTATGGATGAGTTTATAGGCTTAGTCGCTGTTGTGATGGTTTTCTCTATTCCACTATTGGCCATCTTTTTATCGTATAGGAGCAAGATGCGAAAAATGGAACTGAACAAGGGCGGCAAACAAGAAGAAATTGACCAACTCAAGCGGCAAATCGGCCATCTTTTTCAGCAGCAAGAATTGCTAGAAGAGCGCATTGCAGAACTAGAAAATGCTGAAAGAAAAAACAAAATCTCGCTTTCTGTAGAAGAGCTAGATATTTTGCGTAAAGCCGATAAAAAATAACTTTATGCCTCCTATTTTACTTTTTGCAGTTGCGGTTTGTCTGATGTTACTACTCTTTTTCTTCGTGTTATTGCCTAAAAATAAGGCCAAAGTACGAGAGATTAACTATGCTTTGCGTATAGTAGAAGCAGAAAACAAACTAGAGCAACTCCGCCAAGCCCAAGAAGAATATGAACAACGCTTAGCCAATTTGGAGCATATTGTTATGGACAGTCGCTTTAGTGAGCAAGACTGGGCACCTAAACAGCCTATAGCCCTCAAGCAAGAGATTGATCAATTACGCATTATAATAGAAGAACTCAAAAAGAAGTAGATGCAAAAATGCTTAACTACTTTGGCCCTTTTTGGGGCCTTATTAGGCCTAGGGGGATTTGCCCTTTTGGCCTATTTATTTTGGGGGCTAAGCTATGAGCAGTTTGCTCAATTGCTTTTGGCTTGGGCTGGCAAAAGTGATTGGCTGGATCGTTTTAAGCAAGATTATTTTCCAGAAAATCGCTGGCTATTTTTTGGCTATAGTTTGCCTTTTTTGGCCCTTGGCTATCTTGCTTTTTTGGCTTATGCCTATAAAAAACGAGCCCTTTGGCTATCGGCTGCGGTAGAGCAGTTTCGGCTTTGGGCCCAACTTATTCGCCAAGAGAATAGGCAAACTAAGCCCATAGAATGGGCTTTTTTCTTGCCTATTCTATGCTTTTGGTCCATCAGTACGCTCTACCAAATTCAGCAACTGCCCATAGAATACGATGAAGCTTGGAGCTTCTTGCATTTTAGCAGTCGGTCTCCCTTTTTTAGCCTAATTAGCCCCAACAACAACCACATCCTCTATACCTTTTGCAGTAGTCTGTTGCACCAACTAGGAGTAGTTGGGCCTTGGGACCTTCGACTGCCTTCTTTTTTGGCTATTTTTGGGCTGTTGTTCTTTAGTTATTGGTATTATCGACGCTTGTTGGGCTGGCGTTGGGGGCTGGCTATTTTAGCACTTTTGGCCCTAGCCCCTCCAATCTATATTTATGGCATTTTGGGTCGAGGTTACGGAATTTTACTCTTTTTTACAGGGGCTTATCTTTGGGCCGATGGCCAAGACAAGCGGCAACTTTGGCCGCTTTTGCTCCTTTTAGCTTGGGGCGGAATCTATAGCAATCCCATTTTTGTTTTACCTTATTTTGGCCTGGTCCTTTATCGATTTGGGCAGGTCAATTGGTGGCGCCAACAACTTCTATTTGTCTTAGGGAGCCTCCTCTTATATAGTCCTTTTATCTTGGCTAATGGTGCTCAAATTCTGGCTGGAGCGGCAGCTGATTCTGGACAAAGTCTAGGCAGTACATACTTCTACCTCTACCGCCTGATTGATTGGCAGTTTTTGGGCCGTGGCCTGCCGCTTTTTTGGCCCTATTTACTGCTTGTTTTGGGCCTTTTAGCGCTACAAAAGAAACAGGGATATTGGTTAGCGTTTAGTTTGCTTTGGCCCATTTTACTGCCTTTTTTGAACCAACAATGGCCCTACCGCATTTTTTGCTACCTCTATTTATTCTTTTTGCCCTATTTGGGCTTAGCCTTGGCCAAAATGCCTTTTAAAAAGACATTTATTCTCCCCCTTGGGCTAGTTCTAGGGCTACAGTTTTGGGCTAGTCGGGGACATTATTTTTTGCATTGGAGCCGTCCCCTAGATGCCGAGGCTAAAAAGATTGCCCAACTCCTTTTAGCCGACCCTCAAGCCGAAATTTGCTATAGTTTTGCCCGCTATGACAAACCCCTTTTACAATACTATTTTTTGCGGGCCAGACGCAAATTGGCCTGCCCAATGCCCTTTGCCGGCAGTCAGGAGCAGGCTAATTTTGGTCCTCATTTCCCCTACGTTTTGCTCGATACAGAAGATTATAAAGTCTCTAGCCCCATTGCCGATAGCCTAGCTAGGCACTATCAAGTCATTTATCGCAATGAACGGCTGATTCTCTACAAATTGAACTAGTGTTTTTTGGGGCTGCCCCGCCCTTCGGGCGGGTCGGGCCATTGCGCAGCTCGCAGGTCTGCTCGGCCCTGCAGCGCTTTCAGCGCTTTGGTCTGCCGCCTTCGGCGGCCCTGCTACAGCCCCTCAGCCGATGCTGTGGGTGTCTCCCACAATCTGTGGTGCATAAAAAAAGGGAATTTCCAAACTTGTTTTGGAAACTCCCTTAGACCTAACTTAACTAACTTATCAGAACTTTTACTGCCTCTTTATGGCCATTTTTCTGATTTTGTTACCTCCCTAAAGCAGTTTTTTGAAAAAAAATTCAATTTGTCTTGACTTTTATCTTAAACGGCTGTTAAAACTGCGGATCTAGGGCAACAACTTTTTGGTCTCAGAAGGGCGCAGCTCGACGACCGAAGGGAGTAACTGATTGGCTGTAATGGCCTAGCGATGCGGAGCGGGTGGCCCTTAGGCCAGACCAAGGCGGCAAAGCCGCCGTAGGGCCGAGCAGACTTGCGAGCCCCGCAGCGTAGCGCCGCAAGGCGAAGCCGCAGCGGAGGCCCCAAAATCCTTCACAGAAAGACACTAACAACTATTCTATGTATATTCGTTATCCAAAAATTATCATTAGCGGCTTTTTGGTCCTTTCACTTTTGGGGGCTTGGGCGGCCAGTAGTCGTTTGGGCTTTAGCTTCAACTTTGAAGACTTTTTTCCAAAGGGCGACCCTGATCTTGAGTTTTACAATGAGTTTAAGCAGCGTTTTGAGCCAGACGACAACTTTTTATTAGTTGCTTTGCATCGGCCTGCGGGGGTCTTTGAGCAAGAATTTTTGACCAAAGTGCGAAGCTTTTCGCTTTCGGCCAGAGATACAGAATTTGAGTTGTCTACAATTGGTTTGAGTCGTTGGGAAGAAGGCAAAACCCTTTTCACGCAAGAAAACGGTCGTTATAGAGTACGGCCCATTGTAGAGAGCAACTCCCTTTTACAGGTTGAATTTCCGTTAAAAACGCCATTTTCCTTTACCAGTATTCCGGCCATCCATTTAGAAGATACGGCTCGTTATTTGGCCGATAAAAAGAAAATATTGGCCGATCCTCGTTTAGTCAACAACTTCATTTCGGCGGATGCCAAAACCTTAGTGGTCATCCTTAAGACGGTGGATAACATCCAGCAGCAGCCAGCTGAAAAGCTAATGGCCACTTTGCGGGCCAAGCTAGACAAGATGGGCTTTTCGGATTATCATTTTTTAGGTCGGGCTAATTTTCAGACAGAGTTGGTACAAATGCAAATTAAGGAATTCATCCTCTCTACGGTGGTTTCTTTTTTCTTGGTTCTCATTATCATGTGGCTAATTTTTCGGCGATTTTGGGGCATTTTTATTTCTCTTTCTTCTATTGCTTTGGGGCTTTTGCTCTTCGTGGGCATTTTGGGTATTTTGGGTCGAGAGCTAGATACCATGGCGCTGCTCTACCCTATCATCATGATCATTGTAGGCACCTCCGACGTCATTCACGTTATGTCCAAATATGTAGATGAATTATCGGCGGGTAGGAGCAAGATGGAAGCCATACAAACCACCATTAAAGAGATTGGAATGTCTGTTTTTCTGACTTCTTTTACCACTTCTGTGGGGTTTTTGTCTTTGCTCAGTTCACGTTTAGAACCTATTCAAAATTTTGGAGTCAATGCGGCTATTGGGGTGATGTTGGCCTATGGGACCGTCATGCTCTTTAGCTGTACCCTTTTGGTCCTTTTTGATAAAGATCAGATCATTAAATTGCGGCCAACGGGTGAAAACAACAAACAATGGCATGGCCTCTTTGATTGGGTACATGCTTATAGCAAAAACTATCCTTGGCGGGTGGTGGCAGGTATTTCGGCCATAGCAATTGTAGCTGGAATTGGCGTAGCGCAGGTCAACACCAACACCCAAATCAAGCAGATTTTGCCCAAGGGTGCGCAGGTCACCCAAGACTTCCATTTCTTTGAGCAAAACTTTAGTGGGTTTCGGCCTTTTGAGTTGGCGGTAATGGCCCAAGGCGATCATAGTCTACAAGATTTTGAAGTCATTCAGGCTATGGACAAGGTAGAGCAGCGCTTGATGGAATCTCCAGCCATTCGCTCTACTTCTTCCATCAGTTGGTTATACAAGAGCTTGCATCAGGCCTTTCATTCGGGCCGCTCGGCTTATTTTAAGCTCCCTGAAAGGGAGAAAGACTTTCTCAAATACCAGAAGTTGGCGGGGCAATTGGGGAATAACAACAATTTGGGCATGTTGGTCAGTGAGGACCAAAAATACGGTCGAATTTCGGCCCGTTTACTAGATGTTGGGGCCGATAGCATTCGAGATTTCATGGCTGAGATGCAAATCTTCATGGAAACAGAAATTGACAGCAATTTGGTCAAATTTCGGCAAACGGGAACAGGCGTCATTGTAGACAAAAACTCGGTTTATGTGCGTGACTCCTTACTCAAGGGCTTGGGTTTTGCCATTTTGGTCATTAGTTTATTGATGGCCCTACTCTATCGCAACCTCAAAATGATTGTTGTGGCTTTGGTCCCCAATATTTTGCCTTTATTGATTGCTGGAGCAATTTTGGGTTATCTGCAAATTCCCTTAGAGGCGGGTGTAGCTATTGTTTTTGCCATTATATTTGGCATTGCGGTTGACGACACCATTCATATTTTGGGTCGTTATCAGCTGATGAAAAGAAGGGGACTAAGTACCGATGAAGCCCTAAAGCAGACCTTAAGAGAGACGGGAAAAGCAGTTACCTTAACCTCTGTGATTTTATTTTTTGGCTTTTTGATTCTGCTCTTTTCGGCCAATCCGCCAGCGGTCACTATTGGTTTATTGATTAGCTCGACGCTCTTTTCGGCCCTTATTTGCGACATCTTTATTATTCCTGTGATGTTGCGGGCCATTCATAAGGATTAGGGGCCTCCGCCTCGCTGCGCTCGTCGGCGCTACGTTTCGCAGCTCGCTGATCGCTCGGCCCTTCGCCGCTTTCAGCGGCTCGGTCTGGCCCTGCGGGCCACTGCTGCACATCGCTAGGCCTGCGGCGGCTTCGCCGCCTGCTAATCTGTACTTTTTCGTCCTACAGGGCCGAAGGCCCGCAGGCTGAGGGATGGGCAAGGGTGGCCGAAGGCCAGACCGAGCTTTTTGAGCGTAGCGAAAAAAGCGATGGGCCGAGCAGACCTGCGAGCCCTGAAACAGCCCGACCCGAGCGAAGCGAGTGGGCAGCCCCAGAACAGCTCTATTTGGGCAAAAAAATAGCATTATCCGCCCCTTTTGTAAACGGATAATGCCAAGCAAAATTACACTACACCCTAATCGTCATAGCAAAAGCTAATTGGATTATTGTTAGGCACAATAACAGGCTTTATTATCCATATTCAAAAAAGTTAAAGTAGACAAGTAGTAGACAAAGATAAATTATATATTTTTCAAGTATTTATCTAAGCTATCATGGGTATCTAAATTTAGTTTTTTGCGTATTCTATAACGACTTTTTTTCACGCCATGCGGGCTAATATTGAGTAATTGAGCAATACTTTTGCTATCGAGGTCTGTGCGGATGAGTACGGCTAGGCGGAGTTCTGCGGGAGAGATATCTGGAGCGATTTGCATTAACTTTTGCTGATAATTGGGTTCCATTTGTTGGAACTGTTGGAGAAAGGGCAGCCAATAATCCTCGGCCTCAATCAGTTGGTTAATTTCGCGTAGGAGGCGGGGGCGTTGGATAGACTGGTCTTCTATTTTAGTTTTAAGTTGAAGTAATAGCTCATTTTTGTGGGCTAAAACCAGCAGCGACTGTTGTAAATCTTTTTGGAGTTGTTTGAGTTGCATCGCTTTCACTTCGGCTTCTGCCGCCTTCATTTGTCGTTGCCATTCTTTTTGTTTGAGAATAGATTTAATTCGGGCCAATAGCTCGATAGGGGGAGCTGGTTTTCGGAGAAAATCTATAGCGCCATATTCTAGTGCTTTAGCCAAATGCAAACTTTCAGTCATTGCGCCGGTATAGACCACGATAGGAATATTTTTATAGGCTTCGTATTTTTCTTTTTGGAGTTCTTCTAAAAGTTCGAGGCCGTTCATAATGGGCATATCCCAATCGAGCAGAATCAGGTCCACTTTTCTTTGGTTAAGAATAGCAAGACATTCTTGGCCATTCAGGGCCATTAGAATTTGCGTAGAGGGGCACCAATTTGCAAAAAGTTGAATAATAGCTCGTCGATTTCGGGGATCATCTTCAGCAATTAAGATTGTTTTTTCGGCAAGAATTAGATGGTTATTGATCGGCATGTTTAATGATTTCGTAAAGTTCTTCTAGTTTTTGGCGGTCTCCTTCATAGATTGCGTCCTCCAACAATTGGTAAAGGTGTTTATCTGCTGGTTGAGCTTGTTCTTTTTGGATTTCTTGCAGAGCGGCATAAAGAGGTTGCGCTTCATAAATTTCGTATTGTAAAAGATTTTTAGCTTGTACAATGTTTAGAAATGCGGGAGAGTATTCTACTTTCCGTTCATCTAGTTGAGTATTCTCTTTCTCTGCTTTCTCTAGTTGTATATTAGTATTTTTTGGCCATTGAAGGATAGCGGCCACATAGCCTGCTTCACCTGGACTAATTTCAAAGCTAAGACCAAGTTCTTGGCTTAATTGTTTGATAATTCTCAAACCCAGTCCTTGGCCTTTAAAAATGCGATCTAGTTGTTCTTCCTTATTCAGATTTTCGACAATATGTTGAGAAAGCTGTCCTGGATTTTGGATAGAAATTTCAACTTGATTTTGTATAACAGCTGCTTTAACTCGGATTTGTTCATGGCCTTGGCTGTGTTTTGCGGCATTCATGAGCATATTTCTAAAAACGATTTTGAGGAGATTGGCATCCGTTTCTAGATAAATTGCCTTAGGGAAATCTACATAAATATTAAATGCGGCTTGGGTCAAGAGTTCATCTTCTTGTTCAAGCACATCTTTAAGCAGTTCAATCAAATTTTCTCGTTGATAATTTGCACTAAGGTCTCGATCTTCTAGGCGCACCCATTGCAGTAATTCCTCCATCATGAGGTAAATTTGCTTACTACTTTGTTCTAGTTGTTGAAGGTCGGCATAAGTTACTAAGCCTTCTTCATTTTGGAAACGTTCGAGCAAAACATGGCTTTGGTGAAGCAAGTAATTAAAGGGATTACGTAAGTCATGTCCAACAACAGAAAGTAAGATTTTCTTCCGTTCATTAGAACGGCTAATAAATTTTGCATAATTGCCTAATATCTTATTCTGTGTTTTAATTTTCCATAAAAAAAAGCCGGCAGAAATCAATCCGAGTAAACTGATCAGCACAATAGCCAACAGGTAATACTGTTGGTTTTCAGCGCTAGACAAGCGTTGCTTTTGCAGCTCAATCATATAATCTTTCTCTTGTTGTAGGAGAAGTTCACTTAATGATAAAGATCGGCTATCCTGTTTGCGCATTTCTTTAATTTGTTCAAAATTATTTCGCCATTTTTGAGCAGCGGCCCTATCATTGCCGGATAATTGATAATATTTTGCCCAAGCTTGATCTAAGTTTAAGCGGATATAATTACTGTGCCCCAGTTGCACCAAGGTTTCGACTTTTAGCAAGCTATTTTGGGCTAATTTCAACTTCCCCACCTCCAACTGGACTTCGGCTAATGTGAGATAAAAATCTGTCCATTCTGCACCTATTGCCTTTTGCTCCATCTTTGGCAAAATTTCACCTAAAAGAGACTGTACCATTTCTTTTTTGCCTTCTTTTTCATAGATAGCAATTAAATATGCGTAAGCTTTCAAGTGAAAAACCTTAAACTGCTGATAATCTTTAACTTCCCTATTACTTTCAAAGGTTTCAATAGCACTTTTGAGTGCCTCTTCAGCTGCGGCATAAGCTCCTTGCACCTCATACATTTTTCCTAAGGTTGTATAAGCATGTGCTAATTGCATTGGGATAGTATCTGCCTCCAATTGATAACGGATAGCTACTTGTGTATAGCCAATAGCTGCTGCTATGCTATCTTGTTTTTGGGCAATCAGGCCATAGTTACCATAAATAGTAGATAGCCCTTTCCAATGTCCTTCTGCTCTAAATATCTGCTCCGCTCTTTTATAGAGTTTACGGGCCAAGGGATATAAATTGAAATTATAGTAGATATTTCCTACCTCAATTAAAAAGTAAGCCCCTCCCCAACCGCTAATTTCTGCTGAATCCATATAGGTTCGATAATATTTTAGCGCTCGTACATCTTGTCCTAAAGCCGCATAATAACTCCCTCGAATTCTATAATTGGCATCCATACACTGTTGAAAACTCCCGTGCTCACATTGTATTGTTGTCAAACTATCAATCTGACGGAGTGCTAAGTCTGGGTTTCGATAAGTTTCTTGGGTAATGATTTGCCCTAGTAATTGAGTTTTGGGCTCTCGGTCTTTTAGGCTAAAGGACAACTGATTATATTCTCTGTATAAAGAATCTAACCCCCTTTGGGCCAAAACTGGCATTCCAAATAGCGGCAAAGAGATAACGATAGCGATCAGTTTTATCATAGTGGGCCTATAAAAGCTATAATTAGAGATCATTTCAGGGGTGCTTTGTCCAATTATTCCATTGCGTTTACTAATGTCTTCAAACTGCCCAACGAGTTTGTTAAACAGGCATTTACATTTATCTTCTTCCCCTTAATATTATTCAGTTAGATCGCAAGTTAGCATTTAAGACAAGTATTACTCTTTTTACGCATTGAATTTAACCACTTACCATTTCTACTTGGGGCATATTAAGCAAAAGTCTTTCATTATACAACATCTTTACATTTAAAAAAATAACCTTTGTCTACCTTTTGTCACACATACAATTTGATAAAATTAAAAACCTTCAATCTATATTTGCACACAACAAATCAATTAACCTGTTATTTATCAAATAAATATGTACACGCAAAAATCACTATTATTGCTGCTAATTTCTGCAAGTTTTTGTTGGGGAAGCTTGCAAGCACAAGTCAAAATTGGAGACAACCCAAACAATATTCAGCAAAATGCTTTACTAGAATTAGAAAGTCAACAAAAAGGGCTACTCATTCCTCGTATGAACTCTGTTCAAAGGGATGCTATTAGTAATGCGGTGAGCTTTGACCCAC
>Ga0193958_1000365_pt1 | contig 17389 bp, 13 predicted proteins | sample FB_1_MG_FD_140320 | JGI IMG/M metagenome (GOLD analysis project Ga0193958, IMG submission 140320) | Microbial mat bacterial communities from the Broadkill River, Lewes, Delaware, United States - FB_1_MG | ecosystem: Environmental > Aquatic > Freshwater > River > Microbial mats | place: USA...
CAAACTCTTCAGTTTAAATCTTAACTTTGTTTTAAAACTATTGACGAAAGTGTTAAACACTTTATCTCAAGCTTTCTTGTCGAAAGCCAACTAAGATAAGTGCCCACACAAATTACTTGATTTCACTTTTTAATGAGCGACTAACTTGATAAAAAGTTAGTTAAATTTGTTCTGTCTCAGCAGCAGCGCGTTTGCGTTGTTACCTGAGAAGCCGTGCATTATAGAGACTCCACGAAAAGAGTCAAGCGTTATATGTCATTTTTTTGTAATTATTTGCTTATTTTTTTTAAGCTGCTGATTTAAAAGTATAGTTTATTTCTAAAGAAATGCTATTTTTATACTTACAGGCATCATTATTTATCTAGCTTCTTTTTAGAATATCTCAAAACCTAGGCACAGTTGCTTCATTTTTTATGTATGCATGTTGCAATGTACTTATAGATACTTTGTATTCATCTCTATCTTATCAAGCGAAGCTCTTTATGAAGGTATCTTGGGTAGTGGATAGGTAACTAAACCAATTAATACAATGAGGGAATTTTTATAAAAAGGTTTAGTTATCGGATATTTTATAGAATCTATTAGTGATTACTTTATAAAAGGAACAGAAGGATAGTGATCTATGATGCTCTGTTCTTTTTATATATAAACACTATGTATTGATGAAATCATTAATCATCTGGCGTGCAATACTTTGCTGTGTTGGTAGCTTGGGGAGGCTATCAGAGGCATACCATGCTGCATCTTCTAGCTCTTGTGGATCAATTTTGAGCTCTCCTCCTGCGTAGTCTGCAGTGAAGGCAAGCATTAATGAATTAGGAAATGGCCAAGGTTGGCTACCAAAGTAACGGATATTTTTAACCTGTAAGTTTGTTTCTTCTTTAATTTCCCGCGCTACGGTTTGTTCTAAGCTTTCTCCAATTTCTACAAATCCTGCTTGTACACTATAAAGTCCTGCTGCAAAATGAGGGGAACGAGAGAGTAAGATTTTATTACCATCAGTGATACGCATGATGACAGCTGGGGAGATACGAGGGTAGTTAACAAGCTTACAATGTGGGCAGCGTTTTACACGTTCTTGATAATCTGTATACATGGGGGTTGCGCAGTGCCCACAATAACGGTGGTTTTTATCCCATTGGAGTAGCTGAAATGCACGAGCAGCCAGCATAAACAATTCTGTATCTATATAGTTAATGAATTGCCGTAAACTTATTAGCTGCATTCCGTTTGGTATAGGGGTATTTTTTGGGATGCTGATAACATAGCAGGCTTGGTTTTTATAAGTACCAATATGATGCTGTTGGCTAAAGAGTAGCTGCTGTTCTAGTTTTGCTGTTTTAGTAGGAAGAGAGGCTTCTGTTTCATTTTGGTGAATAAGTAATTTATTTCCTGAAAATATAAACAGTAGTACTGGATTGTTGGCTTGGCTTGTCGTGCTCATATTATTTTTTACGCTCTTGTGCCCATGCAATACTGCGTGGAAAAAAAACCCGATCGGGATTTGCCTGTACAAATTGATAAAGCTGGGCAGGACGATTAGAGCCTGTACGCATTTTACCTTTAATAGGTGTAACAATACCTGCTTTATCTACACGTAATCGAAATGAACTTTTATTCAGCTTTTCTTGTAGAATAATTTCATAGGTTTGTTGAAGCTCACTAAGCGTGAATTCTTGAGCTAGTAGGTGTACTGCAATATCAGAGTAATCCAGTTTTGAGCGTAAACGTTCGGTGGCTTGTTGTACGATTTCTTTGTGATCAAAAGCAAGTGAACAGTTAACTTGATCACCTGTCACCGTGTGCCATTGGGCTTCACTGGCATCTGTGCCTGCATTAAGTGTGACCTCTTTTGCCGAGACTAAAGCAAAGTAGGCAACACTAACAGTCCAGCCTCGTGGATCGCGGTGTGCATTTCCATAGGTACCAAGCTGTTCTAGATATTGTTTTTTTACACCTGTTTCTTCAATTAGTTCCCGTTTGGCAGCCGCCTCTAAATCAGTATCAATATCTGTTCGTAACGCCCCCCCAGGAAGTGCCCATTGGTTTTGATAAGGGGGAATGCCTCTTTTTATTAAAAGTACTTTGAGTTGTTTATCAAAAACAGTAAAAATAACAATATCCACCATCACTAATGGACGTGTATCGGCTTGATCTAACCATGAGTTTTTTTTCTGCTGTGCTTGTTCTGTTGCCATGGGGTTATTGCATTGTTATACGGTAAAGTGAGTGGGATGTGTAAAAGTAAACATTGATACCCGCATGTATCAAGTGCATCTGTGTATGAATCACAGGATCATGAACCTGCTTTTCAGTATTGTGATCACGGTGTTTAATTAATAGTTGTTCATCTTCTGGAATCATTATAATTGTATGATTATCTAAAGTAATCACATTATTCTCAAGACATTCTTTATCTTTGTCAATATGACATTGGTATTGTTGGTAGTGTGCATCAAAGCGCAATAAGATATGGTCATAACGTCCTTGTTGATAGCCAATTAAGGAGACAACGCCATTTTCATGCTGCCCTTGAATAATTTTATAAGGTTTTAGTTCAGGTATGGCACATTGTGCACAGGCAGTATTGCCATGTGGTAAAAGCAAGTAAGGCATCCCTAGTACTTGTTGGTATAACACGCGATCATACACTTTTAATGCATGAGGCATGACCTGCCAAGTTTTAGCAATGGTTACGATATACCGCTTTGCAGTCACAGTAAAACGTATCAGACTGAGTTTATCTTTATAGATAATATAAAGTTGGTTATCGCTATAAAAAAGATGATCACAGGGTAAATTTGTTTTTTCAGTGTAAGATAAACTCGGTACAGTAATTGATAAAAACTGTTGCTGAGTATAAGCAATAATAGCTGTTAAGGTATTTGTTTCAAAAATAATAATACTATCAGCAGAAGGCAATGATAGAGGAGAGTCTTGATTAATGTATACCGTTGTATGTGTTAATACTGCTTGCTGTCCATGATAGCTATAATAAGCTGTAATAGGTTCAGGGTAGTCGTGTAGTTTTTGAATAGAAAGCTTTTTATTTCCTGTTAGGGTTTGAGCTGGGGTTGAGTTTGTTTGAGCTGTATAGTGTAAATCAGGTGGTAAACTACGTTGTCCCTGTTCAAATAGTTGAATAAACCATGTTTTTAATACATCAGGCAACTGATTAATATTACCTACTGTATGAGGAAGGCTGACAGCTTTATTAAAAATTGAAACATTTGCTTGCATCCGTGCTGCAAGGGTTTTTAGACTTGGATGTTTTCCTTTATAAGGATGAATACCTAATAAAACCTGACAGGCAATAATAGCAAAAGCAAACCAGTCCGTTAATTGACTAAACCCTTGTGTATGATAATCCTGAATACTAGGCATTAATGCCGTAGCAGGAAAGCTTGGTGTTTGATAAGAATCGATATCAATAAAATAGACTTGCTTAAAATCATTTTTATTAACAAGATAATTCATCTCATTACCATCAACCATTAAACAATTTTTTTGATGAATAAAATGAATAGTTTCTTTAATGGTATGTAGTATAGAAAATAAATCAGCTGTTTGAATATGCTGTTGTTGCTTAAAATTTTGGGTAAAAAAACGAGGGAGGGCAATGGTGTTGGTAATATGCTGCATGGTGTAACCAACAGGATGATGATGTTGGTCAAGCACGATTGCTTGAGGACGAATAATATGCGCCTGATCTAAACAGGCTAGCTCTTGAATCTTAGCAAAGCTAATAACATCTTGAGGGTTTGTATATATTTTATAGGCAACCCCCTGTTTTGCATAAATTTTACCCTCTCCTCCCTCAATAATAAAGTCTTGATCAGTTAAGGTGATTGTACCCTGCCCAGAAATACTATACTTTTTATTCATCTCTCATACCATTACTGTGTCACACCATCAGGACATCATGGTGTATGTAGTTAAAGGAGAGTATTGTACTGAACTAGATAAACCCCTGCCCTAATTTACCTAAACATCATGTATTGTAAAGATAGCAATAGATAAATCATCAGCAGGGTAAATAGCTTGTTTTGCGTAGGTATCTAATACCCGTTTAGTGCGCCGCTTTACATAATCACCATTAATATTTTTATAATCAAGCAAGGTATTGATGACTTCATCCAGTGCTATGCGACTAGATTCCTGAAAATCAAAAAATTGCCCAACTCCATCAGAGGCAATGCCTACAGTGCTAAATTGGTTAAATGGAAAACTAAAAACTAAAACATGCTGATAAGGTAAGTTAGGAGAGCACCCTGTAATGGAGCTATTCAATACTAAAGGAGAAGTGTTAGCTTGTTTATAAGCATATTGACGTTCTTCATTTAATAAGTAAGAAAGATAATAAGGGGCATTATGGGTAAAATTTACATCAATATAACCTGATACCCCTGCTTTATCTTTAAATAAAATACAACCATCCCCGTATACAATAACTTGAAAATGGGTATCTGTTGGGTAAACAATAAGCAAAGTTGTATCTAATGCTTGTTGCTCCAATTCCATGGTTTGAATAATATGAGCAGCTCGATGAATTAATGTTTCCCCAAACAAGGTATAGTTTTCTAATAAACTGGGATTTTCTTGAATTAACCGCTGTGCAGTTAATGCTAAAATACGTGCCCCAACATCAGTATTTTGAGACGCAGAACAACCATCACAAATAATTAAAAACGGAAAAGGGGTATCAGCTTGTAAAGCATAATCTTCACAAATTGTATGCATCCGTCCAATTGTATAATAATGATCGTAATGTAACATAGTGATTACTCGTCAAAGTAGCCTAGCTGGCGTAATGCCCGCTCATCATCACTCCAACCTTCTTTTACTTTTACCCATAATTGTAAATATACCTTACTATCAATCATCACCTCAATATCTTCACGGGCATCTTGTCCAATTGATTTAAGCATTTTACCTTGTTTACCAATTACAATTCCTTTTTGCCCACTGCGCTCTACCCAAATAATAGCACTAATATTAGTTATATCAGAGTTGGCTTCATAGAGTTCAACTTGTACACTCAATTGATAAGGTAGCTCTTCCCCTAAGCGACGTGTTAATTTTTCCCGAATAATTTCAGAAACTAAAAAACGTTCAGAACGATCAGTGATTTGATCTTCAGGGAAGAAAAAAGGATTTTCAGGTAAAAGCTGTGTTACCTCTTTTTCTAAGGCATCAATATTTTGTTGTTTTAATGCCGAAATTGGATAAATTGAATGAAAACTATGTCTTTTAGATAAAGTTTCTAAATAAGGGAGCAGTGCATTTTTATCTGCTAGGCGATCAACTTTATTTACCGCAACAATAATTGGTACGTTCATACGCATTAATGTTTCTAATACGCTTGCATCTTCATCAGTCCATACATCGGCTTCAACCAACCACACCACAACATCAACATGATCAATACTGTTGCTTGCTGCCCGATTTAAATAACGATTCATCGCTTTCTTTTGGTTCTGGTGTAAACCGGGAGTATCAACATAGATTATTTGTGTGTTCTCAAGGGTTTTAATCCCCACCAAACTATGTCGCGTGGTTTGTGGTTTACGTGAAGTAATACTAATTTTTTGCCCAAGCAAATAATTCATTAATGTAGATTTACCTACATTTGGGCGACCAATAATAGCCACATAACCACAGTGTGTCATATCATGCATTTTTTAAAATACTCAAGGCTTTGGCAGCAGCAGCTTGCTCTGCACGACGACGACTTTCACCTCGTCCATAGGTTGGTCTAGGTAATACAGGGATGACACATTCAACTTCAAAATTCTGAGCATGCGCCTCGCCATCAATGGAAAGGACTTCATAAGTGGGCAAGGTTTGTTGCTTAGACTGCAAATACTCTTGTAAGCGTGTTTTAGGATCTTTCACCATTTTTTTCGGTGATACCGCTTTTAAACGTTTATCTAAAAGCAATAATACAACCCGTCTACACTCTTCCATTGAAGAGTCTAAATAAACCGCACCAATAATAGCTTCTAAGGCATCAGCTAGTGTTGACGCACGCCGCCAACCCCCACTTTTTAACTCCCCACCCCCTAAACGTAAATATTGCCCTACATTTAAATCTTGGGCAATTTCAGCCAAGGTTTCACCTTTTACTAAACTTGCACGCAAACGGGTGAGTTCCCCTTCTGTTGCAGTGGGGAAACGCTGAAATAATGCTTCTGCAACAATATAGCCCAATAATGAATCCCCTAAAAACTCAAGGCGTTCATTATTAGGCATACCTACACTACGATGTGTTAACGCTGTGAAAAGATATTCCTTATTAGTAAAGGTATAGCACAGCGTTTTATAAAGTTTCTGATAATCTTGTTTCAAGGGACCTCTATTGTCTCATTAAAGTTATAAGCTAAATCAAAACCACCTGCAAGTGGTGCAAATTCTAAGTATTGTACAGTTAATGTATAACCAGAACCTTGGCGTTTATACACTGCTTTTTCCTTGTAATTTTGGCTTGTTAAAGCAGCAACATTATCAATACGTAAACGTTTCAATAAAGAGTCTTTGACTTGCTTGGAACTCATTTTAGATGCTTCAGGTTGTGCTTTAATATTTTCCATTGCATTTTTTATTTTGCTGCCTTCTAAATACATAGGGACAGCTTTCAATCCAACCCATGCAATAGTTACAATCACTGCAACAGTAAATAGCATACCCATGCCACCTGCACCCTGCTGCTTTTTCTTTAGTGTACCCATAACAATTGACTCCATGTTATCAATTTAGTCATATAATGTTTACTTTCAAGTCAAAGTCACATAATTAATTAATCACACTACCAAGACGCTTCCAGCTTACACCACCATCCCAATTCATCCAGATAAAGAAAGCTTTACCAATTAAATTTTCTTCTGGTACAGTTCCCCAATAACGACTATCTTTACTGTTATCACGGTTATCCCCTAATACAAAATATTGCCCTTCAGGTAAAGTCATTTGTTGATATTCCCCGCCTGAAAAACGATCAGGAATAACTAAAATATCATGCTTAACTTCACCTAATGATTCAATATGGTGATTAGCCCCTGTCATATAACTTCCAGATCCTGTTGCTAAGTAGGAACTGACAAACTCTTGTTTAATTTGTTCACCATTGATATATAGCACTTTATCCAATACATCATAAACAATTTGATCACCCGGTAAGCCCACAACACGCTTAATATAAGGAATAGTTGGATCTTCAGGATAGCGGAATACCACCACATCTCCTCGCTCAGGCTCACCAATATCAATGACTTTTTTATTGACGACAGGTAAACGAATACCATACGAAAATTTATTAACCAAAATAAAATCACCCACTAATAAAGTAGGCATCATTGATCCTGATGGAATTTTAAAAGGCTCGAATACAAAAGAGCGTAGCACTAAAACAACTAAAAATACAGGAAATAAAGAGCGGGCTAAATCGATAAGAAAAGGCATATTATCCTCTTCATCTTCTAATTTTGGTGGTCTATTTCGTGCCAAAAATAGTAGGTCAAAAAGCCAAATAAGCCCGCTAACCAAAAGCAATAAAACCAAAATAGCTGCGAAATCCCAATTCATTTTTTCTTACCAACATGTAAGACCGCAAGGAACGCATCTTGTGGAATGGTGACATTCCCCACCTGTTTCATACGTTTCTTACCTTCTTTTTGTTTTTCAAGGAGTTTACGTTTACGACTCACATCACCACCATAACATTTAGCGGTTACATTTTTGCGTAATGCTTTAACTGTTTGTCGTGCAATAATATGTGATCCAATCGCTGCTTGAATTGCTACATCAAACATTTGACGTGGTATCACTTCTTTCATACGTTCAGCCAATTCACGTCCACGAATAACACTTTGATCTTGGTGTACAATAATAGATAAAGAATCAAGGCAATCACCATTAATTAAAATATCTAATTTAGTTAAGTTAGCAGCTTGGAAACGTAGAAATTTATAATCTAGTGAGGCATAACCACGACTCACTGACTTTAAGCGATCAAAAAAATCTAATACCATTTCACTTAATGGCAGTTCATAAGAAAGTGCAACCTGTGTCCCAACATATTGCATTTTTGTTTGTATACCCCGTTTTTCGATACACAAACTGATGACATTACCTAAGAACTCTTGTGGCATTAGCATATTTGCTTCCACAATTGGCTCGCGCATTTCTTTTACATAATTGATTGGTGGTAAAGCAGCAGGGTTATCCACATAACTGACTTCACCCTTAGTGGTTTCAATTTCATAAATAACAGTTGGCGCGGTGGTAATCAAATCAAGATCATATTCACGCTCTAAACGTTCTTGAACAATCTCCATGTGTAGCATACCCAAAAAACCACAACGAAATCCAAAGCCCAAAGCTTGAGAATTTTCAGGTTCATAGTGAAGGGCTGCATCATTTAAGCGTAATTTTGCCAAGGCTTCACGAAATGATTCATACTCAGCTGAATCAACAGGGAATAAACCTGCAAACACACGAGGTTGTACTTTTTTAAATCCGGGGAGGGGTTTCTCACTGGGCTTATCTGCACAGGTTAAGGTATCCCCAACAGGGGCACCTTCAATTTCTTTAATCCCTGCAATAACAAACCCAACTTCCCCTGTTCCTAAGTAATCTTTATCAACAGGTTTAGGCGTAAATATTCCCACTTTATCAACTTGAACCTTACCACCTGTTGACATAATTTGAATACGTTGACGCTTATGTAATTTACCTTGCATTACCCGTACAAGCGACACAACACCTAAATAATTATCAAACCACGAATCAATAATTAAGGCTTTTAAAGGAGCTTCTTCATCGCCTTCAGGAGCAGGAATACTTTTGATTAAAGACTCTAATAAATCTTCAATACCAATCCCTGTTTTTGCACTGACGTGTACTGCATCATAGGCTTCAATCCCAATGACATCTTCAATTTGTTGGGCAACATTATCAGGGTCAGCCGCAGGTAAATCGATTTTATTTAAAACAGGAACAACTTCCAGTCCTTGATCAATCGCTGTATAGCAATTTGCAACACTTTGTGCTTCCACACCTTGTGCTGCATCTACTACTAATAAAGCCCCTTCACAAGCAGAGAGGGAACGGGAGACTTCATAAGAGAAATCAACATGCCCTGGTGTATCAATAAAGTTTAATTGATAAGTTTGTCCATCCCGTGCTTTATAATCAAGGGTCACGCTTTGTGCCTTAATGGTAATGCCACGTTCACGTTCTAAATCCATAGAATCAAGAACTTGGGCCTCCATTTCACGGTCAGAAAGCCCGCCACAAACTTGAATAAATCGATCAGCTAGGGTAGATTTCCCATGATCAATGTGCGCAATAATAGAAAAATTACGGATATGCTTCATGCAGTGCAGTCGTATTCACAGGTGATGAGATTGATAGAATTACAACAGGGTTTATATCCTGTCATAATGTAATAGGTATTATAAAAAGAGAAGACAAAAATACAACAAACGTTTGTAATTTACAACAATTATTTATTGCTTTGCCTTCTCTCTTCATAGATTAGAAAGGAATATGTGCTAGTTATTCTGTAAATAGGTAACAATAGCTTCTTGGTTAAAATAGTAATGGCAAATTTCTTTTTCACCCTCTGCCAATACGGGAACACGTTCACCATAACGTAGTTTTAAAAAGCTATCAGCATCAATATCTACAACATTTAATGAAAAATCATACTGTTGCTGTACAGAGCCTAACTGCTGCAACATGTCATCACATAAATGACACCCTGCACGCACATAAAGGGTTAAGGTTTGATTGCCATTCATTCGTCTTTAACTATTTTTAAGGCCACAAAGAGCGGTGAACCACCACGGTAAATCAGTACAGGAATAGAATGCCCAACTTTTATTCCTGCAACAAGCTCCTTGAAATGTACAACATCTTTCACATCTTCACGGTTTAGCATCATAATCACATCCCCTTTACGTAACTCGGCTTCAAAGGCAGGACTATCTTCCACAACATCATTAATCAACACACCATTTTCAGCAAGATCTAAAGCTTCACGCTCTTTCGTTTCAATATTACGCACAGAAATGCCGAGTAATTTATTAATGACTGTTTTTCCATTATTTTTAAGTGTTGCTTTCACTTCTGCATCAGTGGGTAATTCTTCAATCGTTACATTTAAATTAACTTCTTTACCATTACGAATCACACGAGCAGCAGCAGTACTGTCTACAGGGGTTAAACCTACAACAGGCGGAAGCTCAGCAGAGCGGTTAATGGTATGCCCATTAAATTCCACAATAATATCGCCTGCTTTAAAGCCCGCTTTTGCTGCAGGACTATCGGGTAAGACTTTTGCCACTAATGAGCCACGTGGTGTTCCCATCTCAAATGATTCAGCTAATTCACGTGTCACATCTTGAATTAACACACCTAACCATCCACGAGAGACCTGCCCTTTCTCTTTTAATTGGCTCAAAATTACTTTCATCATATCTGCTGGGATAGCAAAAGATAAGCCCATAAATCCACCTGTACGACTATAGATTTGTGAATTTACCCCAATAACCTCACCTTCTAAATTAAATAAAGGCCCTCCAGAATTCCCTGGGTTAATTGCTACATCAGTTTGAATAAACGGTACATAATTATCATTGGGTAAATGACGACCTTTTGCACTGACAATACCTACTGTTGCAGAGTATTCAAAACCAAAAGGAGAACCAATGGCTAATACCCACTCCCCTACACGTACATTTTTAGAAGAACCAATTTTTACAGTAGGTAAATCGTTTGCTTTGACTTTTAATAAAGCGATATCACTGCGTTTATCACCTCCAATTAATTCCGCTTCAAACTCACGACGATCACTCAAGCGTACAATAATTTCTCTGGAATCTTCAACAACATGGTGATTTGTTACAATGTAACCATCTTTAGAGATAATAAAACCAGAACCTAAAGAACGTGCAGGGCGAGGTTTACCCAATTTATTTTCTTCATCAAAAAAGTGACGGAAAAAATCATTTAATTCATCAGGAACTTGCTTAGGGTGTCCTAATGATTTTTTTTCTGGTTTATTAGCGCGTGTACTAATGTTCACCACAGCAGGTCCATACGCTTCAACAAGATCAGCAAATTCAGGTAACTGGCGAGCCTGTGTTGTAAATGATAGCAACATCGCAGCACAAGCAAGTAAAGGTAAAAATAAAAAGTAGTGTTTTGTTAACCTCATTAAATACTCCTATTCAAGGGTTTCATAATTATCATTATCTATATTATATCAATAGTACCATTTTTTATTATAAGGTAATCTATCTTTCATTATTATTTTACGTAAAGCATCTATTTTTCCGCCGCTTTACTTTTAAATTTAGTTATCATTTTTATTTTGAACAGCAATAATAATAGCCTGATGATGAGGTGTATTAAAATACTGGCGGCTTATGAAGTGTGTTAATAAAAAACCACTCCCTAAACCTAATAGACCTGCTAATATTACAAAAAATTCCTGTGTAGGTAATTTCAATATATTACTTAGATATTCATAGCCTATAGCAAAGCTAAACATCATAAAAAGAGGTGCTATATATAATAATAATGAACCTGTTAATAAAGCTGTTTCTTCTACACCTATCGTGACATAATCGCCAATTCTCACAGCCTGATTTTTTATTACACGTACATCACTCTCTTTGCGACCTAAATACTCACTTAATGCTCCTGTACCACAGCTTGATTTTGCACTGCATTGCTGGCAACTGCTTTTACGTTTTGTACGTACCCATATAAAATCATCATTAAGCTCAACAACAACCCCCTGTTCTTCTAACATATAATCCTCATTTTAATAAAATGAAAGGTGTGATAATTACTAATTGTGATGGGGATACATTTATTTAATTCAAAGCAGAGCATAAAAAAATAGCACTCTTATCATCTTATCAGCTGTGTTAAATTATAATGTATAAAAATTTTAGATAGCTCACATATTTTTCATGTGTATGTTTTTCAACAGTGTTTTATTTAACATAAAATAAAGATAAAATCCTTTAATAACAAAACATTAAAGGTAAAAAACTGATACTATTTCATAATATAGTGTCATAAAAATGAAAACAATGCTTACATTGTTGCAACACTTGTAATAAAGAACGGATATAACAGATATGACACAACAAGCTGATTATGATGTATTAGTCATAGGCAGTGGGGCAGCGGGAGTGAGTATTGCACTTGAATTAGCTGACCATGGTAAAGTCGCCCTCTTATCAAAGGGAGAACTTGAAGCAGGCAGTACACATTATGCACAAGGTGGAATTTCTGTTGTATTAGGAGAAGATGACTCCGTTGACTCTCATATTACTGATACATTGAATGCGGGAGGAGGGTTATGTGATTATGAAGCCGTTCAATTTACGGTAGAGAATGGTCCTGATCGGATTGCATGGCTTATTAAGCAAGGCGTACCCTTTACCCAAGAATCTACCTCAAAAGATGGGAATATTAACTATCATCTTACCCGAGAGGGAGGGCATAGCCACCGTCGTGTTATACATGTAGAAGATGCCACAGGACGGGCAGTCATTAATACCTTATCGGCTAAAGCGCAAGCACATGATAACATTCATATTCTTGAAAATCATATTACTGTTGATTTAATTACAGGGCGCAAACTAGGTTTAGATACTAATCGTTGCTTAGGAGCTTATGTTTTAAATAAAGATACTGGGCATATTAATGCAATTCGAGCTCGTTTTGTTGTATTAGCGACAGGAGGGGCAGGAAAAGTGTACTTATATACCAGTAACCCTGATGTTTCTACAGGAGATGGAATTGCGATGGCATGGCGAGCAGGCTGTCATGTTGCCAATATGGAATTTATCCAATTTCATCCCACTTGTTTATATCACCCAGATGCAAAAACTTTTTTAATCAGCGAAGCAGTACGCGGAGAAGGTGGAAAACTATTACTTCCTGATGGCACACGTTTTATGCCTGACTTTGATCCACGAGAAGAATTAGCTCCTCGTGATATTGTTGCACGAGCCATTGATCATGAAATGAAACGTCTAGGAGGAGATTGTGTATTCTTAGATATTTCGCATCACCCTGATGACTTTATCATTTCGCACTTTCCTAATATTTATAATCGTTGCTTACAACTTGGTTATGATATGACCCGTCAAGCTATTCCTGTTGTCCCTGCCGCTCACTACACTTGTGGAGGGGTTGTAACGGATAAAAGAGGACAAACAGATGTAGAAGGTTTATATGCTATTGGTGAAGTTGCCTTTACAGGCTTACACGGTGCAAACCGTATGGCAAGTAATTCACTGCTTGAATGCCTTGTATATGCACACTCTGCAAGTGAAGATATTTTATCGCAATTTGATACAGTGCCTATGCCGCCTGAATTGCCTGCATGGGATGAAAGCCGTGTAACTGACTCCGATGAAGAAGTGGTGGTTGCCCATAACTGGGAAGAGTTACGGCGGTTTATGTGGGACTACGTAGGGATTGTTCGTACAACAAAACGATTACAACGAGCCAAACGGCGCGTTGACTTATTACAAGCAGAAATTACTGAATATTATAGTAATTTTAGAGTTACCAGTGACTTAATTGAGCTAAGAAATCTTGTTTCAGTTGCAGATTTAATTATACGCTCTGCATTATTAAGAAAAGAAAGCCGTGGATTGCACTATACTTTAGATTATCCTCAAGCAGCACCCATTGCACACAACACAGTTCTAGTTCCTGAATAAAATATAAATAAAACTAGAAAATTATCAATAAATAATCTATGTTTGATGCAATAGTTTATTATACGTTAGAGAATTTCTTGAAGAACTTCGTTAGACTACTCAGATCACCGTATTAAACCTTGTCAAAAAATAATAACCAAGGTAGGAAAGTGGTATAATTTTTGCTTATAAATACGTTAATTACGTATTATTTTTCTGGTAAGGGCACACTATTATGGGTACTAAAAAGACCGATAAGGGAAGACTGACTTCGTTTGGCATGAAGCCATTAATGAGAGCATTAGAGCCTCGTATTTTATTTGATGCAGCTGGATTTGTAACAGGTGCTGAACAGTTGAGTGCGCCTGATAGCTTAGACATACAGTTTAATAATAATTTAGAAAGCAATGAGGGCACAGATCCCTTGTTAGCTGCCATCAGTGATGTATCAGCCGATCGTAAAGAAATCATATTTATTGATGCTTCGGTACCTGATGCTAACACGCTTTTACAATCCCAACTTACTAGCTCCTCCACGCATTATCAAATCGTTCGATTAGATGTAGGAGAGAATGGTATTCAACAAATCAGTGCGTTCTTAGCAGATAAAAATGACATTGATGCTGTCCATATTTTTTCACACGCACGATCAGGACAACTTACTTTAGGTAACAGTAGTATTGATGATAGTAGCTTAGATGCTCAAATGCAACAATTGCAGACATGGGGCACAAGCTTAACAGAAGATGCTGATATTCTACTATATGGATGTAATATAGCTGAAGGTGAAGCAGGAATTGATTTTGTTCAACGACTTGGCACAATTACAGGTGTTGATATTGCCGCATCCACCGACACCACAGGACATCAAAGTTTAGGTGGTGATTGGGATTTAGAGTATAAAACAGGCAATATTGAGTCTATAGACCTAGTTGACAAAGTTAACATTCATGGTTGGAAAGCTACTTTAGCTCAAACTGTATCAGGTACTATTTACAATGATGTGAATGCAGATGCAAATATTAGTGGTGATTCTGGCTTAGAAAATGTAAATGTTCATTTATATTTAGATGATGGAGACAATACACCTGACTCTGGTGATACAAAAGTTAGTACAACAACTAATGCTTCAGGATATTATGAATTTACAGGAGTAGCAGATGGTACTTATTGGGTTGTTGTAGATAAACCAACCGATGGGCTTGCTATAGCAGAACAAACTTATGGTTCTGTAGGTGCTTTACGTGATCATGATGCAGATAGTGGTACATCAGCAGTAGCTCGCACAAGTGCAGGGGCAGCATATGGTGGGCGTAATGGGTATGAAGCAGATACACATAGCACTGATGGCATTACTAAAGCTGAACATATCACTAAAGTTACAATATCAGGTTCAGATGCCACAAATACTGATTTTGGTTTTAGTTACAATGTAGTTACTAACCCTAACGGTAGTTTTAACAGTGCTTTTGAGGAAAAACAAGGTACTTTTGCTCAGTTTATCGCGAATTCTAATGAGATATCTGGTGCAAATGAAATGCGCTTAGTTCCTGTTGTTGACCCTAATAAAACAGATGGCAGTAATAGTTGGTGGTTAGTATGGGAAGTTTTTAGCTTTAATATATCTGATTTAGGAACAAAGATAGATGGTACAGCATATCATTATAATGATGGCTCCACAGTCAGAAATACTAATAGTGGAACAATTACCTCAAGTGAAACCATTGGGGTTGGGGGAACCACCTTAACAGAGTTTAAAACTCCTGAATTAGAACTATTTGGTAATAATGCTACATCAGGTAGTGATGGTATATTCTATATTACAGAAGATAATTCAACAATAGAAAATATTGCTGTTTATAGATATAAAAATTCATATCACGAACAAGGTAGTATTCATTATGAGCAAGATACAAAAGGGCATACATTAAAAAATAACTTTATTGGGTTAAGAGCTGATGGGGATGCTCCAAAAACAACAAACCAAACAACTGGACATGGTGTATATATAGAAACAGGAGTTACCATAACTGTAGATCATAACCGTATTGGTTATAATAATTATGATGGTATTCGTATTGGTATTGGGAATGTAGGGGAAGGTATCACTCATGGTGATAGTTCTCCTTCATTTATTCAATATAATGATATTTTTGAAAATGGAGGAGGAACTTACTCTTTAGAAGATAATATATCTATTTATGAAAGTGGTTTTACTGTCCAATATAACCTAGTTCGGGATTTTAATCGTAGTAAATTAACTGACGATTATGATGAAGCAACCAATGGTACAAATCGAGGTGGTGGAATAGAAGTTGCCTATAATGCAAAAAACAACATCATCAAAAACAACACAATAATCAATAATTTATATCATGGAGTGGGATTTAAAGATGGTGCTAAAAATAACTTAGTACAATCCAATATCATTTCGGGCACGACCAACGGACCGGGTGTTCTAATGACTGAACGAGGGGAGCTAACCTCAGGTATTTATATTACTCAAAACCATATTTATGATAATGCAGGATTAGCTATTGATAATAGTGATACCAAGGATGGTAATGATGATGGTGTTAATAGTAATACTGGGGCTTATAATGATACAACACCTAACCATGATATTGACTACCCTGTATTTGAAAAAGCTATTTTTGATACAGAAGATAATACGCTTGAACTAAGTGGTTTTGTTGGGAAAACAGGGGATGCAGATCATTCCACATTTGCAGGAGTAGATTTAGAATTTTTCTACTCATCTTATACTGGTCTATCTAACCCTAATCCAGATGTTAGTGCTGCAGAAGTTGGAGCTAAAGCAGATATAGCACCCTATCATGGTGAGGGAAAAACTTTTGTTGATGATACTGTTGTATCAGGTTCTTCTCAAACAGCAAGTGATGGAACTTATACCCTAACATTTGGAACTGTAACACTACCATCTCCTCCTGTTAATGGCTTTAACTATATTACAGGCACTGCATCATTTGCGTATGGTGGAGATGCTCAAAAAAGTACTTCCGAATTTGGTCAAAGTATTGTTGTTAATACCCGCCCAACACTAGATTTAAATGGCAGTACAACAGGGAATGACAACACAGCAACCTTCACAAAAGGTGGCTCCCCTGTAAATATTGCCAGCACAAATGCTGACATTACTGACCCTGATATAGATAAAATCTCTAAATTAACGATTGAAATCAATATCCCTGATGGAGCAGATGAAAAATTAGTTTATACTTTACCTTCTGGGGTAACACCGACAGAAGATACTACCTCATCTCCAGGTAAATTGATTATTACAATTACAGGAGAAAAAACTATTGCAGAATATGAAGCAATTTTAAAAAGTATAACGTATGAAAATACTGCATCAAACCCAGATAAAACTGACCGTGAAATTAAAATCACAGTCACTGATGTATCCCCTGATGCAACAAACCCTGACAATACAGCAACCAGCAAAACCTCCACAACTACCTTATCATTTAACGATCCACCTACTGCAGTCAATGACAGTAAAGCCACTACCTTAGATACTCCTGTCACAGTTGATGTAGCGAATAATGATACAGATGCAGATGGCACAATTGACCTGACTTCTATTGTTATTACACAACAACCTGCTAATGGTACATTAACTGTCAACACAGATGGGA
>Ga0193958_1000366_pt1 | contig 17379 bp, 15 predicted proteins | sample FB_1_MG_FD_140320 | JGI IMG/M metagenome (GOLD analysis project Ga0193958, IMG submission 140320) | Microbial mat bacterial communities from the Broadkill River, Lewes, Delaware, United States - FB_1_MG | ecosystem: Environmental > Aquatic > Freshwater > River > Microbial mats | place: USA...
TGCTTAAAGAATTTTCAAAACGTTTTGAATATGGTTGCTCTTTGAATACTCGAAAGAAGAAACCAAACACGACTGATCAATTAATTCATGGATACCAATATGCTTAAGTTGATGCGTATGGGTATGAATAGAGAATACCCAACTGCTGAAAAATTACAGTCTCGGATTAACGGCTGTTTTGAACGCAGTATGAATGGGAAAGCCTTATGTACACCCGCAAGTGAAGGTGTAGCAGGGGATTGTGAGAGTAATCAAGATATGAGCGGTATTATTGCTTATATGGATTGGTTAACCGATACCTATAAGAAAAAGCACAACTGTAGTAGCTTAAACAACACAGGAGAACAATGTAATCCGCCGCATGGCTTCCCTGCTTTAACGAACCCTGATGTCATCGGCAACCCTGTGCAAGGTAAAGCTATTTTTGATCAAAAATGTGCTTTTTGTCATGGTGGGCAAGGCGAAGGACGTTATGCCAGTGATACTTATTTCCGCCCTGCATTATGGGGTAAGGATTCCTATAATGTGTCCGCAGGTATGGCAAAAACAGATAAATTTGCCCGCTTTGTACGGTGGAATATGCCCTACAGCAGTGGCGGCTTACTCACTGATCAAGAAGCACAAGATTTAGCATGTTTTGTTGATGCGCATAAACGCCCAGGGAAAACTGAAGCAGGTAATGGAGATAATCCTGCGTGTTTAAGCCCAAGCAATCATACAGCGAAATAAAGGCAAATTTTTTTGTCTGCATCGTAAATTAAAGGAAGAGGTCACTTTATACTACATAATAAAAGTGACCTTTTTTTTATCACAAAAAATGACACAGGATATATTTGGCTTAGAATAGCCACAGAAAAATACAAATAAACGATAAAAATGCAGGATTATTTTAGTTTGATTCAACAGAGGGTGCTGTACACACCGTAGAATACTGCTAAAATAGGAAATTCAGTCTATTACATAGAACAAACGTATCATACTAAGACATATAGCTCTGATAAATGAGTGTTTAGTATGCTGGCATACACCGTTTTCCCCCTATGTACAGCATTAACCAGCTTTTTGTGTGACGTGAACAAACGAGCACTGACACTGGTTTTAGTAAATATATCATCATACTATGACGTATGAATACTATACAGATTACACGACAGGTCACTTGCGGTACAAGCCACTTGCCCCCAGTGTCTACTTTTTGATTACAGAGAAAAACAGGTATAACTATTATGCTGCAAAGCATTCGTGATAAAGCCCAAACATGGATTGCATGGGTGATTGTTGGGCTATTATGTATTCCTTTTGCCCTATGGGGAGTGAACCAATATTTCACCCCTGATAATAAAGTCAGTGTTGCAGAAGTGAATGGCGTTGAACTGACCCAACAAGAATTTGATACTAATGTCCGCTCACAACGTAACCGTTTACGTGAGATGTTTAAAAATAACAACATGGACTTATCCTTCATGGAACAACAAATTCGCCAATCCACTTTAGTGAGAATGGTGGATGAAGAAGTATTGATGCAAGCTGCCATGAGTGCAGGCCTACGTATCAGTGATGGCTTATTAGCACAACGTATTCATGCTATTGATGCTTTTCATGTTGATGGTAAATTCTCACAACAGCGTTATGAAGAATTATTACGTTACCAAGGGCACAGTCCACAATCTTTTGAACAACAAATGCGCCGTGGTTTATTATCTGACCAATTACGTGTCGGTGTATCACGTTCTGCTGTGTTTACAGAACAAGCCGCACAACAACAAGCACAATTAGCTGAACAACAGCGTGCAATCACTTACGTGACTATACCAAATAGCCGTTTTGTAGAAAGTGTTGAAGTCACTGATGCAGAAATTGAAAGCTACTACAAAGAAAATCAAAATGCTTTCTTAACTAAAGAAGAAGTCAGTATTAATTACGTAGAGTTCTCTAAAGATGATCTAAAATTAGAACTTAACTTTACAGAAGATGAACTACAACAAGCCTATTCTGATAACTTGGCTGCCTACACTAAAGAAGGGCGTTGGAAAGCAAAACACATCTTAATTAAAGTAAAAGCTGATGCCAGTGATGAAGATAAAGCCGTTGCAAAAACAAAAGCGGATAAAGTATTAGCTGAAGTGAAAGCAGGTGAAAAAAGCTTTGAAGAGTTAGCCAAAGAATACTCTGATGACCCAAGTAAACGTGATGGCGGTAACTTAGGCTGGTTTAACAAACAAGCGATGGTGAAACCGTTTCAAGAAGCCGTTGAAGGGTTAGAGAAAGAAGGTATTTCTGAACTCGTTACAACCCAATTTGGTTACCACATTATCAAATTAGAAGATAAAGAAGCAGAAGAAATCAAAGCTTTTGACACTGTTAAGGTGGAACTTGAAAAATCATTACGCCAAGAAAAAGTGGATTTAGAATTTGATGCACAAGCAACAAATATTTCTGATTTAGCTTTTGAAAGCAGCGAAAGCTTAGACGCGGTAGCCCAAGATTTCGATCTTAAGCAACAAACTACAGGCTTCTTTACTAAAACAACACAAGGTAAAGAGGGCGATATTTTCAAACATAAAAAAGTACGTGATGCCGCCTTTAGTGAAACCGTATTAACTGAACGTGCAAACAGTGAAGCCATCGAAATTGCACCCCAACACTTAGTGATTATTCATCTTAAAGATCACAAAGAAGCAACTGTTAAACCTTTAGCTGATGTAAAAGAAAACATCACTAAAATCCTCACAGCGAAAAAAGCCCGTGAAGCCACTGAAGGTTTAGGGAACAAACTGATGGCTGCCTTAAAAGAGAAAGACGCGAACCCTAATACAGTGGTTGAAGCAGAAAAACTCGCTTGGGCAGGCCAGCAATGGGTTAAACGTACTGATAGCATTGCCTCTCAAAAAGTGTTAACAGACAGTGTTTTCAAGCTGGCTGTGCCAGCTGAAAACACCGCTTTATACCAAGGTCAGTTATTAAACAATGGTGATTACGCTATTGTTGCCTTACTTGCGGTAAAAGAAGGTGAAAGCAGTGCTGACAAAGCCAATGATACCGCCCAACAGCGTCAACTGGAAGCCGTTGGAGAAAGTGAGTTTTCACAACTTGTTGCCAATATGAAAGCACAAGCTGAGATCATTACTTATACCAAAAACATTCAGCAAGACAGCTAAAATCTATTTAACTAGATAATTTATATCTATAATAATGGGTGTATACATCGTGTGATCGTATGCACCCATTTTTGATCAACTCTGGCACTATCATGACAACAGCAACACGTAAAATTCTCGTTACCAGTGCACTCCCTTATGCAAATGGTGATATTCATATTGGGCATTTGGTTGAATATATCCAAACAGATATTTGGGTACGCTTCCAAAAAATGCGCGGGCACGAATGTTATTACGTGTGTGCGGATGATGCACATGGTACGCCCATCATGTTACGTGCTGAAAAAGAGGGCATGACACCTGAACAATTGATTGCCAGTGTACATAAAAAACACACCGCTGATTTTGCAGGGTTCACCATTGATTTTGATAACTATTACTCAACCCACAGTGATGAAAACCGTGAATTTTCTTCCTTAATCTACACACGTTTATTAGAAAAAGGGCACATCAGCCGCGAAACGATTAAACAAGCCTACGATCCTGAAAAAGAAATGTTTTTACCTGATCGTTTTATCCGTGGTACCTGTCCTAAATGTGGGGCAGAAGATCAGTATGGTGATAGTTGTGAAGTATGTAGTGCTACTTACAGCCCCACAGATTTAAAAAATCCTGTTTCTGCTGTCTCGGGTGCCACACCGATTGAAAAAGAATCAGAACATTTCTTTGTGAATTTAAAAGATTTTGAAACTTTATTAAAAGATTGGACAAGCAGCGGTAGCTTACAGCCACAAATTTTAAATAAATTGAATGAATGGTTTGAAGCAGGTTTACAACGTTGGGATATTTCCCGTGATGCGCCTTATTTTGGCTTTGAAATTCCAGAGCAACCGAATAAATTTTTCTACGTTTGGTTAGACGCGCCGATTGGTTACATGGCAAGTTTTAAAAACTTCTGTGATCGCTCAGGGGTAGATTTTGATAGTTTCTGGGGTGAAAATTCCGAAGCCGAGCTGTATCACTTTATTGGTAAAGATATTGTTTACTTCCACGCTTTATTCTGGCCTGCGATGTTAGCAGGGGCAAACTTTAGAAAACCCACCTCTATTTTTGCCCACGGCTTCCTCACCGTTGATGGCTTAAAAATGTCTAAATCACGCGGTACTTTTATCACTGCACGGACTTATTTAGACCATCTAAATCCTGAATACTTACGTTACTATTTTGCCGCAAAACTAAACTCTCATGTTGATGATATTGATTTGAATTTAGAAGATTTTGCCGCCCGTGTAAATTCTGATTTAGTCGGTAAAGTCGTGAATATTGCCAGTCGTTGTGCTGGATTTATTACTAAAAACTTTGATGGACAGTTAGCGGATAAATTGGCTGATGAAGCTTTATTTAATGAATTTGTTGCTGCGGGTGACAGCATTGCCGCCGCTTATGAAGGGCGTGATTACGGAAAAGCGATGCGTGAGATCATGGCATTGGCTGATCGTGCAAATCAATATATTGCCGATAATGCGCCGTGGGTATTGGCTAAACAAGAAGGCAAAGAAGCCGAATTACACGCGGTATGTACCCAAGGCATTAACTTATTCCGTGTCTTAATCAGCTATCTTGCACCTGTGATTCCAGCCACCGCAAAAAAAGCCGAAGCCTATTTAAATATTTCTCTAACATGGCAAGCAGAGCCTTTACTTGCACATGGAGTCAATAAATTTAAGCCCTTAATGCAACGTGTGGATAAAAAACACATTGATAAAATGATTGATGATTCTAAAGAAAGCTTAGCACCTGCTAGCACAGAAAAAGCGGCGAAAAAAACCAATAAAAAGAAAGCGAAGCCAGCCGAAAAACCTGCTGTCATTGATTTTGAAGATTTTGCTAAAGTAGACCTACGTATTGCTAAAATCGTTAATGCGGAGCATGTGGAAGGGGCGGATAAATTATTACGCTTAAGCTTAGATATCGGTGAAGAAAAACCGCGTAATGTTTTTGCAGGGATTAAAAGTGCCTATACCCCTGATACCTTAGTTGGACGTTTTACAGTCATGGTTGCCAACCTTGCCCCACGTAAAATGAAATTTGGCATGTCTGAAGGCATGGTCATTTTAGCTGCTGGGGATAAAGAGTTATATTTACTCAGCCCTGATTCTGGTGCACAAGCAGGCATGCAAGTGCGCTAAGCAGTAAAGCAAATATGTTACACTCTCTTGTAATATCCTGTTACGAGAGAGTTTTCCCCCATGCAATGGCTTGTTAAATTAACACTGCTGTGTGTTATCAGTAGTTTTCTACTACTTTTTTCCCGTTCTGCTCCCACTGCATCACTCTACCACATCATTTTTACATTGGGGATTATTCCGCTTATTTTAGGGGCAATAATTTATTTTACCCCTGTCCTCACCCGTACCCAAACAGCTCCCCCGCAGATTTTTTTATTTCCAGTGCTTGCATTGGTTGCAGGAATCTTAGTGGTCAGCCGTTTATATGGGGTGATAACCATTCCGTTTATGATTCCCGCCTTACTTCTTAATGTGGTAATTATCGGCTTAAGTTATTGGATGGTACAGCGACAAAAAAAATGCTTAGGGACACCACATCCTTGTTTTTATTGGTATCTTGCGGCATTAGGTTGTTTATTTGTTGCGGTGACTGTTATGGGATTAACCCATTGGTTTCCTGAACATTGGCAAGTATTCAAACGCTTTCATTTACATCTTAATATATTAGGATTTATTGGTTTAACCGCTTTTTCTACCTTGCAGGTATTATTACCCACTACAGCGCAATACAGTGATAAAGAAACAGGAAAACGCTTACAGCAAGATCTTAAATTTGCGGTAATAGCGGTTATATTATTATCTATTGGGATAATGTTGGAGTCAGCAGTTTTAGGTATTATTGGGGGAATAGTATATATGGCTGTGGTGGCACGTTTTTTATGGTGTTTATATGATAAACCCTGCTGGAAAAATCAGCCAAGTCAGTTATTAAGCTTAACATTAGTACATTTTTTTATCTTATTACTTTTAGGTTTATTGCATAGTATTTACCCTGCTGTCCCCGATAATACTATTTTATTATTTTTTACCCTATTTTTAATTCCTTTAATCATTGGTGCGAGCAGTTGGTTATTACCCTTATGGTGGTATCCTCCCCAAGAACGAGACAAGCAACTTGCTACCCGAGTCTCTCTTGTTGCATGGCATAAGGGTTTATTAATAGGCTGTTATCTCAGTGCTGTTTTATTATTAGTTAGTTTCAATGCAACATTTATCATGATTGTATTAATAGGTATTGCTTATTTATCGCGTATTATTAAAAGCAGATGGTTTTTAGATTAATATCCAGATAGCCACGATCACCAGCATAATAGAAAAAATACGGTTTTGAATTTGGGTGAATTTTTCAGAAGCAAATTGTTGTGCTAACCACGCGCCACTGTATAACCAAATCAAGTGACAGGTGAGTGCTAACAATAATAATAATCCCGATAAAGTCAGTACTTTATTTGAATCAATGGTATTGGGTTGGGTGCTTAAAAATGTAGTAAACATTAAACTAATCACAATCAATGATTTCACATTTAAAGCTTGAACAATCGCGCCATTGATAAAGGTCGGGGATGTGGTAGAGGAGGAGTTTTCCTTTTCTTCATAAGGGGAGGCATTAAAAAACAGGGTGGCAAGATAGAGTAAATAGACCGCGCCTGCATATTTTAAATAGATAAAGGCAGTGGCATATTCACTCATTAATTGCGTGCCACCGTAACCGATCAATAAAGCCAGTAAAACGGTGACACTATCAAAGCCAAGTAAAAAAGGCAGTGATTTTTTTACCCCAAACCGTGCCCCAAAAGAAGCAAACATCACATTCCCCGGCCCAATACTAAAAACCAATGGAAACATCATATTAAACCATAAGAGAAGTTCTTTTGAGGTCATAGTAGTACCTTGGGTTTAATAAGTTAAAACCATATTTTTTTATCTGGTTCCAAACGCTCCGTGTTGGAATCCCGTCCCTGACACTCTGCGTCATCTTGCTTAAAATACCACGGTGCAAGTGGCAGGGGGAAGGACGCGGAGCATCCAAGACTGCATACGAGGGAAATAGTGCTTTAAGCCCTTAACTTAATGGCAGTGAGGCGTTGCATGCAACGCCACTACAGCAGAATGGTATAAGTGTTTATTTAGATAAATGGACGGTAATTTGCCCTGGGGCACGTCCTGTTATACCGTGGCGGCTGTAATTGCCATCAATATATACTTTTACTCGTCCTTTACTGGCATGTTTAACATAAGCGACACCTGAGGAGTTAGTGCGGAAACGATCTGTAAACCCCCCTCCCGCGATTCCACCAGTAAACTCCAGTGAAACTTCACGTCCTTTTGCAGGATTACCCTTTGCATAAACACTAACTTCTGTGGTGTAGTTTTTTGCAGCATGGGCAGCGGGGGTTATTCCCATGCCAAATAATAATAGGCTGCTAAAAATAAGAGAGGAAAGGCTATATTTTTGCATAATGGACTCTCATTGTATTGATGAAATAAATAGAGTAAGAAATACCTTAACCATGTATCACTTTATTTACAGTGGCTTTTATTATTCCATAGATCATTGATAGAAATAAAGTAGTTATTGCCATTTTTTATCAAAAAGTGATTTAAAAAAATCAAAGGGGGCTAAGTTCTCGGCGAAACAACTCGAACAAGACGAAAACCGCTAAAGGAGTAATGGGAAGTAGCACCATAGGAAGCACGCCCAGCCGCCCGGCAGCCAATTGAAAAGTAGCTCCACGAACCACCACGCAGGGGGTGATTATCATAATGGTTACAAGAACGATTCCATACTGAACCATCTACAGGTGCCCCTATATAATTATTATGATAACAGTCAGCAACCCACTCCCATACATTGCCTGACATATCATACAATCCCCATGCATTAGGCTGTTTTTTACCTACAGGATGAGTCCGCTTACCTGAATTACCATCAAACCATGCATAAGCCCCTAAATCCCCTACATCATCCCCAAAATAATAGCTTGTAGTTGTACCTGCCCGAGCTGCATACTCCCATTCTGACTCTGAAGGTAAACGGTAATGATTACGTTTATCTCGTTTATTTAAACGCTGAATAAATACCTGTATATCATCCCAAGAGACTTGTTCTACAGGATTAGTACGTCCTTTAAATGTACTGGGATTACTCCCCATTACCGCCACCCATTCAGCCTGAGTAACCTCATATTGACCTAACCAAAAATCCTTTTTAATACATACTTTATGACGCGGTAATTCATCATCATGGCCCTCTTCAAAATTAGCATCCCGCCCCATCATAAAGCAGCCTTTAGAAATTTTTACAAACTTCATACCAATATTATTTTGATAATCTGCGGCATTAACTGTCATAAATAATAATAAAGAAAGTAAAGCAACCCCCGCTTTAATTAAAGTATTCATAATGATTTATATACTCCCTTACAGTAAAAAATAATTTTTAATTATAAGCGTATAAATGAGGCGATGTACAGTTTTACTATTATTGAGGTAAATCTTAAAATTAGACGTAACTACCCAGCCTATAAAGTAATATATGGTATGCTAGCTTAAAAAATTTAATCGGAATCATACCTAAACCATGCACCAACACCTACAAAATTTTTTACAACAACGTACTGATGCAAATTTATATCGCCGCCGTTTATGTCATGAAACAAAACAACAGCCTGAATTAATGATTGATGGTGAAAAATATTTAAGCTTTTGTAGTAATGATTATTTAGGCTTAGCGGTACATCCTAAATTAATCAAAGCATGGCAAGAAGGGGCGGAAACTTATGGAGTCGGCAGTGGTGCATCACACCTTGTCACAGGGCATACACAGGCACATCATGCTTTAGAAGAAGAGTTAGCGGCTTTTATGAGACGTGAACGGGCTTTGCTTTTTTCAACGGGTTATATGGCAAATGTTGGGGTACTGTCTGCATTACTTAGCCGCCATGATGCCGTATTTACTGATAAATTAAATCATGCCTCTTTAATTGATGGAGCTTTACTCTCTCGTGCGAAAGTACAACGTTTTCCTCATAATGATATGGAACGACTTGCTTATTTATTAGCTAATACCTCTGCACGCCATAAGCTAATTGTAGTGGATGGCGTATTTAGTATGGATGGGGATTTAGCTGATTTACCTGCCATTGTTAAATTAGCACATCAACACAATGCATGGGTGATGGTAGATGATGCACATGGCTTTGGGGCTGTGGGAAAAACAGGACGTGGGACTTTAGAGCATTTTAATTTATCTGTACAAGATGTGCAGATTTTAATGGGAACTTTAGGAAAAGCGGCAGGGGTGTCTGGGGCGTTTGTTGCAGGGGATGAGGTATTGATTGAAGCTTTGATTCAATCTGCTCGGAGCTATATTTATACCACAGCCTTACCGCCTGCATTAGCACATACCTTACGTGAAAGTGTACACATTTTAGATAATGAGCCACAGCACCGTGAACAACTGAATGACTTAATTGCTTATTTTAAGCAACAAGCACAACAATATGATATTGAATTAATGCCCTCTGATACAGCTATTCAACCTATTGTGATTGGGGATGCTGGGCGCGCCTTGGCACTCAGTCAACGCTTAAAAGCAGAACATCAGCTAATTGTCACAGCAATCCGCCCCCCTACTGTGCCTGACAATACAGCACGTTTACGTATTACTTTATGTAGTCTACACACGAAAGAAAATATTGATTATTTAATGAAGGCTTTGATTAAGGTACTTAACTAAAAAAAGGAGAAATCTATAAACAGAGTTCTCCTTCCCCCTCGTTCCTCACGCGCCTGCGTGGGAATGTTCCCCCTCGTTCCCGCGTGTCCTAACGCGGGAATGCTTTCCCTGACGCGTTGCGTCATGAACTTGCCCATACTTTTTAAGTTTTCAGTACAAAAAATAAAACAAGGAATATTTAGCACAGAGGCAGCTCAAAGAAGAGGACGTAACACGTCCAAGAAAGCATTCCCACGCAGGCGCGTGAGGAACGAGAAAAAAATATAAGGTGCAGTGGCACAGCTATTCCACCCTACGGTTCTACTTAATGAAATTAATGTTTCTTATCAATTTTATCTTTCTTATGAATCCACAATGCAAGATAAGAAAAACAGATAATACCGACATAATCAGCCGTCAAATCAATTAGATCAAAAGTTCTGCTGCTAACAAAAGCCTGCGAAAACTCTTCTAATGTCATAATGACAACGACAATCAAACTCCCCAGTAGTATTTTAAATTTGAGTAGTTTGATAGTCCGCAGGCTTAAGGCAATATTGACCACAAATGCTAACATCCCCACTAGGAAAAAATGCCCCCATTTATCAAAATAAGGGATTTGCTGAAGGGGCTTGATCACACTATGTAATGCCCCGCTGTTTGCTAAAAAGATAATCAAAATTATCAAGGCAATATAAACAGCGGTAAAAATATATTTAAGTTTCATCTCCTGCTCGCTGATAGCTGTGTTCTTCTTCATCCACTAATTTTACCGCAGATAATTGTTCTAAGGGTAATAACATCGCTGCTGAATCTAGTTCAGTATTACCTGTCCCCATTAATGTTGTCAGGTATTGGCTGGCAAGATTTGCACCTGATAATGCCACACCTAATTCTTGTGCTACTTGGGTAGCAATTTTCATATCTTTATGGTGTAACGCAATTTTAAACCCCGGTTCAAAATCATGATCAATCATTCGTTGTCCATGTATTTCTAAAATACGACTGCTAGCAAAACCACCCATTAAGGCTTCACGTACTTTTGCAGGATCAACATCAGAAGCTTTAGCAAGAATAAGAGCTTCAGCAACGGCAGCAATGGTTTGTGTGATCACCACTTGATTACAGGTTTTAGTAATTTGCCCTGCACCATGATCGCCAATATGGACAATATTACTACCCATGGTTTCAAATACAGGTAAGGCACGTTCAAATTGTTCTGTTTTTCCCCCCACCATAATAGAGAGGGTACCTGCAATCGCACCTTTATCACCGCCTGATACTGGGGCATCTAACATATGTGCGTCTTTTTCAGCTAATTTTGCCGCAATGTCACGGGTGACTAAAGCGGAGATACTGCTCATATCAATGACTAAATCACCTGCACTGACTCCATGAATAACCCCTTTTTCACCTAATATGACTTGTTCCACATCAGCGGTTTCTGACACCATGGTGATAATAATATCAGCACGCTCTGCCACCTGTTGAGGAGAATCACAAGCCGTTGCCCCAGCTTCAATAAGGGGTTGCATCATGGGCGCGCGGCGAGCATATACATACACCTCAAAACCTGCTTTGCATAAGTTTAATGCTTGAGGTTTTCCCATAATCCCTAAACCAACAAAACCAACTTTTAGTGTCATGGTAAAGCATCCCTTTTCAAGTAATGATTAAGTCGCACATAATATCATTATTTTTAATAATTATATTAAGCGAACACAAAAAAACCCACGCTGTTAAAAAACAGGTGGGTTAAATCATTTTACTATTAATTTAGTTTCGTATTAAATGCAAGGAATACAAATACGTGCTTCTCTTCCTGTAGGGCTTTCCTTGGGATCAAACTCAACAACTTGTCCCTCAATCAAGAGTTTTTGAGTTTGAATACAAGAGCAATGTACAAATACATCACGGCTGCCATCTTGTGGGGAGATAAACCCAAAACCTCGCGATTCATTAAACCACTTTACAGTTCCTGCTTGCATAGTATCTACCTCGTTGTCGAATACATCCGAACCTTTGTAAGAACTTATTATTATTTAATTTATTATTTGACTCATCATCTGCGTATGAGTTCACTGTCTTTCTTATGTACTTATATACTATAGTTGTTTTTTTCTAAAAGTAAAGCCTAACTACATGTATTATAAATATTTTAAATACTTAATTTAGTAAATATAACTTTTATAGAAATAGACGCGCAAAGAAGGATAAACAACTTTTTATTAAGTTGTTAAAAAGGAAAAATAATAGATAAGAATAGGGGGTTAATAGTGTGATGTAAGATAACGATTGATAAATAGTTTATGACTTTATCATGCTATACCAAATAATGTGATTATCTCCTGTAATACTAGGCTAAGAAAAAAGTAGTAAAGTTATTTTTGTATTAACGTTAATGCAGTACCTTTAAAGTGCATTTCTAAATGCCGTAATGCGGTATTACCTAATAGAATTTTTTCAGGGTACCGTCCTTTTATTACAGCTGCTTCCACCCCTCTAAAAACAAACTGCCCAATTTCTATTTTATAGATATAGATACTGCGTGTTTTTGTAGTACCTGAAGCAGTGGAGGCATAACCTTGTCGTCCATTTTTATAATCAATACCAAGGCGATCAGCGGTTTGGCTGCTCATAGCAACAATCGTTGCCCCTGTATCAATAATAAATTCAGCAGGTTTTTTATTGATAAATCCGTGAGTCACATACGCGCCATGACTATTCGGATACAAAGTCATTTTCTTTTTTGTCTCTTCTTTTTTAAGAAAACGATAATGGGAAGGAGAAGGTGTACCACGCTGAATATGTTGGCTTAATGTATAATTTTGTTGTCTTCCATCAATTTCGAGTAAAGCATCTTCAGAATCTGCTTTAATAAGTTTAATACCCGTTGATGTGCTTTCTCCATTACGTAAACTGTAACGCTTACGCCCAATTTGTAATATGACCATGCCTTCAGATAAGGCAAGAATACGTATAGATTCTGTTTTGGGGGCTGAATTAGATTGGTACTGCGTATTTGTATACACATTGCTATCTTGTGCAGAGACAGAATGCAGAGAATATGCACTTAATAAAATGCATAAGAAAATGCGATACATAGATTTATACCTAATAAAATTACGCCCATTTCTACAAATATAGCTTTTTTTTAGCTAGAAAGCAAAGTTTATTAGGATATAAATTATGAGCTTAGTTATTTTTTGACGGGTATATTTAGGGGTGACTTAGAGCAAGCTAAAAGAGTGATGTGAGGTAAAATAAAAAACCGCATTTATCAAAAATAATAAATGCGGTTGTAGTCAGTTAATAAGGTGCTCAATGCTTACCTTATCAAAATATTAAACTAAGCTTTTTAGGTTTGTTTAGAAGAAACCTAATGCATTAGGGCTGTAGCTGACTAACATATTTTTAGTTTGTTGGTAGTGATCTAACATCATTTTGTGTGTTTCACGCCCAATACCAGACTGTTTATATCCACCAAATGCAGCATGTGCTGGGTATAAGTGGTAGCAGTTTGTCCATACACGTCCTGCTTGGATTTCACGCCCCATACGGTAAGCACGTGACCCATCACGACTCCATACTCCAGCACCTAAACCAAAGTTTGTATCATTGGCAATTTCTAATGCTTCTGCTTCATCTTTAAATGTTGTAACAGATAAGACAGGTCCAAAAATTTCTTCTTGGAAAATACGCATTTTGTTATGCCCACTGAATACAGTCGGCTCAACATAGTAGCCTTCTTGTAAACCAGAATTTAACTGCTTACGCGTACCACCTGTTAACAGTTCAGCCCCTTCTTGGCGACCAATATCAATGTAGCTTAAGATTTTTTCTAATTGCTCGTTAGAGGCTTGTGCACCCACCATTGTGTCAGTATCTAATGGGTTACCTTGTTTCACTTGCTCTACACGCGCGACTGCTTTTTCCATGAATTTTTCATAAATGGACTCTTGCACTAAAGCACGAGAAGGACATGTACATACTTCACCTTGGTTTAAGGCAAACATTGCAAACCCTTCTAAAGCTTTGTCAAAGAAAGCATCATCTTCTGCACACACATCTTCAAAGAAGATATTAGGCGATTTACCCCCTAGCTCTAAAGTCACGGGGATAATGTTTTGTGAAGCATATTGCATGATTAAACGCCCTGTGGAGGTTTCCCCAGTAAAGGCAACTTTTGCAATACGATCACTTGTAGCAAGGGGTTTCCCTGTTTCTACACCAAAACCGTTCACTACATTTAAAATACCTTCAGGTAAAATATCTGCAATGATATCCATTAAGACTAAAATAGAAGTCGGTGTTTGCTCTGCAGGTTTTAACACAATGCAGTTCCCAGCAGCTAAAGCGGGCGCAATTTTCCATGCAGCCATCAAAATTGGGAAGTTCCAAGGAATAATTTGCCCGACAACGCCTAATGGCTCATGGAAGTGGTAAGCCACTAAATCATGGCTGATTTCACTTAGTGAACCCTCTTGAGAGCGAATGCAACCTGCAAAGTAACGGAAATGATCAATCGCTAATGGAATATCTGCGGCAAGGGTTTCACGAACAGGTTTACCATTATCCCATGATTCAGCCACAGCTAAACGCTCTAGGTTTTCTTCCATGCGGTCAGCAATACGGTTTAATACTAAAGCACGTTGGTCAGCAGGTGTTTTGCCCCATTTATCTTTAGCAGCATGTGCGGCATCAAGTGCTTTTTCAACATCTTGAGCGCAAGAGCGAGGGATTTCACAAAAAACATTCCCATCTACTGGTGATACGTTATCAAAGTATTGCCCTTCAGTGGGTGCAACCCACTGTCCACCAATAAAGTTACCGTATTTTTTTTCAAAGTTTACATTAGATTCTGGGCTTGTGGGGTTCTGATATAACATCTCATCCTCGCTTATTTTTCTGTTTTTTTACTGTAATGATAGAAAAATCTATTTTCTATTGTCCCCCTTTAATTTCAAATTTAATGCCATAAAAAAATAAAACCTTAAACTATTGATATTGCTAAAATAATAAATTTATTTATTTGAGAGATATTATATTTATATAACAAAGTGTTTCACTCAGGTAACAGTTAATTATCATTATGCTCCATTTTGTATTAAATTAAGGATTATTTATGATTTATTAGGATTTAATTCCTATTTTTCTTTTTTATCCTTTTATTCTCACAATCTAAAAACACTTAAAATATATTTAAATTCAATTGATTAAAAATTTAACATCTTTAACTTGCAGGAAAAGACATATATAAACCATGCTATAAAAACAAATAAGGAGCTAAACTTTAAGGAAAAAATAAAATATAGAAAAATACATGGCATTATTAAAAATACTACCATGTATCATTTTTTAGTATAAATGTAAAAAATAAAAGAAAATAAGTGGGTCTAATGAGATTATTTTGGACGACGAAAAGCACTGAGGAAAAGCCCTAAACCACCAATAAAAAGCCCTAGTATCATCATTAAATTAAAAGCAGACATGGTGCGCATATGAATCTGTAAACTACTGATGACACCAAATAGAAGTAATACCAAGGTGATTAATGCCAGCACCCAGCCTAAATCATTGTTAGGGTTATAAAAAATCATCCCAATTCCAAAAATAAAAGGAATAAATAACATTCCTGTTGTGAAGTTCACACCACCTGTTCTATACAGTGAATAACCAAAACTAAAGCTATTGCTGACAATGATATTATCAAAAAATAAATACCCTCCTGCAACAAGCATCACCAAGCCTAAAAAAAATCGCTGCATTGCCATAGTTCATACCTTAGAGACGTATTTAATTAAAGTATAGCAGTGTTATAAACGTGTATTTAAGCAGCAAAATATGACAAAAATTCTGCTGTAGCGGTGTTATATACAACATCACTTAATTATTAAGCTTTTCCAAAATGTATTGCATCAGTTAATAAGGGGGATGTTTTATTTTATATTTCATTTTTAGATTATAAACTTCTTATAGAAGCGTTCTTTTCTATAAGGAAGTCAGCGATGTTAATTGGTGTACCAAAAGAAATTAAAAATCATGAATATCGTATTGGTATGACACCCGCAGGTGTGCGTGAGTTAGTCAAACAAGGACATCAGGTGATGGTAGAGCATCACGGCGGTCATGCCATTGGTTTAGATGATGAAGAATATCGTGCTGCAGGAGCTGAAATTGTGCCACAGGCAGCGGAGATTTTTGCGCGTGCAGACATGATTATCAAGGTAAAAGAGCCACAACCACAAGAATGTAGTTTATTACATGAAGGACAGATTTTATTTACTTATTTACACCTTGCCCCTGATGCAGAACAAACACGTTTATTAATTGCCTCGAAAGCGATTGCCATTGCTTATGAGACAGTGACCGCAAATGATGGCAGTTTGCCTTTACTTGCCCCCATGAGTGAAGTCGCAGGGCGGATGTCAATTCAAGCAGGTGCGTATTGTTTGGAAAAAGCGCATGGTGGTAGTGGCACATTATTGGGGGGAGTAGCAGGGGTTGCCCCCGCACAGGTGACAATTATTGGTGGAGGTGTGGTGGGGGTTAATGCGGCGCGTATGGCAATGGGTTTGGGGGCGCAGGTGACTATTTTAGATAAATCCTTAGCCCGTTTAAAGCAGTTAGATGAGTTATTTAATGGGCGTTTACATACTGTGTACTCCACAACAGAAACCATTGATAAGTATGTACGTACAGCTGATTTAGTGATTGGTGCAGTGTTAGTCCCTGGGGCAGCTGCGCCAAAACTGGTTACAAGAGAGATGTTAAAAGGGATGCGACGTGGGTCGGTGGTAGTGGATGTAGCTATTGATCAAGGGGGCTGTTTTGAAACCAGTCATGCCACCACACACGCTGATCCAATTTATAGTGTGCATGATGTAGTGCATTATTGTGTCGCAAATATGCCCGGAGGTGTGGCACGTACAGCAACTTTTGCCTTAACAAATGCAACGTTGCCGTTTATTTTAGAGATTGCGAATAAGGGGTATAAGAAAGCGTTACAAGATGATAAGCATTTATTAAATGGTTTAAATGTATACTGTGGGCAGGTGACTTATAAAGCGGTGGCGGATGCCTTAGGGTATACCTATTATCCAGCAAAGAGTGTTTTGTAGTTATTTTTTAAGCAAGGTTTTATACTTTCTTTGAACTATATTATTTTTTGTAGAGTGAGGTGAAATCCGTGTAATATATTAATTATATTGTTGAATTTTTACGGATTTTGCCCACCACACCCCGATATTTTTCATAGGAAAATGAAAAAAAGGGTAACGTCCCAATTTTTCAGTTCCCAATTTTTCAGTTCCCAATTTTTCAGTTCAATTTTTCAGTTTCCCAATTTTTCAGTTTCCCAATTTTTCAGTTTATGACGCAACGCGTCAGGGAAGGCATTCCCGCGTAAGGACACGCCACTGCCATTAAGTTAAGGAAAATTCATCTATACTTAAAGCTCATTTAAAAGGTATTGGGAAGCACAATGAATAAAAAA
>Ga0193958_1000367_pt1 | contig 17375 bp, 18 predicted proteins | sample FB_1_MG_FD_140320 | JGI IMG/M metagenome (GOLD analysis project Ga0193958, IMG submission 140320) | Microbial mat bacterial communities from the Broadkill River, Lewes, Delaware, United States - FB_1_MG | ecosystem: Environmental > Aquatic > Freshwater > River > Microbial mats | place: USA...
ACACGAGTGCGTACGCATGATCACCAAGCGCTAATGCTAACTGAGGATGAAAATATCGTCGACGTTGCAATGAGTACGCAGTATGTGGTTTCTGATCCGAAAGCGTATCAGCTGAATGTGCGTGATCCAGACGGGAGCTTGTCTCATGCGGCCGAGTCTGCTTTGAGGCATGTGGTCGGCTCTTCTGAGATGCACTCCATCTTAACGGAAGGTCGTGAAAGCTTGGCAGTGGATGTTCAGGCACGTCTGCAAAGCTACATGGTCGATTACAAAACCGGTATATCTATCACGCAGGTCAATATTAAGAATGCTCAGGCACCTAGCCAGGTACAGGACGCATTTGATGATGTTATCAAGGCGCGAGAAGATGAACAGCGTGTGAAAAACCAAGCACAATCCTATGCTAATGGTATCGTTCCTGAGGCGCGTGGTACCGCTCAGCGTATGCTTGAGGAAGCGAGTGCTTATCGTGAGCAGGTCGTTTCAAAAGCAGAAGGTGAATCTAAGCGATTCTTGGCTTTATTAGCTGAGTATGAAAAAGCACCGGATGTAACCCGCGAGCGTCTTTACTTAGATACCATGCAAGATGTGTTGGCGAAGAACCCTAAAGTGCTCATGGATGTTGAAGGTGGCAATAATATGATGTATTTGCCAATTGATAAGCTAATACAGGGTGGTAATGAGCGCCAAAGTACTTCTTCGGTTGCGCCGCGTAACTTGAGATTGGATGATCAGTCCTTGAGGAACGTGACTAATCAGGTGATCGATCAAATTCGTCAGCAACAAACCAGTTCAACCCGCAGGGAGGGTAGACAATGAGTGGTAAGTCGTTATTTACCGTCATCCTGGCGGGATTCATTGTGCTAGTTGCCTCTAAATCGGTCTATATCGTTAAAGAGACCGAACGAGCGGTAAAACTACAGTTTGGTGAGATTGTTGAGCCTGATATCAAGCCAGGCTGGCATGTGAAGATCCCATTCGTTAACACGATCCGTAAGTTTGATGGGCGTGTATTGACGTTAGATGGGCGTCCGCAGGCCTTTTTAACCATAGAAAAGAAACGATTGATTGTTGATGCGTTCATTAAATGGAAGATCAATAGCGTAGAAACCTACTACACGGCAACATCGGGTGACGAATTCCGTGCAGCAGACCTACTTTCTACACGTGTTGAGAATGAGTTACGTAACCAGTTTGGTGCACGTACCTTGAACGAGGTAGTATCTGGTGAGCGAGAGCAGGTTATGACGGACGCTATTAAGCGTTTGAACCAAGTTGCAGAAAGCGAGCTAGGTATCAGGATCGTTGATGTCCGGGTTAAGCGTGTCGAGCTGCCACCAGAGGTGTCTAACTCGGTGTATGAGCGTATGCGCACAGAGCGTGAGCGTGAAGCGCGTGAGCTGCGTTCTCGCGGTTTTGAGCTTGCAGAAGGTATCCGCGCAGATGCTGATCGCCAGAAAACAGTTATTGTGGCGGAAGCTTATCGTGAAGCTGAAGGTCTTCGTGGTGAGGGTGATGCACAAGCAGCGGCTATCTACGCAGATGCGTACAGTCGAGATTCGGAGTTCTATTCTTTTACGCGTAGCTTAAGAGCTTACACTGAGTCTTTCGGTAATGGTGGTGATGTGATGCTACTTAAGCCGGACAGTGAGTTCTTTAGGTATCTGAGTAACTCCAAAGGTGATCAATAGCATAAAGTTGTAGTAAAAAGCGCTATTGAGCTGCACTTTGTTACAGTTTCCATGTTAAAATCTCTCAAACCGGGTTCGTCCCGGTTTTTTTGTGTTTTTGTGGTTGTCGTTTATGTCTCCTGAGTTCTGGTATGAGTTAGCGATCGCTTTTTGTTTAGTGCTGGTACTAGAAGGTATTTTGCCCTTTTTGTATCCCCAGCGCTGGCGAAGAATGGTCGAGCAGTTGGCGAGAACCGACGATCACGTTTTAAGAATAATCGGATTGATGAGTATGTTGGCTGGTGTGATTGGGCTTTACATCATTCATTAATGGTTAATACGAATAGTACGGAGTTAGATATGGCATTGGCTGATCGCTGGTTACTTCCTGATGGCGTTAAAGAGATGTTGCCACCACATGCTCATCAGGTAGAAGCGCTACGTCGTAAATTGCTGGATCTATATGACAGCTGGGGCTACGAATTAGTGATGCCACCCTTGATGGAGCATCTCGAATCGTTAATGACCGGCGTGGGTAAAGACCTAGATCTCACAACATTTAAACTGGTAGATCAGCTGACAGGACATACGCTGGGCATCAGGGCTGATATCACCCCTCAAGTAGCGCGGATTGATGCGCATCGTATGCATGTGCAGGGGGCTAACCGTCTATGCTATTGCGGTTCGGTGCTACATACTTATCCGGCTAATATGCTGGCATCAAGAAATCCTTTGCAGGTGGGTGCTGAGTTATATGGCCACGCGGGTATCGAAAGTGATATTGAAGTCATCTCTCTGATGATTGAAACTCTCTATGTGTCAGGTTTGAAAGATGAGTTAAGTTTAGATCTTGGGCATGTAGGTATATTTCAAGGCTTGATCGAAGAGGCTAGATTAGATCCGGCAGTGACTGCCCAATATATGGAGCTGCTGCAGCGTAAAGCGCTCCCAGAGTTAGATCAGTTTCTTAATGAGTTAGAGGCTGATGCTAGGCTTATCGATAAGCTAGCTGAGCTACCTAAGCTGAATGGGGGCATGGAAGTTTTAGTACGTGCCCGCAAGTTATTCGGTGAGTCTCACTCAATGATCACTGATGCCGTTACGTATTTGGAACGTCTGGCTGAAATGCTTCAGCGTCGCTACCCAAGTATTGATCTTTATTTTGATTTGGGCGAGTTGCGCGGCTACAACTACCATACGGGCGTTGTTTTTTCCGCGCTAACGCCGGTCTTTGGTCAGGCCGTCGCTAAAGGTGGTCGCTATGATGCGATCGGTAAGGATTTTGGTCGAGCGCGCCCTGCGACAGGGTTTAGTGCAGATTTGAAAACGTTGGCAAGCCTTGCATCAGGCGATCAGAAGTTGCGTTCAGCGATTCTGGCTCCGGCTGACGATGATATGGCCTTAATGGCTATGATGCAGAATCTACGCTCTCAAGGTGAGAGAGTGGTTCAACAGTTACCAGGTGATGCTGCGCAAAACGCAGTGGCTTTCAATCGGAAACTGGTCAAACAGGGTGAAGAGTGGGTCGTTGCGGCTCTGTAATCACATACGATTAACGTTAATAAACTAGAGACAACAATGGGCAAGAACGTAGTTGTTTTAGGCACTCAATGGGGCGATGAAGGCAAGGGTAAAATTGTCGATTTGCTTACTGAGCGAGTATCCGCTGTAGCACGCTTTCAAGGCGGGCATAATGCTGGGCATACACTAGTAATTGATGGGCAAAAGACAGTCCTTCATTTGATTCCTTCAGGTATTTTGCGTGATAACGTACTCTGCCTAATCGGCAATGGTGTGGTTTTATCACCTGAAGCCTTATTGAAAGAGATGAGAGGTTTGGAGGAGGCTGGTGTTCCAGTGCGTGAGCGCTTGCGTCTAAGCCCAGCTTGCCCTTTGATTCTTCCTTATCATGTCGCTTTGGATCAGGCGCGTGAACTGGCAAGAGGTAATGCCAAGATAGGTACAACAGGTCGAGGTATTGGGCCAGCCTATGAAGATAAAGTGGCGCGTCGAGGTCTGCGTTTGGCAGATCTGATGAATGCGGAGCGCTTTGAATCCAAACTTCGTGAAGTAATGGCCTATCACAACTTTACCCTGAAAAATTACTATCAGGTTGAAGAGGTTGATGTGGAAGCTGTTTTGGCAGAAGCCTTAGAAATGGCGGAAGAGTTGCGTCCTCTGGTTGCAGATGTAACTGCGATATTGCATGAGAAGCGCAAGCAGGGTGATAGTATCATGTTTGAGGGGGCTCAAGGCTCTTTGTTGGATATTGACCATGGTACGTACCCTTATGTAACCTCTTCTAACACTACGGCAGGTGGTACTTCCACTGGATCGGGGTTTGGCCCTCTTTATCTGGATTACATCTTGGGTATTACTAAGGCTTATACAACGCGTGTAGGCGGTGGTCCTTTCCCAACAGAGTTGGGTTGTGAAGTGGGTCAACGTTTGGCCGAGAGAGGGCATGAGTTCGGAGCTACCACGGGGCGTGCTCGCCGTTGTGGTTGGTTTGATGCTGTTGCTCTTAAGCATGCGATTCAGATTAACTCCGTTTCCGGTATCTGTTTAACAAAGCTTGATGTATTAGATGGGCTTGAGACAATCCGGATTTGTGTAGGCTATCGTGATCCTGAAGGGAATCTGGTTGAAACATTAACAGGTAGCGAAGACTATGAAATGGTCGAACCTGTTTATGTTGATGTGCCGGGTTGGAGTGACTCAACGGTGGGTGCAAAGACTCTTGAAGAGTTACCTCAGGCAGCGCGTGACTATATCGCTCGTCTTGAAGAGTTGATTGAGGCACCAATCGATATCATATCCACAGGTCCTGATCGTGTTGAAACAATAGTGTTGCGGGACCCATTTGAAGCGTAATGCTTCATTGGGTTGGCACTGCATAAAAAAACCGGCTAATGCCGGTTTTTTTATGCAGATTAAATTAACCTTCTACAGCGGGTCTGATGGATTGAAGCAGTGCCTTAAAGATTTTAGGGTTGCCTGCAACGGTATTACCTGAGGTTCGAAAATTGTTACCGCCACTAAAGTCGCCGATTAAACCGCCAGCTTCTTGAATCAGTAATGCGCCTGCTTCTAGGGTGTCAGTACTTAGGTTGATTTGTAAAAAGCCGTCCATTCGTCCAGCGGCAGTATAGGCCATATTCAATGCAGCAGAACCGCCATTGTGAAGCATGCCGTCTGCAGCTTGGATATTACAAAGAAACTTTTTGAAAGTATCGAAGTGAGCTTTTTCTTTTTTGGTGTTTAAGAAGCTGGTGCCGACAATAGCCTGCTCCAGTGTCCGCTTATTGCTGACGCGCATGCGTCTACCATTGAGTTGGGCGCCTTGCCCACGACTTGCTGTAAACTCCTCGCCCGTGAGTGGGTTGAGAATCAGTGCGTGTTCAACCCGTCCCTTCTGAATGGCAGATAGGCAAATAGCAAAAGCGGGCAAGCCATTGCTAAAGTTTGACACACTGTCAATGGGGTTGATGTGCCAAGTGATGTCGCCTTTCTCTTCCAGGGCTGGGAAGTCGCCGGAATACTCACCGCGCAATGCGTGGGCGGGATAGGCTTTTTGAATAGTGTAAGCAATCGTTTGTTCTGCTTTAATTGCTGTCTCTTTCAAAAAGTCGGTCACGCTGGACTGTTCTGATTTGATCAGATCAAGGCGCTCGGCGGCGCGTGCGATCTGCTCTCCTGAGAGTCGCGCGGCCCTCAAAGCGATATTTAGCATGGGTTGCATTGGATAATGTGCTCAGTAGTCAACCAAAACGGTAATTATACAAAAGGTGGGGCTCTGACAGAATACCTGAAGGGCAATCTGTTAAACTATTAGTCCGTTTTTATGTGAAGAATGTTATGAATCTTGAAAATATTCGTATTGTTTTGGTAAATACGACCCATCCGGGCAATATTGGCGCTGTAGCGCGTGCGATGAAGAATATGGGCTTGAGTCAGCTTTACTTGGTCGAGCCTAAGCTCTTTCCTTCCAGTGAGGCTGATGCTAGAGCGTCTGGTGCGACAGATATTTTGGCTTCTGCAACGGTAACTTTGACGCTTGAAGAGGCTGTGGCAGATGCCAGTCTGGTAGTTGGCACAAGCGCGAGAGGCAGGCATATACCTTGGCCAATTATGGATCCTCATCAGTTGGCGGGTGTGGTTGCAAGTGCTGGGCAGCAGCAGGTGGCAATTGTTTTTGGTCGTGAGGATCGTGGGCTTACGAATGAGGAGCTGCAAATTTGTCATCACCATGTGCACATTCCTTCGGTCGAGTCCTTTAGTTCATTGAATGTGGCAGCAGCAGTTCAGGTGGTAGCTTATGAATTGAGAATGGCTTTTTTACGTCAATCTGATGCGGCAAAGCAGGCGCCACAGTGGGGGACTCCATGGGATATAGAACTAGCTGAGCATCGTGAATTGGAGTTGATGTTTGAGCACTTGGAATCTGTTTTGGTTGAAGTGGAGTTTCTTGACCCTGAGAATCCGCGCCAATTAATGCCGCGTCTGAGGCGTCTTCTGCAAAGAGCTATGCCTGATAAGGTTGAGGTCAATGTGCTTCGCGGTATTCTAACAAGTGTCCAGAAAAAATCCCGTTCTCGCTAAAGTTGTGTGTCTGTTTTGGGACGCATTCTATTTTAAATGCTAGAATAAGGGCCTTGGAAATCAATATCCGACAAAATTGCTTGGTTATATACTTGACTGATTTTGTAGGTTAATGCATACTCTGTCTATTAATGATTAACAGTGGCAGAGAGTTTATGAGGCTAACAACAAAAGGGCGTTATGCTGTTACGGCAATGCTTGATTTAGCTCTTCATGAAGGGCGGGGTCCTATCAGTCTGGCGGATATATCGGAGCGGCAAGGGATCTCTTTGTCCTACCTTGAGCAGTTGTTTGCTAAGTTGCGCAGGAATGATCTTGTTAAGAGTGTACGAGGCCCAGGCGGTGGTTACCAGCTTAACCATGAGCAGTGCGCGATTAGTGTGGCTCAGGTTATCGATGCGGTAAATGAATCTGTTGAAGCGACGGGTTGTGATCGGCAAGGAGACTGCCAAAGTGGCGAAACTTGTTTGACGCACCATTTGTGGTGTGACCTTAGTAACCAAATACACGCATTTTTGAATGGTATCTCGCTGGCTGATTTAGTGGCGAGAAATGATGTTCGTGAAGTAGCAGCAAGGCAGGATAGACGTCAGACCGGTAAGGTTTTTCTGACCTCTGTAGACTCTCTTTTGAATGATAAAGCTGCTGTATAAACACGCTGGAGCGAAGTAATGAAATTACCGATCTATTTTGATTATTCTGCGACTACCCCGGTTGATCCGCGCGTGGCCGAAAAAATGGTTGAGTGTCTGACGTTGGAAGGGAACTTTGGTAACCCGGCATCTCGCTCCCATCTGTTTGGTTGGAAAGCTGAAGAAGCAGTTGAAACGGCGCGCAGACAGGTTGCTGATTTAGTGAATGCAGACCCTCGTGAGATCGTTTGGACATCGGGTGCTACTGAGTCTGATAATTTAGCGGTTAAAGGTGTAGCTCACTTTTATCAGAAAAAAGGCAAGCATATTATTACTTCGAAAATCGAGCATAAGGCGGTGTTAGATCCTTGTCGCCAGTTGGAGCGAGAAGGCTTTGAAGTGACCTACCTTGATCCTGATTCTGATGGTTTGATTAGCCCTGAAAAAGTGGCTGAAGCTTTCCGTGACGATACAATTCTTGTTTCGCTTATGCATGTGAATAACGAGATTGGCACTATTACTGATATTGAAGCTATTGGTGAAATGACGCGTGAAAGAGGCATTATTTTCCATGTTGATGCGGCTCAAAGTGCCGGAAAGGTTGATATTGACTTGTCTCGTTTAAAAGTAGATTTAATGTCTTTTAGCGCGCACAAAGCCTATGGGCCTAAAGGTATTGGTGCGTTGTATGTGCGCCGTAAGCCACGTATTCGTTTAGAGGCAATGATGCATGGTGGTGGCCATGAAAGAGGTATGCGTTCGGGTACGCTGCCGACTCATCAAATTGTTGGAATGGGTGAAGCTTTTCATTTAGCTAAAATGGAGCTGGCGGCTGATAACCAGAAAATGTTGGCTTTGCGGGATCGCTTGTGGGCTGGTCTCAAAGATATGGAAGAAGTTCATGTCAATGGCTCCTTTGATCAGCGTGTGCCAGCTAACTTAAATGTTAGTTTTGCCTTTGTTGAAGGTGAATCTTTGTTGATGTCGCTTAAAGATTTAGCGGTTTCTTCGGGGTCTGCTTGTACATCCGCAAGCCTTGAGCCTTCTTATGTACTGCGCGCATTGGGTTTGAGTGATGAGTTGGCGCATAGTTCTATTCGTTTCTCTTTTGGGCGCTTTACCACTAATGAAGAGATCGATTTTGCGATCGAGCAGATTAAAGTAGCAGTGCATAAGCTGCGAGAGTTGTCGCCTTTGTGGGATATGTACAAAGACGGTGTGGATTTAAGCAAGGTGGAATGGGTTCATCATTAATTACCTGGCTCAGAATGGTTGGAGGTTAGCATGGCTTATAGTGAAGAAGTAATCGATCATTACGAAAATCCGCGTAACGTCGGTAAAATGGATGATTCAGACTCGCATGTGGGTACGGGCATGGTTGGTGCGCCAGCATGTGGTGATGTTATGCGCTTGCAGATCAAAGTAAGCGATGACGGTATTATTGAGGATGCAAAGTTTAAGACTTACGGGTGTGGTTCAGCTATTGCTTCCAGCTCACTGGTAACTGAGTGGGTAAAAGGGATGACACTAGAGCAGGCTGCTGGTTTAAAGAATACGCAGATTGCCGATCAGCTCGCTTTGCCTCCTGTAAAAATTCACTGCTCTGTCCTTGCAGAAGATGCAATTAAAGCAGCGATTGATGACTACAAGAAAAAGCAGTCATAACTGGCTGCAAGTTACGCTGGTCAGGCTATAGCATGACCAGCAAGGTGATGATATGGCTATTACAATGACCCCGGCTGCAGCAGAGCATGTCGCTCGATTCATTGAGAAACGAGGTTCAGGATTTGGCATTCGCATTGGTGTAAGGACATCAGGTTGTTCTGGTATGGCGTATGTGCTGGAATTTGTTGATCAAAAGGATGAGGATGATCAAGTTTTTAGTGCAGATAAAGGCGTCAATATTGTTATTGATCCTAAAAGCTTGGCTTACCTAGATGGTACTGAGTTGGACTTCGTAAAAGAAGGGCTTAATGAAGGCTTTAAGTTCAACAATCCTAACGTGCGTAGTGAGTGCGGTTGCGGCGAAAGTTTTAATGTTTAAACAAGAAGTGATGTCTTGCTAAATGGATATCCAACTAAACTATTTTGCTTTTCTAGGCTTACCCGAGTCTTATGATATCGACATGGGTAAGCTTTCTCAGTGCTATTTAGACCTTCAAAAAACGCTGCACCCCGATCGCTTTGCTCATAAGTCTGAACGTGAAAAGCGAATGTCTGTCCAATATACAGCCTACCTGAATGAAGCGGTTTCTACCTTGAAATCTCCCTTGGGGCGCGCTCAGTATCTCCTTCATTTAAAGGGGGTTGATACTATTAGTGAGTCGTCTGTTCAGTTAGATCCTGCGTTTTTGTTTGAGCAGATGTCACTTCGTGAAAGGCTTGAGGATATTAAGCAGTTTGAAGAGCCCTTTGATGCGTTGGATACGTTATCCGATGAGGTAAAAGGACTCTTTAATAGTTACCAGTCTGGTTTTAAGGAAGCTTATGAACAAGGCGGTTCGGCTTTGGAGGAGGCGGCAAGCTGGGTGCGTAAGATGCAGTTTGCGGCAAAGCTTCAGGCTGAAGTTGAGCGTGTTGAGAGTGAACTTGATTAATAGGTATATGATTTAATTATGGCTTTACTGCAAATTGCTGAACCCGGTCAGAGTTCTGTCCCTCATCAGCATCGCCTAGCGGTTGGTATTGATTTGGGCACTACAAACTCTCTGGTCGCAACAGTTAGAAGTGGAGAGGCGTCTGTCTTGCCTGATAAGGCGGGTGAGTATCTGTTGCCATCTGTTGTGAGATATCTTCAGGAAGGTGGCGTTGCTGTTGGTAATGACGCACGCGCTCATGCAGCTTCAGACCCTTACAACACTATTGTTTCGGTTAAACGTCTGATGGGGCGTGGCATTGGTGATGTGACTGCCTTTAGGGATACGCTACCTTATGAGTTTGAGTCTGCTGAAGCGGGTATGCCTTTTATTCGTACCGTGTCGGGTGCAAAAAGCCCTGTTGAGGTTTCAGCTGAGATATTAAAAGTGTTGTTAGAGCGGGCTGAAGAAACCCTTCAGGGGGAATTGGTGGGGGCCGTTATTACTGTGCCTGCCTATTTTGATGAAGCTCAGCGCCAAGCGACAAAAGATGCAGCTACGTTGGCCAATATTAACGTACTTCGTCTGCTCAGTGAGCCAACGGCGGCGGCTGTTGCCTACGGTTTGGATCAAAAGGACGATGGTATCATCTTGGTGTTTGATCTGGGTGGGGGTACATTTGATGTTTCTGTCCTGAGGTTGAATAAAGGTGTATTTGAAGTGCTCGCTACCGGCGGGGATAGTGCGCTGGGTGGAGACGATTTTGATAGCGTTGTGGCGGAGTGGCTTGCTGAGCAGGTAGATATTCGCGCACAAATGACAGCGGGGCTGTCGCGTCAGTTTATGGAGCAGGCTAGAGCGGTTAAAGAGGCGCTAACCACGGCAAACGAAGCGTGGGCAACGTTTGAAATTGCAGGTCAAGAAAGATCGGTCTCGGTTTCGAAAGCTCGCTTCGATGAATTGATTGCGCCATTAGTGAGCAAAACAGTTCGGGCATGTAAGAAGGTTGTTAAAGATGCTGGGCTTGCGTTAACAGATATTCAGGACGTGGTGCTTGTTGGTGGCTCAACTCGTGTTCCGAAGGTGCGTGAGCAGGTTGAGGTGTTGTTTGGTAAAAAACCGCATGTGGATATTGATCCTGACCGTGTTGTGGCGATAGGAGCGGCTATTCAAGCGGATGTGCTCGCCGGAAATAAGCCTGACTCAGAAATGTTACTCCTTGATGTAATCCCTTTGTCCTTAGGCTTGGAGACGATGGGTGGGTTGGTAGAAAAAGTTATTCATCGTAATTCACCTATCCCGGTGGCTAGAGCACAAGAATTTACGACCTATCAAGATGGACAGACAGCAATGGCTATTCATATCTTGCAAGGGGAGCGTGAGTTGGTTGAAGACTGCCGCTCCTTGTCGCGCTTTGTCTTGCATGGTATCCCACCGATGGCTGCAGGCGCAGCGAAGATTCGTGTTACTTTTCAGGTGGATGCGGATGGTTTGTTAGGAGTTGAGGCGAAAGAGTTATCGACGGGTGTGGAGAGTAGTATTCAAGTTAAGCCGTCATATGGCTTAAACGATACGCAGATTGCAGACATGTTACGTGCATCTTATACCGCTGCTGATGAAGATAAAGAAAAGCGAGCGCTGCGGGAACAGCAGGTAGAGGCTGAGCGTTTATTGATTGCTTTAGATCAGGCGTTGTCCGTAGATAAAGCGTTGCTAACAAAAGATGAATATATGGAACTCAATGCTGAAATGGATATTCTGCGTCAACTTAAGGGCTCTGGCTCGTCTCGTGATATAGAGCAAGGTGTAGAGCGTTTAGCTAAAGTTAGTGATGAATTCGCATCTCGTAGAATGGATGCCAGCATTCGAAAAGCACTCACTGGACATAGTATTCAAGAAATTGAGGAGGGCTCGTAAGTGCCGCAAATAATTTTTCTACCCCATGATGAACTTTGTCCCGAAGGGAAAGTCATTGATGTGGAGGCGGGTGTAACTATCTGTGATGCTGCTTTAGAGCATGGCATTGAAATTGAGCATGCCTGTGAAAAATCCTGTGCTTGTACTACTTGTCATGTCATTGTGAGGGAGGGGTTTAGCTCTCTAGAAGGCTCCGATGAGCTTGAGGATGATATGTTGGATAAGGCTTGGGGATTAGAGCCTGAATCTCGTTTGAGCTGTCAGGCCTGTGTTGCTGATGCCGATTTGGTTGTGGAAATTCCGCGTTATACGATCAACCAGGTTTCAGAACGTCACTAAGCATTGTTTTTGTGGAGGCTGTTGTGAGTTTGAAGTGGACAGATGTGTATGATATTGCCATTGGGCTGGCAGAGAAATATCCTCAGCAGGACCCCATAAAAATTAGTTTCCCTGATCTCTATCAGCAGGTAATGGAACTGGATGAGTTTGATGATGATCCAAACCGATGCGGAGAAAAGATTTTGGAAGCGATCCAAATGGCGTGGATCGAAGAAGTTGAATAATAACAGCCCGGTTTCCCCGGGCTGTTTTTTTGGCGTGTTGTGACGGGAGGCTCCCTTCGCGTATAATGGCGCGTTTTTCGAAAATGACCTTCTTAGGGGATCTATAAAGATGGCGATTGAACGCACACTATCTATTATCAAGCCAGATGCTGTGGCTAAAAACGTAATTGGCGAAATCGAGTCTCGCTTTGAAAAAGCTGGCCTTAAAATCGTTGAAATGCAAATGAAGCAGTTGTCTCAGGCGGATGCTGAAGGCTTCTACGCTGAGCATAAAGAGCGTCCTTTCTTTGCTGATCTTGTTGCTTTTATGACATCTGGTCCTGTGGTTGTTCAGGTGCTGGAAGGTGAAGGCGCTATCTTGAAAAACCGTGATTTAATGGGGGCTACTAACCCTAAAGAAGCAGCTGAAGGTACGATCCGTCGTGACTTCGCTGAGTCTATTGACGCGAATGCTGTTCACGGTTCTGACTCGGCAGCTTCTGCTGAGCGCGAAATTGCTTACTTCTTCGGTAAGTAATCTTTGCTGGTGCACAAGAGGCTCTTTTGTGCACCAAACAATTCTTGTAGGTAATCACTAATGACTGACTCCATTACTAAAACCAATTTACTAGGTATGTCGCCTGAACAGCTACAGACCTTTTTTGCTGAACTGGGCGAAAAAAGTTTTCGTGCGACCCAGGTATTGAAATGGATTCATCAGCTTGGCGCTGAAAGCTTTGATGATATGACCAATATCAGTAAAGCTTTACGTGAAAAACTGAATCAGGTGGCGGAAATTCGTGAACCTGAAGTTGTGATGCAAGATATCTCAAAAGATGGAACACGAAAGTGGGTTATTCGTGTAGATGGTGGTTCCTGTGTAGAGAGTGTTCTGATCCCAGAGGGGGATCGGGCTACTTTGTGCATCTCATCCCAAGTAGGTTGTTCGTTGGACTGCAGTTTTTGTTCTACAGGCAAGCAGGGATTTAATCGGAACCTTTCAGCTGCTGAAGTGATCGGTCAGGTGCGTATAGCGATCAAGTCCTTCGGTCCAATGGATCCTGCAGGCCCTCGTCGAGTGACTAATGTTGTACTGATGGGTATGGGCGAGCCGCTCATGAATTTTGATAATGTAGTTAGCGCTGTCCGCCTCATGATGGAAGATAACGCATACGGCTTGTCAAAACGAAGAGTTACTTTGAGTACAGCGGGTGTTGTGCCCGCCATTGATAAATTAAAAGAAGTAACAGATGTTTCGCTGGCGATCTCTCTCCATGCACCTAATGATGAGCTAAGAGATCAGTTGGTTCCAATTAATAAGCGCTACCCGATTAAGGAATTAATTGCAGCTTGTAATCGATATCTGGATAACCTCAATGATAGACGTGTTATAACTATAGAATATACCTTGATTGATGGTGTGAATGATTTGCCCGCGCATGCGAGGGAACTAGGAAAGTTGCTTAAACAGGTGCCCTGTAAGCTAAACCTGATACCGTTTAATCCTTTTCCTAACTCAGGGTATCAGCGTCCATCGGAAGAGAGTATCCAGCTTTTCAAGCAGTTGATGTTAAAGGCGGGTGTATTGACCACAGTGCGTCGTACCCGGGGTGATGAAATTGATGCGGCTTGTGGGCAGTTGGTGGGGCAAGTGGAAGACCGCACCAGACGTAGTCAAAAATATATACCGTTGGCAGAAGAGAGTGTTGTGCAAGTAATAAAGCCTGTATGACGCTATAAAGGAGGCCATGTGAAGTATTACCATAGGATTGTCAGTGTATTGATGTTTGCTGCTGTCGGCGTATTATCAGGCTGTAGTGGAATGCAGACAGAGTCTGTTGCTATCAATAAAAATACGGTTTCTTCTGAGTCTGCTTTGCAAGCCTATACAACGCTAGGGCTTCAATACCTGCAAGGTCGAGATACAGTAAGCGCAAAGGCTGCGGTGCAGAAGGCGCTGGATATTAACGAAGATTACGCTCCGGCATATAATGCGCTAGCGCTCATATTTCAAGTTGAGTCGGAACTGGAACTAGCGGAGCAGTACTATAAGAAAGCAATAGCTTTAGACGGCTCGTCGGCAATGTTTCATAATAACTATGGTGCTTTTTTGTTCTCTCAAGAGCGCTACAAAGAAGCATGTGAACAGTTAGCAACAGCGACGCAAGACCCGTTTTATAGCAATCGTGCCCAAACGTTTGAGAACTTAGGACGCTGCTACTTGGAGATTCAACAGGTAGAACCGGCGATACATGCATTTGAACGCTCCTTGAAGAGTGGAGGGGCGCGCCCAGTACCCTTAGTAGCGTTAGCTGATTTACACCTTGCTAAAGGTGATGTACCAATGGCTGATCGTTACTTTACCCAGTTCACAGAGATGATTAATGCCAAGCGTGTTAATCACTCTGCAAAAAGTTTGTGGGTGGGTATTAAGTTAGCAAGAGAGAAAGGTAAGTCTAACTCTGCTGCAACGTATGCTTTGTTGCTTAAAAATTTATTTCCTGAATCTGATGAGTACAAACAGTATAAGGAGTCAGCCCGGTGAGTAGTATGCCAGATGAGAGTATTGAACAAGACTCCAACAGGTTTCCCGGAGAACGTTTGGTTATAGCACGAGAGGCTCAGGGTTACAGCCAGCAAGCCATTGCTGAAGAGCTGCACCTGCCTGTCCGTTATATACAATGGATCGAAGAAGGCGCGTTTGAAAAGTTACCAAGCTTGGTATTTGCAAGAGGCTATGTGCGAAGCTATGCGAAGGTAGTGCACACGGATGCCGAGCCTATTATTAGTGCTTTTGATTGTATTTATGGCGGTTCCTGCCAAAAAAACAATATAAAGTCGGTTTCCAAAGTGCAGCAACAAGTAAAACTGGGTGATCCGGTGATGCGCTGGTCTGGTTGGTTTTTTTTAGTACTGGTGATTGCGGCCGTTGTGTGGTGGTGGAAAACACAATATGGTCTAGCGCCTCCTGCCGAGCCCGTTGCCGCAATGGCTCCCGCGCTCTCCGTTGAGACTGCAGATGGAAATACGCTAATCTTGCCTCAATTGGTAGATGAGCCTGAAGTGACTGATGCTCAACCGTCAGATCCTTTGTTAGAGGAAGAAGAGCCTAAATATCTAAGCGATGAAGAGGCTGCACAACTTCAGAGTCAGTTGGCTGCTGAGGGTGCTGAAATTTCTAGTGAAGAGCAGAGTGAGAGTTCCGAAGTGCTTCCCATAGAGGGGGAGAACGAGGTCGCTGATACGAGTTCAGCTGAAGTGGCCAAGTTAGAGGGATTGAATATCCTATTCTCCGATGAGTGTTGGGTTACCGTCAAAAACGCTAATGGCCGGACCTTGTTTAATAACGCAAAACGAAAAGGTCAAACGCTTGAGCTTAAAGGCCAAGAACCATTAAGTATATTGATTGGGCGAGTGTCGAGTGTCGAAAGAATTAGTTATAACAGCAAAGTGATCGATTTGGCGCCATTTACTAATAAGAATGTAGCTAAATTGACTTTGCCGTAAGTTGGAAGAGAGAGTTTTAAGTTTGGCTAAAGTAAAAGCAATCCGAGGAATGAATGATATTCTTCCTGAAGCAACACCTGCATGGCAATATTTAGAACGCCAAGTAACAGCTGTATTGTCCTCTTATGGCTACAGTGAAATTCGTATGCCGATTGTAGAACAAACAGAACTGTTTAAACGCTCTATTGGTGAAGTTACGGACATTGTAGAAAAAGAGATGTATACCTTTGAGGATCGTAACGGGGAGAGTTTAACTTTACGACCTGAAGGTACAGCTGGTTGCGTACGCGCGGGTGAAGAGCACGGGTTGCTTTTTAATCAAACGCAACGGTTATGGTATCAAGGACCGATGTTTCGGTATGAAAAGCCCCAAAAAGGGCGTTATCGTCAATTTCACCAAATTGGCGTTGAAACATTTGGTATGTCGTCTGCCGATATTGACGCCGAAGTTATTATGCTTAGTGCGCGTTTATGGAAGCGCCTTGGTATTTTAGATGCAGTAACCTTGCAGTTGAATTCGCTTGGTAGTAACGAAAGCCGTCAGCGTTTCAAAGAGGATCTGGTTAGCTATTTAAACGAATTTAGTGATCAACTTGATGAAGATAGTCAGCGCCGTTTAGGAACGAACCCGCTTCGTATTCTGGATAGCAAAAGTGAAACGACGCAGGCAATCTTGCAAAATGCGCCTGTACTGTCTGACTATCTAGATGATGAATCTAAAGAGCACTTTGCGCGTTTAACGACACTGTTGGATCAAGCCGGCATCCGCTACACCCTTAATCCACGACTGGTTAGAGGGCTAGACTACTACTGTAAGACCGTATTTGAGTGGGTTACTGATAAACTCGGCGCACAAGGTACGGTTTGTGCGGGTGGGCGCTATGATGGGCTTGTTCAGCAGTTAGGCGGTAAGGCAACACCAGCGGTCGGTTTCGCCATGGGTGTGGAGCGCTTGGTGCTACTGCTGGAAACGCTGGATGCGATCCCTTCTTCAGAGAAGGGGCATTTTGATCTCTACTTGGCGGCAGAACACAAAGATGTCCAAAATGAGGCCCTGTGCTTTGCCGAGCACCTACGTGATGAGTTACCTAATTTGAGGGTGAGGACTCACTGCGCAGGTTTGAAAAATATAAACAATAAGGCGCGCCAAACCGGAGCTCCTTTAGTGGTAATACTAAAATTATCAGACTCGGTAGTAAGTGCTACGTTATGGGCTGATGATGAAGTGTATACTAACGTTAATTTATCTGAGTTAGTGCAGTTGATTGCTAAGAAGCAACCGCACGCCTAATACATTGTGATAGCTGGAGATTGACTGTGTCTGAAATGCGTACTGAAGAAGAGCAGGTTGAAGCGCTAAAAAACTGGTGGAAAGAAAATGGTAAGTCACTGGTAATTGCGATAGCTATTGCGTTGAGTGGTGTGTTTGGTTGGAAAACTTGGCAACAAAAGCAACACAACGATGCTGAGGCAGCTTCAGTGGCCTATCAGAGTCTCATCGATGCGGTGGAGATAGGTGTTAGTCAAAGTTCGGCGGATGAGTTAAGTACAAGTCAGCACCTGGCTGATCAGTTGAAGACAGAGCATGAGTCGACAGAGTATGCCCGTTTTGCGGCATTGTTGATGGCAAAAGTGGCTATTCAGCAGGGAAAGTATGATGTTGCTCTAGCTGAGCTGGACTGGGTATTAAATCGTAATCCTACCGAAGAGATGCGCCAAATTGCTTACATGCGCAAAGCGCGTATATATCAGGCAACGAATGAATTTGAAAAAGGTTTAGAGGCGTTAGGCAATGTTACTGCTAGTGAGTTCCAAAGCTCTGCCAATGAGTTGAAAGGTGACCTGCTACGCTCTGCAGGGCGTATGACAGAAGCAAGAGCTGCTTACCAGAAAGCATTATCAGAGTCTTCGCAAGTGCGTCCTCTGCTG
>Ga0193958_1000368_pt1 | contig 17313 bp, 20 predicted proteins | sample FB_1_MG_FD_140320 | JGI IMG/M metagenome (GOLD analysis project Ga0193958, IMG submission 140320) | Microbial mat bacterial communities from the Broadkill River, Lewes, Delaware, United States - FB_1_MG | ecosystem: Environmental > Aquatic > Freshwater > River > Microbial mats | place: USA...
AAGATGATATTTCAGAAGAAGTAGAAGATGATGTTTTAGAAGAAAAAGAAAACTAAATTTAAAAATATTTTTGATCCAAAAATATATAACAAAAATATAACTGATGAAAATATTAATTGCGTGATAGGATCAGTGGTAGGAGTTAAAATTGCTCCAAGAATCACAGATAACAAAAAAAAGTAACGCCATGTTTGAAATATATATTTCGATAATTGAAACCCAGAGAGTTCAATTAAAATTTGAAGCACTGGAATTTGAGAAATTAATCCTGTTATATTAAATAGAATAGAAATAAACTCAAAATATTGTTTAAAGGACCAAAATGGTTCTAATATTGATTCACTATATTTTAAAAAAAAATTTAATGTAGAAGGAATCAAAATATAATAAGAAAACCCACCACCTAATCCAAATAAAACAAATGAACTCATCCATAATAACAAGATTTTTTTAATTTCTTTTATCTTTAATCCTGGTGCTAAAAATAAAAACAATTGGCTAATTATAACTGGAATAGATAAATATATTCCAATATAACAGGCAATTTTCATTGAAAAATTAAAAAAACTATTTGGTGAACTTTGAAAAAATTGAACGTTCTTTGTTGGTTTAATTAAAAATATAGTTAATTCTTTGATTTTAATAATTATAACCCCAAAAAGAAATAAAATAAATGAAAAAATTAAGAAAATTCGATATCTTAATTCTTCAATATGTTCTAAAAATGATAATTCTAATAATTTAGAAGAATTTCTGTTTAAATTAAAAGAATAGTTTGTTGGCATATTAATTTTTAAATTTTTGTTTTAGTCGACCTGCTTTACCTTTTACATGCCGTAAATAATATAGTTTCGAACGACGAATTTTTGCTGATTTTAACACTACAATAGATTCAATTTTAGGGGAATGAAGTAAAAATTTTTTTTCTATACTAACTCCTTGTACTATTTTTTTAACAGTAATTGTTTTATTAACAGAGCTATTTTTTTTTTTTAAAACTATACCCTCGTAATGCTGAATTCGTTCCTTATTATTTTCTATATTTTTTATCCTAATTTTTACAGTATCTCCAACACAAATTTGTGGAATATTAGTTTTTAAAAATGGTTTTTCTATAAATTTAAAAATTTGCTCTGTATTAAATTTAGTCATAATAGGTGTAATGCTTTAAATAATTTAAAACGATTGAATTATAAAAATGCATTCGACTGGATTTGAACCAGTGACGTTTTTAAAAAAGCCGGATTATGAGTCCGGTGCCTTCAACCACTCGGCCACGAATGCAAAAAGAAAGTATACTAATAACAAATTTTATATTTTAAGCATGAAGGGAATCGAACCCTTGACTTTCAAATTCGGAATTTGCTACTCTATCCACTGAGCTACATGCTTGCTATAAAGTAAACATTTTTATTAGATTTTCTTTTTTAAAGAGACTATATAAATAAAATGATACTACTTTTTCTGTTTAGATATTTTTGTAATCAAACCTCGTAAACGAATATTTTCCCATCCTGCTGCTAAAACAGTAATAATAATTAATACTTGACTAAATAAAAGAATTGGATCTAAACGCCATCCATGAATTATTAAAATACAACTATATAAAAAACCTATAGTCACAAAAAAAATATCTTCATCTCTAGCAAGATCAGGTTTAACATTTCTAAGAAAATATAAAATAAATACTCCAATAGTTAAAATAATGCCCAATAAAAGACTTGGCCCAAAGTTAACATTTATCATAATGTTATATGTTTAAAATTTGAAAAGGTGGCTTTATATTCTTTAATTAAATTAGCCATATAGAATCATTATAAATAAATTCTTTATAAAAGTAAATATTTTGAATTATTTGTTTTAACTAGGGCTTGTAGCTCAGTGGATTAGAGCTCGTGGCTGCGGACCACGGTGTCAGGGGTTCGATTCCCTTCTTGCTCATGTAAAAATATATTTATTAATTTTGGGGTGTCGCCAAGGGGTAAGGCTGCGGACTTTGACTCCGCCATACGTAGGTTCAAATCCTGCCACCTCAGTCTATTTATTTAAATTAACCACCACCAACAATTGTAACAATTTCAATTCGATCTTGATTATTAATATAAATCTTTTTCCAATTTTTTTTAGAACAAATTAAATTGTTATGTTCCAACACTAAAAGCGCATTGTTATAATTAAAATATATAATTAAGTCAAAAAGAGTAATATCCTTAGTTATTACGTATAACTGACCATTTAGAAAAAATTGTTTTGTTTGAGTCATAAATTTATTATGTAAAAATTATAAATAAATTATTTTTTAAATATTATAGTGTTGGCGAATGTAGCCAAGTGGTTAAGGCAGTGGGTTGTGGTTCCACCATTCGCCGGTTCAAGTCCGGTCATTCGCCCTTCTAAATATTCTTTTTATTAAAAAATTTTTATAACGAATATATTATGTCACGTTACTGTGGACCAAAATTAAAATTAATACGTCGCTTAGGCCCTTTACCGGGTTTAACAACGAAAAAACCTAAAAAAAGAAATCTTCCAGGAAAACCAGGAAATTCTTTAGAATTAAAAAAAAAACTAACAGAATACGGAATTCGACTAGAAGAAAAACAAAAACTAAAATTTAATTACGGATTAACAGAACGTCAATTGTTTCAATATGCAAAAGAAGCTAGACGAAGAAGAGGCATTACTAGTTTAATTTTACTTCAACTTTTAGAAATGCGCTTAGATGCAATTTGTTTTAATTTAGGTTTTGCAACAAGTATACCCCAAGCACGTCAACTAATAAATCATGGGCATATAAAAGTAAATGATAAAAAAATCGATATTCCAAGTTTTCAGTGCCGACTAAAAGATAAAATTAGTGTTAAAGAAAAAAAAATATCTAAAAATTTAATAAGAAATAATCTTGAAAATAAGTATAATAAAGAATGCCCATCCCACTTAAATTTAGATCTCTTAAACTTAGAAGCGACAATTTTAGACTATTGTCCACGAGCAAATTTACAATTACAATTAAATGAATTACTTGTAATTGAATATTATTCTCGCCGATAATTTAGAATTAAAAATATAAAAATTTTATATGTTAAAATTACGATTAAAACGCTTAGGGCGAAAACATGCGCCCTCTTATCGACTAGTTGTTATAGAAAATAAATCAAAACGTGATGGTCAACCTATTGACGAAGTTGGTTATTATAATCCAATTTCAAAAAAATATAATTTTAATATTATTAAAATTAAAAAATGGTTGGCCTGTGGTACAAAACCTACAAAAACTGTATTTAATTTATTAAAAAAATTTCAAATTTTATAATTACTTTTTTAATTATTTAGAAATACTTAAAATTTTTCGACCCTTTTTACGGCGATTTTTAATTATTTTTCGACCTCCTGCTGTGTGCATTCGAGCACGAAAACCAGATTTTCTTAAAATCGAATACCAGCTCTTATTTGAAAGTGTAGATTTGGGCATATTATTAAAAAACTGTTTATTCAAAAATAAATAAATGTAATAAATCATAAATAACTAAATGATACCAGAACTTGTAACAAAGATTAAATAAATTAAATGCATTAGCATTATATTCTATTAAAAAATTTCCTTTTTTATACTTTTGCCATTCAATTGTTTCTTGAAGTATAAGCATTTTTTGCAAGTGTTCTTGCCAAATTTTATCCATATTTACTAAAAGAAGACTTCGTTCTAAATTTTCATGTATTCCATTTCCATATATACTAACTTCATTTATTTTAGATTTATAAGCAAGCCAAAACTCATTAAAAAGATAAGTTTTTAACTCAATAAAGTTAAACTTATCAATTGCATTTTCTCTCATATAGCGAAGGGCTAAATTTTTTCCAAATAAATTTTCAATAATTAAAAGAATTTCAGTATTTGATTTTTTTTCTTTTTTTAATATAAATAATAAATCTGTGATGAAAAGCTCCATTAATGTAAGTATTTTTTGATAGAGCAGATTATCTTCTAAAATCTGCTTTCTTTCAATATATATAAGATTTCGTTGCTTATTCAATATTTCATCATAAACAACTAAATTTTTTCGTTGCTTATATTCACCTTTTTCTACATGGTTTTGAATTAAATTTAAACTTTTTGTTAAAACCTTTGAGTTTAAAGGAAACAAATCTTTTTTATTTTGTGTTTTTATTCCATATGTTTGACCTGAAACACGTAAAAGTTTATCCTCTAAGCTTATAAAAAAATGTGAACTTCCAGGATCACCCTGCCGCGCACTTCGTCCACGTAATTGATTATCAATTCTATAAGAACTATTACGCTCAGTACCAATAATAAATAATCCACCTAAAGTTTTAATAAAATTTTTTTCTTGCTTTTGATAGTTTTGATAACACTCTTCCCATTCTTTTTTTAAAGATAAAATAGAAGTATAAATTATTTTTTTTAAAACTACTTTTATCTGTTTACCTTTTAAAATATTTAAAATATCAAGATCAGATAAATTTAAAAACTCATTATTTGTTATTAATAAGAGTAAAATATTTAAAGATTTTTGAGAGATAAGATTTGAATAAGAATTAAAAAGATTTGATTTTATTAAATAATTTACTGATTTACTAGAATTCCTTTTTAAAAAAATTAAGAATAAATAAAGCTTTTTTTGAATTTTTAATGTAAAATTTCCCCCTAAAAGAATGTCGGTTCCTCTTCCTGCCATATTTGTTGCAATAGTAATGGCATTTCTTTTTCCAGCTTGAGATATAATTTGTGATTCTAATCGAGCATTTTTTGGCTTTGCATTTAATAAATTATAAGGTAATTTTGAAGTTTCTAATAATTGTGCTAATTTCTCTGATTTTTTAATTGTAGTTGTTCCAATTAAAATAGGTTGCCCTGTTGAATGTATTTTTTTACAAATATCTATTATAGCAGCCCATTTATCATTTTGTGTTTTATAAATTAAATCAGGTAAATCTTTTCGTAAATTTAAGCGAGCAGGTGGAACTTGTTCGACTGATAAACCATAAATTTTCTTAAATTCAAAATTAGCCGTTAATCCCGTACCACTCATTCCAGACAGTTTAGGGTATAATAAAAAAAATTTTTGATAAGTAATACTTGCAACAGGCTCTTGTTTATATTGAATTTTTAATCCTTCTTTTGCTTCAATTGCTTGATGTAAGCCATTTTCCCATTGTCGATCAAACATTATTCGACCAGTAGAATCATCAACAATATTAATTTTATTTTCATTAATTACATAATGTATATTTTTAAAGAAAAGAGAATTTGCTTTAAGTGCATTTATAATATAAGGAATCCAAGGATCCTTAGGGTCATACAAATTTTGAATTTGCAAAATCTGTTCTACTTGTCTATTTCCAGAATCAGTTAAAATTACAGAATTTTCTTCTTCATTTATACTATAATGTAAGTTTGGTATTAGATAATTTATTAATTCTGCTGCAATAATATATTTATTAAACAATGTGCTTCCTTTATTTGAAATAATTAAAGGAGTTTGAGCTTCATCAATTAAAATAGAATCAACTTCATCTAATATACAATAATTGAAAGGTCTTAAAACGACATCACTTACATTAAAAGCTAAATTATCTCTTAAAAAATCAAAAGCTAACTCGTTATGAGTTACATATGTTATATCTGCTTGATAATTTTTTTTACGTTCTACCCTTGAAGAATTCTCTTGAATTAAACCTGTATCAAATCCTAAAAAACGATAAATAGGAGACATATTAATTTGATCCCGTTTTGCTAAATAATCATTTACAGTTACAATATGAACTCCCTTTTGCGTTAAAGCATTTAAAGATGCAGGTAAAGTAGCCACTAAAGTTTTCCCTTCACCCGTTTGAATTTCAGCAATCTTATGATCATTCAATACTAAACCTCCAAATAATTGAACATCAAAATGCCGTAATCCTAAGGTACGTAAACTTACTTCGCGAGTTAAAGCAAACGAGTCTATAAGAACTTGATTTAAATCTTGAATTTTTTTATATTTAATTTTTAATTTTTGAATTTTTTCCTGTAACTCGTTATCAGAAAGTAATTTTAAATAATCCTCAAATAGATTAATTTGATTAATTTGTTTTTTAAATTGATTTTGCTGAGAAAATAAGTTAATTTGCATTGAAAAAGAAAAAGCTTAACTTTTTTTTACATTAATATATTGTTGTTTACCATTTTTATAGCTAAATAATACTGTACCACTTGTAAGCGCAAATAAAGTAAAATCTTTACCACACCCAACATTAGTTCCAGCTTTAACTTTCATTCCTCGTTGCCGAATTAAAATACTTCCTGCTTGTACATTTTCACCACCAAAACACTTTACTCCTAATCGTTTTGAGTTTGAATCACGACCATTTTTTGTACTACCTGCGCCCTTTTTATGTGCCATAAGTTTAATTCTTTAAAAATTTAATAATATTATTTATAATTTTTAATTATAAATAATATCTTCAATTAAAACACGTGTTAACTCTTGACGATGACCTTGCTTTCTACGTGTTTTTTTTTTAGAACGCATTTTATAAACAATTAGTTTTGTCCCTCGTCGATGCTCCAAAATAGTTCCTTTTACTTTAATTGTTTTAATATAGGGTTTTCCAATTAAAATATTTTTTTTATTTCTAAATAATAAAACACGATTTAATAAAATTTTATCATTTAAAGAGCCAAAAATGCGGTTAAAATCATAATATTTTCCCGTTTCAATCCAAAATTGTCTACCACTTATTTCAACAATAGCGTATTTCATAGCTTATTTTTTAAAATTTTAGTAAAAATAGTAATACATATATTTAATCTGTCAACATTTTAATTTATTATTCTATATTCCTTAATAATACTTTTTTTGTTAAATATGTAAAATATTTTTTAAACCCTTGAAATTTAAATAAAAATATTGTATAGTTTTATTTAGCCTAGGTAGCTCAGTGGTTAGAGCAGTGGACTGAAAATCCTCGTGTCACTAGTTCAATTCTAGTTCTAGGCATAACCAAAATCTTAGTCATTCATTTCTAAAAATTTCATTCGACTTTCCTGAAATTTAAGCTTAATACTGCCAATTGGTCCATTCCGCTGCTTAGCTATAATAAGTTCAGTTAGAGATGTTTTACTTATTTCTCTTTGATTTGGGTATCGAGTTCTATAAAGCATTAAAATAAGATCAGCATCTTGTTCAATAGATCCACTTTCCCTTAAATCTGATAAAAGAGGCCGTTGATCTACTCTATTTTCAATATTTCTATTAAGTTGTGATAAAGCAATTATGGGAACATTAAACTCTCGTGCTAAACTTTTTAATTGTCTAGTAATTTGAGATAACTCTTGAACACGGTTTCCCGGTTTAAAACTTAAAATTTGCATTAATTGAAGATAATCAATAATAATTAATCCTAATTTATTATATTCAGAAAGTATTTTTTTAATATATGTTCGAATTTCGTTAATAGAAATATTAGGGCTATCATCTACAAAAAAAGGTAATTTAGCCATTATTCGTAAAATCTTATTTACTTTCATCCAATCTACTTTACTTAATTTTCCACTCCTCAATTTAAATTGATTAATTCCCGTTTCACTTGCCAATATCCGATAAAATATTTGTTCTTTGGACATTTCTAAACTACAAAATAAAACGGGTAATTGAGAAAATTTTATACAATTTAATGCTAAATTTAAACTTAAAGCAGTTTTTCCCATTGAAGGACGCCCTGCAATAATGATTAAATCAGATTCTTGGAATCCTTGAGTAAATTTATCTAATTCAAAAAAACCTGAACTTAAGCCTGGTAATTTAGGGTTGGTATGTTTTTCCTTTAAATCTAAAAATATTTTAGTTAAAATATCTGTTGTTCCTATTTCTTTTTTGGGTCTAATTTGATTACTTAACTCAGTTATTTCTGTTTCTATATTTGTTAATGTTTCTTCTAAAGATTCATTCATGATATATCCAGAATTAATAATCTGATATCCAAACCGAATTAATGACCGTTTTAAAAACTTTTCTTTTACGATACGAAGATATTCTGTAAAATAAGAAAAAGCTGCAATATTATTTCCAAGATCTAATAATACCTTAATTCCACCAATTTTAGATAATAAACCATTATCTTGTAAAAATGCTGTTAAAGTAACCATATCAATTTGCAATTTTTTAACAGTCATCTTTAAAAGAACCTTATATAATTCTTGATGATTTTTAAAATAAAAAGCTTCAACACTAAGTTCTTTTTTCATAAGTTCTAGTGCTTCGGAATTGGAAATGCTGCAACTTAATAGCATTCTTTCTGCTAAAAAGTTGTGAGGTAAAGAATTTTCGATTAACATTTTTTCAGAATTCTTATCAAAAAAAATCATAATATATAAATTTGTTTTCTTTTTTAAAAATGTAAGTTTAATTTATAAAAATTATAATAGATTAAACACGCCTTTAGTTCAGTTGGTAGAACACTAGTTTCCAAAACTAGATGGCGGGGGTTCAAGGCCCTCAGGGCGTGAGTTTCTTTTTATTTTAAATATTCTACTATTTAAATTTTATGGCATTAAATACAATTGGATTAATTAAACTTGCTTTACCTGCTGGTAAAGCAACGCCAGCAGCTCCCGTTGGACCTGCTTTAGGTCAATATGGTATTAATATTACATCTTTTTGCAAAGAATATAATGCCCAAACAAATGAAAAATTAGGACTTGTAATTCCTGTAGAAATTTCTATTTATGAAGATAAAAGTTATAGTTTTATTTTAAAAACTCCTCCTACATCTGTTTTATTACTAAAAGCTGCAAAAATTAAAAAGGGTTCTTCTACACCTAATCTTTTAAGTGTAGGATCTATAAGTAAAAGTCAATTAGAAGAAATTGCAAATTTAAAATTACCAGACTTAAATGCTACAAAGTTAAGTAGTGCTATAAAAATTGTAGAAGGAACTGCTCGTAACATGGGCATTAGTATTGTAAATTAAATAAAATTTATGAAAACTCGATCACGACGTTACGAAACAAATATAAAAAAAATTGAAAAAAATAGCTATCTAAATTTAGAAGAAGCTATTAAAACTTTAAAAAAAACAGCAACTGCTAAATTTATTGAAAATACAGAATTACATGTAAGTTTAAACCTTGCTTTAAAAGGACGAAATGAATCATTACGAACAATGGTAACCTTACCGCACACGCTTAACCAATCATTAAAAATTGCTGTTTTAACTGATGCTGCAAATTTTGAACTAGCAAAAACTTCTGGAGCTAGTATTATTGGAGATGATGATTTAATTCAAAAAATTTCTAATGGTTATCTTGATTTTAATGTGTTGTTAGCTACTCCAAGCATCATGTTTAAATTAGTAAAATTAAGTCGTTTTTTAAGTTCAAAAGGGCTTATGCCATCTCTTAAATCAGGTACAATTATTAATCCTGATAAATTAGCAGACACTATTTTTGAGTTTAAACAAGGTAAATTTGAATACAAAGCAGATAAAACAGGAATTATTCATGTTAGTTTTGGTAAATCAAATTTTAGTGAATCTCAACTATTAGAAAATTTACGAATATTATATTCGTCGATAGAAAAAAATCGTCCTTTAGGTATTAAAGGTAAATATTTTAAAAGTTTACATATTTGTACTACAATGGGCCCATCTCTTAAATTAGATTTAAATGCTTTTATTTAAAAATATATTATTTATAATTTTTATTATGTCAGAAAAATTAAATCAAATTATTGAAAATTTAAAAACATTAACTTTGTTAGAAGCTTCAGAATTAGTAACACTTATTGAAAAAACTTTTGGTGTAGATAGTTCTATGCCAGCAGGAGGTGTTTTAATGGCACCCTCTACAGAAATAGTGGAAGATATTGAGGAAAAAACAGAATTTAATTTAAGTCTAGATGAAGTTCCGTCTGATAAAAAAATTGCTATAATCAAAGTTGTTCGCAGTTTAACTACACTTGGTTTAAAAGAAGCTAAAGGATTAGTAGAATCTGCACCAAAAATAATTTTAGAAGCAATGAAAAAGGATGCTGCTGAGGAAGCTAAAAAACAAATAGAAAGTGTTGGTGGAAAAGTATCTTTAAAATAAGTTTTAAAGTATTATGCCCTAAATATTTATATAATGGCGGAGTAGAGCAGTTTGGTAGCTCGTTGGGCTCATAACCCGAAGGTCAATGGTTCAAATCCATTCTCCGCAAAATGGCGAGATGGCAGAGTCGGTTTATTGCACCTGATTTGAAATCAGATGAATTGATAAAATTCCGTGGGTTCGAATCCCACTCTCGCTTTTCCTTTAAATTTTAATATTTATCGATAAATTTTGTTTTGTTTAAGAAAATAATTATTCCAAAAATAGCTAAAATAAGAAAAATAATGAGAAAATTTATAAAATTTAAAAATGAATTTTGTTTTTGAATTTCTTTTTTTGTACTCATAAATTCTACTGTTTCTTGAGGAATTTGATAACAAATAATTAAAATTAAAAAAATATTTAAAAATATATTAATTACATGAGTCATAATCAAGCAATTTTTGCAAATTATTAGTAAATTTCAAAAACTTTGTTAAAAGCGTGAGAAATATTTTTACCAGAATCAATAGGTAACATTGGGTCTTTTCGTAATCTATGTCGTAAACATAATATTATAGTTTTTTGTATATCACTCATTGTTACAGTATTTCTATTATTATAAGCTGCATATGCTTTTGCAGCCCGATTTATTACAATATCCCCCCGTAGCCCGTCTATCTCTAAAAGACTACAAACCTTTGAGATTTTTATTTGTAATTTATAATCAATTGTTACTGTTGGTAATAAAAGTTGTGCATTTAAAATTTTGTTGCGTAATTCTTGTTGTTGAAACTCATAATTTTTAATCCAAAAATCAGGATTTTTATCAAATGAAATACGTTCTTCTACAATTTTAACACGTAACAAGGGATCTTTTATTGTGTTAATTGCAACATGCATACCAAATCTATCTAGCAATTGAGGTCGTAACTCACCCTCTTCAGGGTTTCCTGATCCTATTAATAAAAATCGTGATGGATGTTTAATTGAAATACCTTCTCGCTCAACAATATTCCATCCTGAGGATGCTGAGTCTAACAAGATATTTACAAGATGATCTTCTAACAAATTTATTTCGTCTACATAAAGAATTCCTCGGTTGGCTTTTGCAAGTAATCCGGGTTCAAATTTTTTTATACCTTCGGTTAAAGCTTTTTCAATATTAATAGTTCCACAAATACGATCTTCAGTTACACCAAGCGGTAAATCAACCATTGGTAACTTTTTTAACTCGGTTTCCACCTTTTTATTATGTTTAATGGCAAATTTAACTTCATCATCCATTAATTCAAAATTAGATTTATGAGAATTAAATAAATTATTTTTAACTACTTCAATTTTTGGGAGTAAATCTATCATTGAACGGATTGTTGTTGATTTACCACTTCCACGGTCGCCCATAATTAAAACACCACCGATTTTAGGATCAATTATATTTAATTGTAAAGCAAGTTTCATTTCTTCTTGAGCTACAATAGCAGTAAATGGGAAAATTGGGGTGTTAAGATTTTTTATTTTCATATAATTTTACCAGCTTGATTTTGTAACCCCAGGTAATAATCCTTGATGAGCCATTTCTCGAAAAACAAGGCGAGATAGCCCAAAATCTGTTAAATTACCGCGAGGGCGGCCTGTTTTCCAACAACGATTTCGAATTCGTGTTTTAGCACTATTACGAGGAAGTTTTTGTATTTTAAAATGAATTTCTAGTTTAGTATTAAAATTTTTTTCATTTTTATACTGTTTTAATAATTCAGATCTTTTTTTCTTATATTTTTTTTCTAAACGAATTCGTTTAGTTTCACGTTGAATAACGCTTTTTTTAGCCATTTTTTTGTTAAAATAAATTTTTTATATAATAAGACATTAAAGATAATTTTAAATTTTGGGAATTCTTTTTTATAGATTTAAGATAATACGAGACTGACGAGGTTTGAACTCGCAACTTCCGCCGTGACAGGGCGGTGCTCTAACCAATTGAACTACAGTCCCATTAGAAAATTTTTAAATAGAACGGAGAAACAGGGATTCGAACCCTGGATACAATAAAACTGTATGATAGATTAGCAATCTATTGCTTTAAGCCACTCAGCCATTTCTCCTAAAAAAAATTAAACTTTAAGATTTTAAGCTTAATAGCTCTGGTGGGAATTGAACCTACGACCCGAGGTTTATGAGTCCTCTGCTCTACCACTGAGCTACAGAGCCGAGTATTAACTAAATTCACAGGTAATTGGATTTTATAATTTTTTTAATCCTTAATTGACTCTATTGTTAAAATTACTATGATTATAGTAACTTTTACGGAAAGTTGCTGGTATAGCTCAATGGTAGAGCAACGGATTTGTAATCCGTAGGCTGGGGGTTCAAGTCCCTTTACCAGCTATATTTTTTTTAATTTAATAGGCCTAGTAGGAATTGAACCTACATTGGAAACTTAGAAGGTTTCTGTCTTAATCCATTAAACGATAGGCCTTGATTTTTATTTTATTTATTGGGTAATATAGGATTTGAACCTATGACCTTCTGCTTGTAAGGCAGACACTCTACCACTGAGTTAATCACCCTTTCAGCTAGAATATGGTAATATTCTATTATAAATTTATTAAAAGTCAAATATTTTTTGTAATAAAAAGGGTCGGTGTCTGAGTGGTTAAAAGAGGCGGATTGTAAATCCGTTGCGTTATGCTACGTTGGTTCAAATCCAACTCGGCCCATTCGTATTTTTAATGTAAAATGGGATACCTGGGAGTCGAACCCAGAACTATTCGGTTAAAAGCCGAGTACTCTGCCATTGAGTTAGCACCCCTAGAATTAGTGTACTTATATATATATTAAGATTGTTGACATTTTTTATACTATTTTTATAGAAATTACCTAATTTATTTGTTATAAGATAGGTAAATTTTCATTTAACCCTTTAGCGAGTATAGCTCAGGGGTAGAGCGCAACTTTGCCAAAGTTGATGACACGCGTTCAATTCGCGTTACTCGCTTTTAGTATACATTTTTAATAATTGCCCCCATCGTCTAGAGGCCTAGGACAGTTCCTTTTCACGGAACAGACAGGGATTCGAATTCCCTTGGGGGTATTTCTTTTAATAATTTATTAAATAACAATTATTGATATAAAGCTTGACATTTTAGTATTTTAAGATAATTATTGATAATACTCAAAAGGATTTTTATTACATAAGCTATACTATATCTTTTAATGCTTTTTGCTTCTTTATTAAAAAATGATTTTAAATATTTTAATGCATAACATCTTTCTTTCAGCAAAGATAGTTGCTCCATATGTGAGAAATTTATTAAGGGCCCGAATATCACATCAACATACAATTAAAGGAGGTTTGACTCTACCAGTTATTGAAAATTTTATTATTCTTATTTCTTTTCTACGATTTACTTTTTTTGCATTTCGCTATAATTTACGAACTTCATTTATTATTACGTGTATTGGCATTTCAGCAAGTATTCTTTGGTATGCTCACCTAGCTAAAGTTATTGGAATTTATAGGTTATATATTATGAAGTCAACAGCTTTAGCTGGATTACAAACAGAAATACTAAAAACATATGCTAATAGTAAATTTATGGAACAAGGAGAAGAATATCAAGTTCCTTGGTATAGACCAGGATTTATTCTATATTATGGTTTAGCAAAAGGTATTACTCATAATAATCATTATATAGATCCTATTTCAATGATTATGTCTATATTACCTGAACCATTAAAAGTTAAATTACTTCCATTATATTATAATACGTACAATCAATTTATTCCTGCTTGTGCTAAGTCACTTGGAAACTTATGGGATCAATTAGGTGAAATTGCTCTTTATACTGCAATAGCAAGACTTGCACGCAGATTTTGTCCTTATTTAGTAAGATGGCATTGGTCTTTTATAATAATATTAATACAAATAGAATATCTTATAACTAATTTTTTTGATCGTAGTATGTTTTTTAGATATAAGGTATTAACCCGTAGAGTAAATCAACATAAATTCACGGGATTACTTCAAACAAAACTAAATTTTGAAATAGTAACAACAGATTTTATTATTACATTTTTAATTTGTTCTCATATTGGATTAATTATTTTTGGTTTAATCCATGCTCTTCTAGGTCAATATTTTTATATACCATTTTTAGTGGAAAATACTGAAGTTCATACGGGTTTCCGGCCTACAAATAGCATTTATAGTAGAGGTGAAACTCCGTGGCAAAAAAAGAAAAAAATTGAGTTTTTAAGTAATATATTTTATTATTCAATGCCTAAACTTACGGTTATTTTTGGTTTAACATTGAGTGTTGGTTATATTTTTTTTAAAGGGTTAGGAAGTAATAGTATTATTTAATATTTTATATTTTGATAAGCGAACAGGGGGAATCGAACCCCCATCATTAGCTTGGAAGGCTAAGGTTTTACCACTAAACTATGTTCGCAAATTTTTTATTTGTGTATATATATGTTATTTAAAAAAATTATTAATTTCTTATGGGCGATACTAATTTTTTCGCGGGAGTTGTTCAAATTCTTGAAGCTCCAAAGCAACACTATATAAATAGTTCGTTTACTGTAACGGTAGCTCGTGCAGCTATACCTTTGAAGTATGGTAAAATACAATTAATTCATTTAAATTTTTGGGGTTTTTTAAGTAAAAATTCCTATAAAAGAAACGATTATATTTTAGTAGAAGGTTATTTATCTTTACGAGATGAACTTCCACGAAGTATTTTTAGACCAGCTTCTAAACAAGTAACAATAACGGCTTTAAAAGTACGTCCATTTTTTTTATATTTAAATTATGACTTTCGACATGTTTGAGCTTTTTCGTTTTTTTAAACGTTTATTGATTATTTACGTAATTTTAAAAAATTTATAATGGCTTTTTTTGACAAATCTGTGATAATACGGGGGATTTATTATGGTATAGTAAAAATTTTTTTTGAAACAATGGCTAGAATTTTTGGGTATCCAAATAACCCAGGAATGCCAATTGACCCAAAAAGAACTTTTTTTGGATCTTCTGAGGAAGAATTTCGCGCAAATCTTCCAGTACGCTATAATCGCTGGCCTCCAGTTCAGCGACCACACTCATTCACTGAAATGATATTTGGGCATATGCCAAAACCCCTTGCTTTACCAAAACAGTTTTATACAACAAAAGATGAGGGGTTTTATAATTTTTATATTGTAAATTTTAGCAATATTTTTTTCTTACCTGATTTTGTTTCAAGGTTTATTCAACTTCGTTTTGGTATTTGTACAGACACTAGAGCTATAGAAGGTTTACGAGAGTTACTTTTTATTTCTTTAGTTGTTTTTACACAAATGCTTTCATTTAGAATTGCATTAACTTGGTTTCTTACTATAAATCCGTATGCTTTTCCTTGGTATTATTTTAGCTGGTCAATTGATTGGGCAGAGGAATTGTTTACTGGATTTATGCCTTCTCTTTTAGGTCTTAACATTGGTGCTCCACTTATGTTTGCATTAATTGGAGTAATTGCTGATAGTTTAAATAATTTGGTGCTTACTATGCCATATCTTCCAAGTGAAGCTGACAGACTAAAAGTTTCATTTAAAGGAAAAATTAGACATGTTTTAGTTTTTCATTATTTACCTACTTTATGGTATCAATACCCAATTCCAAATCATTTACGAGAATTTTGGTATTATAAACGTCCAGATATTTTAGAATATATGAAAGCTATGTATGCTGGTTTAGATATTAATTTTTCACCAGATTTTGCTTAGTTTTAAAAAAGATGGTTTTATGTTTTTTTGTTTTTTTTGTTTATATCGCTTGCAGTAATCCATTTTAATCAAGTTTTTTGCTATTAATTATTAAAGGATATAAAAAATAAATATAAATTTACGGAAATTTAAGAGAGTTTGATCCTGGCTCAGGATGAACGCTGACGAGATGCCTTACACATGCAAGTTGTACGAAAATTTTTTAATTTAAGTAGCGAACGGGTGAGTAACACGTGAGAATTTACCTTTAGAAGGGGGATAATTATTAGAAATGATAACTAATACCCCATATGCTTATATTTTATAAGTGAAATGGATTTTTTCCGTCTAGAGAGAAGCTTGCGCCTGATTAGCTTGTTGGTAAGGTAAGAGCTTACCAAGGCGATGATCAGTATCTGGTTTTAGAGGATGATCAGACACATTGGAACTGAGACACGGTCCAAACTCCTACGGGAGGCAGCAGTGGGGAATTTTCCGCAATGGGCGAAAGCCTGACGGAGCAATCTCGTGTGAGGGATGACGGCCTATGGGTTGTAAACCTCTTTTTTCAGGGAGGAATTTTAATGACGTGTACCTGAAGAATAAGCATCGGCTAACTCCGTGCCAGCAGCCGCGGTAAAACGGAGGATGCAAGTGTTATCCGGAATTACTGGGCGTAAAGCGTTTGTAGGTGGTCTAATAAGTCAATTATTAAATCTTAAAGCTTAACTTTAAATCTGTAATTGAAACTATTAAACTCGAGTATGGTAGAGGTAAAAGGAATTTCCAGTGGAGCGGTGAAATGCGTAGAGATTGGAAGGAAGACCAACGGCGAAAGCATTTTACTGGGCTATTACTGACACTCAGAAACTAAAGCTAAGGTAGCAAATGGGATTAGATACCCCAGTAGTCTTAGCCGTAAACGATGGATACTAAATGTTACCCAGATTAACCTGTGTAGTATTAAAGCTAACGCGTTAAGTATCCCGCCTGGGGAGTACGCTCGCAAGGGTGAAACTCAAAGGAATTGACGGGGGCCCGCACAAGCGGTGGAGCATGTGGTTTAATTCGATGCAACGCGAAGAACCTTACCAGGGTTTGACATGATACAAATTCTTTTGAAAAAAAGAAGTGCCTTATAGGAATGTATACACAGGTGGTGCATGGCTGTCGTCAGCTCGTGTCGTGAGATGTTGGGTTAAGTCCCGCAACGAGCGCAACCCTTATTTTTAGTTGCCTTTATGGAAATCTAGAAAAACTGCCGATTATAAATCGGAGGAAGGCGGGGATGACGTCAAGTCCGCATGCCCTTTATACTCTGGGCTACACACGTGCTACAATGGATAGAACAATAAGATGCAAATTCGCAAGAATAAGCTAATCTATAAATCTATTCTAAGTTCGGATTGTAGGCTGCAACTCGCCTACATGAAGTTGGAATCGCTAGTAATCGCTGGTCAGCTATACAGCGGTGAATTCGTTCCCGGGCCTTGTAC
>Ga0193958_1000371_pt1 | contig 17241 bp, 14 predicted proteins | sample FB_1_MG_FD_140320 | JGI IMG/M metagenome (GOLD analysis project Ga0193958, IMG submission 140320) | Microbial mat bacterial communities from the Broadkill River, Lewes, Delaware, United States - FB_1_MG | ecosystem: Environmental > Aquatic > Freshwater > River > Microbial mats | place: USA...
CTTTTTATACTAAATTTGTTATTAATATTAAAGGATTATCTACTTTTGATAACCTTAACTCAAATTAATGTAGAATGTTAGTTAATTTTAAAGAAATACTTACTGCAACAATGATATTGTTTGCAGTTATTGATGTAATTGGAAATATTCCAATTATTATTGATTTACGTGCAAAATTTGGAAATATTCAATCTGAAAAAGCCTCAATTATTGCTGGAGTAATAATGATTGCTTTTTTATTTTTAGGAAAAAGTATTTTAAACTTAATTGGAATTGATGTAAACTCTTTTGCAGTAGCAGGTGCCTTTATTTTATTTTTTATTGCCTTAGAAATGATCTTAGGAGTATCATTATATAAAGAAGAAGAAACAAATGCTCGTACAATTTCTGTTTTTCCATTAGCATTTCCTTTAATTGCTGGGCCAGGAAGTTTAACAACCTTACTTTCTTTACGCGCAGAGTTTGAAACTATTAATATTTTAATTGCAATTATTATTAATTTGTTTTTTATGTTTATAGTACTTAAAACTTCAAATAAATTAGGGAAGTTTATTGGAGATAACGGCATATTAATTATTAGAAAAGTGTTTGGAGTAATTCTTTTAGCAATTGCTGTAAAATTATTTGCTTCAAATATTCAAGGTTTGATTACCTAAATTTCGTAGTATGAAATCTTTTGATGTTTTAATTATTGGTGGAAGTGCAGCAGGATTATCAGGTGCATTAATTTTAGGTTCTGCAATTGCTAAACCCTTTGCTGACGGGAAAAAAATTGGAATTGTAACCCATCAAAAAGCGTCAGCTTTAAATAATGCGGAATTAAACAATGTTTTAGGTTTTAAAAAAGGAACAAAAGGAATTGATATTCTTAAAAAAGGACTACAACAATTGGCTGAAAATTTTCCTCATGTTGTTCAAATAGAAAAAGAAAAAGTGGTTTCTATAAAAGGAGAATCACCAAATTTTACCGTTAAAACAAATAAAAATGAGTATGCTGTTTCAATAGTTGTTGTAGCAGTTGGACCGTCTAATTTGTTTAATATTGAAGGATTAATGCAATACGTTATTCCGCATACTAGTATTCCTCCCCAAAAACAAAAAATTATGCTTAAAAATAACAATCATTTAGTAGCTGAAGGAATTTATGTTGCGGGTGTTTTAGCTGGTTGGAGAAGTCAATATGCAATTGCTGCAGGAAGTGGTGCTCAAGTAGCTACAGATATTTTAACTGTTTGGAATAACGGAAATCATACTGTGATTCATGATGTTGTTGATTAAAAGATATACTAAAAAGAGCCCAATTATTTATAAATAATTGGGCTCTTTTTAGTTGTATTACATCGTGTTAATCTTGTCGAAGATAACTATTCGTTTGTAATTATAGTTTAAAAATTGTTAAAAGTCAAAACCTAAACTAACACCTAAATTTTTAGCAATTAACTTAGTTATTCTAGTTTTTAGCTGTGGAATTTTAATTTTTTCAACCACATCATTTCCAAAAGCAAATAGTAATAATGCTTTGGCTTCTTTTTTAGGTATTCCTCTAGATTGCATATAAAACAATGCACTTTCATCTAATTGCCCAATAGTACATCCGTGAGAACATTTTACATCATCAGCAAAAATTTCTAATTGAGGTTTAGCGTTAATACTTGCGCCATCATCAATTAAGATATTATTATTTTGTTGAAATGCATTTGTTTTTTGAGCTTCTTGTTGTACAATTACCTTTCCGTTAAAAACACCTGTTGATTTATCTGCGTAAATACCTTTGTACAATTCGTGACTTTCGCAATTTGGAAATTTATGATTTACCAAGGTGTGATTGTCTACATGTTGCTTTTTATTTAGAATAGAAATACCATTTAGATTTGAAGTAATGTGTTCGCCTTCATGATAAAATTCTAAATTATTTCTGATTAATTTTCCGCCAAAAGAATACGTATGAACCGAGGCTACACTTTGCTGTTTTTGTGAAACAAAAGTACTGTCTACTAATGAAGCGTTTTCTGTATCATTTTGAATTTTATAGTAATCTACAATAGCTCTTTTATGAACAAAAATTTCGGTAACGGCATTTGTAAGTACTGTATTTTTTGATAAATTTTGGTGACGTTCAATAATTTGAACATGAGAATTTTCTCCAACAACCACCAAGTTTCTTGGCTGAAGCATTACTTCTTTTTCACTACCTGTAGAAAAGTTTAATATTTGAATGGGTTTTGGTACAATGGTGTTTTTTGGAATGTTGATAAATGCACCTTCAACTGAGAAAGCCGTATTTAAATCGGTTAAACTATTGTTGTTTTTAGCAATGGTGTTGAAATAATTATCAACTACCATTTTATATTTTGGGCGTGTTAAAGCGGATGATAATACACAAACATCGCAATCATCGTGCGTAGTATCTGATAAAAATGAGCTAAATACACCGTCAATAAATATTAATGTGTACGATTCTATATCATTTATTAAATATTCCTTTACATTTTTAAAACCAACTGGTTTTGCTGTTTCAGGAAATAAACTAAAATCGTGTTTTAATACACTATTTAAACTAGTATATTTCCATTCTTCATCTTTTTTTGTAGGAAAACCTTCTTGTTCAAAATTTTGAATTGCTTTGGTACGTATGTTATGTACGTTCGAGTCTAAATCCAATCCACCTTTATTTTCAAATGCTAAAAACGAAGAAACTAATTTTTCTTTTAAATCCATTTTTTATGAGTTTTCAGTTTTCAGTTTCAGAAGTTAATTTTTACCACTTATTGTAACTGTAACTGTTTACTTTAATATTTTTATTTTACCCAGTCGTATCCTTTTTCTTCTAATTCGAGGGCAAGTTCTTTACCTCCAGATTTTACAATTTTACCATTGTGTAAAACGTGTACAAAATCAGGTACAATATAATCTAATAGGCGTTGGTAGTGCGTAATTACTAATACAGCGTTGTCTTTGCTTTTTAATTTGTTAACACCATTTGCAACTACTTTTAAGGCATCAATATCTAAACCAGAATCTGTTTCGTCTAATATTGCTAGTTTTGGCTCTAACATTGCCATTTGAAAAATTTCGTTACGTTTTTTTTCTCCTCCTGAAAAACCTTCGTTTAATGAACGGGATAAAAATTTACGATCAATTTCTAATAAATCTGCCTTTTCACGAATAAGTTTTAGCATATCTTTTGCTGGTAAATCTTCTAAACCTTTTGCTTTACGTGTTTCGTTAATGGCTGTTTTAATAAAGTTTGTAACTGTAACGCCAGGAATTTCAACAGGATATTGAAACGATAAGAAAATACCTTTGTGTGCTCTTTCTTCTGGAGCTAAATCTTCTAGATCTTCATTGTTTAAAATTACAGATCCTTTGGTAACCTCGTATTCTTCTTTTCCTGCAATTACTGCAGAAAGTGTACTTTTTCCAGAACCATTTGGCCCCATAATTGCGTGAACTTCTCCAGCTTTTATTTCAAGATTTATACCTTTTAAAATCTCTTTATCGTTAATACTTGCGTGTAAATTTTTTACTTTTAACATTTTCAATATTCGTTTATTCGTTTATTTGTTGAAGGGTGTAATTGTTATCTTCAATTTTAATACTCTTCTTTAAGAAGCTTAGGATAATTTTATCCAACAGAACCCTCAAGTGAAATTTCTAGTAATTTTTGAGCTTCTACTGCAAATTCCATTGGTAATTTATTTAGTACTTCTTTGCTAAAGCCGTTTACAATTAGCGCAATGGCTTTTTCTGTATCTATACCACGTTGATTGCAATAAAATAATTGATCTTCACCAATTTTACTAGTGGTTGCTTCGTGTTCAATTTGTGCTGTTTTATTTTTGGCTTCTATATAAGGAAATGTATGTGCGCCACATTTATTTCCCATTAATAAAGAATCGCATTGCGAAAAATTACGTGCATTTTTTGCTCTTGCGCCTACTTGTACTAAACCTCTATATGAATTTTGAGATTTTCCAGCTGAAATTCCTTTAGAAATAATAGTACTTTTTGTATTATTTCCTAAATGAATCATTTTAGTACCAGTATCTGCTTGTTGATGATTGTTTGTAACTGCTATAGAATAAAACTCTCCAACAGAATTGTCACCTTTTAAAATACAACTCGGATATTTCCAAGTAACAGCACTTCCAGTTTCTACTTGTGTCCAAGAAATTTTGGCATTTTTTTCGCACAAACCTCTTTTAGTTACAAAGTTGTAAACACCACCTTTTCCTTCAGCATCACCAGGAAACCAGTTTTGTACCGTTGAGTATTTTATTTCGGCATTATCTAAAGCAATTAATTCTACAACCGCAGCATGCAATTGGTTTTCGTCACGTGCAGGAGCGGTACAGCCTTCTAAATAACTTACAAAACTACCTTCATCTGCAATAACAAGTGTGCGTTCAAATTGACCTGTTCCACCTTCATTTATTCTAAAATAGGTTGAAAGTTCCATTGGGCAGGTTACTCCTTTTGGAATGTAACAAAAAGAACCATCTGAAAAAACAGCAGAATTTAATGCTGCATAAAAATTATCTGTAGTAGGTACAATTGTTCCTAAATATTTTCTCACCAATTCTGGATGTTCTTGAATGGCTTCAGAAATTGGCATAAAAATAATACCTTTTTCTTTTAATGTTTTTTTGAAAGATGTTGCAACCGAAACAGAGTCAATTACAATATCAACCGCTACGTTTGATAAGCGCTTTTGTTCATCTATAGAGATTCCAAGTTTTTCAAACGTTTTTAGTAATTCTGGATCAACTTGGTCTAAACTGTCTAATTTTGGTTTTTGAATTGGAGCAGAGTAGTAGCTAATGTCTTGAAATTTTGGTTTTTCATAATTAACATTTGCCCAATCTGGTTCTTTCATTTCTTTCCAAACTTTGAAAGCTTCCAAACGCCATAGAGTCATCCATTCTGGTTCATTTTTCTTTTTAGAAATTGCAATTACAACTTCTTCATTTAAACCAATAGGAAACTTATCGGCTTCTATTTCTGTGTAAAAACCGTATTCGTACTCTTTTGTTTCGAGTTCTTTTTTTAAATCGTCTTCAGTAAACTTGTTCATTCAACTTGTATTTAAAGATTAAAATTTCAATAATAAAAAACTCATTATTAAAAGGTTAATCTATTTCACTGTTTTTTAAAATTAAGAGATAAATTTAGATTATTGTTTAGAAATACTCTTAGTTTTTAATAGTAATTCATCAACAACTTTGTTGCTTAATACTTTTAACTATAGAGAAAATGATTCGCCACAGCCACAAGTACGTTGTGCATTAGGGTTGTTAAAAACAAAACCTGTTCCGTTTAATCCGCCAGAATATTCTAATGTTGTACCAACCAAGTACAGGAAGCTTTTTTTGTCTACAATAATTTTTACACCATTATCTTCAAAAACTTTATCTTCATTTTGATTTTCTTTATCAAATTTTAAATCGTAAGAAAGTCCTGAGCAACCACCACTTTTAACACCAACTCTCACAAAATCAACTTCTGGGTTATAGCCGTCATCGGTCATAAGCTCTATAACTTTCTTTTTTGCTATGTCTGAAACTTTTATCATATTGCTTATATAGATTAATTCTAAATTAGTGCAAATATAGGCACAAAAAATGATTTATAGTATTTTTTTAATATGAATATAATTGATAGTGTAATTGCTATTTCCTATAAAGATTTATCTTTGCAAAATGATAGAAGATAAAAACCAAGCACGCACAAGTTTGTCTGAATTAGGTGAATTTGGACTTATAAAGCATTTAACTCAAAACTTTAAAATAGCACATTCAACTACTATAAAAGGAGTTGGTGATGATGCTGCTGTTTTGGACTTTAAAAATAAACAAGTGTTAGTTACAACCGATTTATTGATTGAAGGAGTTCATTTTGATTTAAGTTATATGCCTTTAAAACACTTGGGTTATAAAGCAGTAATGGCAAATTTATCCGATGTTTATGCAATGAACGGAACGGCTTCGCAAATTACCGTTTCAATTGCAGTTTCTAACCGTTTTCCGTTAGAAGCTATTGAAGAATTATATGAAGGAATTCACTTGGCTTGTAAAAATTATACTATAGATTTGGTTGGAGGAGATACGACTTCTTCAGTTACAGGTTTGTTAATTAGTATTACCGCAATTGGAGCAGTAAATGCAGAAGATGTCGTATATAGAAATACCGCAAAACAAAATGATTTATTAGTGGTTACTGGCGATTTAGGTGCTGCATATTTAGGATTGCAAGTGCTGGAAAGAGAAAAGCAGGTTTTTGAAGTAAATCCAAACTCACAGCCAGATTTAACAAATTATTCTTACTTGATTGAAAGGCAGTTAAAGCCAGAAGCTAGAAAAGATATAATTAAATTATTGAAGGATTTAGATGTGAAACCAACAGCTATGATTGATATTTCAGACGGGCTTTCTTCTGAGATTTTGCATATTTGCGACCAATCTAAAGTAGGTTGTAATTTATATGAAGAAAAAATTCCGTTAGATCCTCAAGTTATTGCTACTTGTGAAGAATTTGATTTAAATAGTACAACTATTGCATTAAGTGGTGGTGAAGATTACGAATTATTGTTTACAATTTCGCAAGAGGATTTTTTAAAAATAAAAGGAAACCCACATTTAACCGTAATAGGTCATATTACAGATAAAAATCAAGGTGTTAATCTAGTAACAAGAGCAGGGCAGCAAATTGAACTAACTGCGCAAGGCTGGAATCCCATCAAATAGTATAAAAGATTAAAGAGTTTTATACTATTTGATTAGATATTTTGCTTGTAAGTAATTTCCACTTTACGTGATTATTTATAGTCAAGCGCTTTAACTTCTTCAAAAGGAGAAAGTTTTAAATGCTCAACATTGTTTTTGTAATTCAACCAATCGGTTTTGTAAAATTTATTAATTTTAGAAATTACGTCACTTACCTTTTTGTCAGCATTTTTTACCAAAATAGTTTCTGTTTTTCCAGGATTTTGTAATAAAGCATTTACATATCTTCTGGCTGTGTACAAGTAAGAAATTGCGCTAGGAAACTCTGTTGCTGTAATACCTTGTCTTTTGTCTTCTTTACCCATCATATCGTCTAATAAACTGTTAATGGTGGTTAAAATTTCTTTGTGAGATTTTAAAAGATCTTCATATTTTTTTTGCTTTTTTTGAGACTTAATACGTTTTTGATAATCTTCAACTATTTCTTTTGATGTTAATAAACGCTGGGTTGCTTTACCTGCAACATTTATTTTGTCTTCTAGCTTTTTTAATAAATCATATTTATTTTTTAAAACTTCAAAAGGCATTTCAACTCTTGGGTCGTAGGCAATCGCTATTTTTTCTGTAGCAGTTTCATTTCCATAATGAAGTTTTATTTTATAGTTTCCAGGCAACACTGTAACACCCCCTGGTTCTGAAGTATTCTTACTTGGTTTTCTTCTAGAAGGTCTTTGTTTTCCTTTTTCATCCATATACCAATACATTCTATGTACTCCGTTTTCTTTTGGAGCTTTTTGTTTTATAGTGCGTATTAATTTATTTTTATCATTAAAAACTTCAAAAATAATAGAGTCGTACTTTATGGATGGTTTTTCTTCTTTTGAAGCAGTTTTTTCAGTGCTTTTCTTCTTTTTATCGTCTTTTATTGCGGTTTTATTTGTTTCAGGATTGTTAATACTATAGGTTATCATAGCTCCTTTTGCTCTATTTTCACCATTAAAAATTGCATTTGCTCCAAATCGTGTTCCAGTAGGTTGTTGATTTTGAGTTATAAAAGCAGCTGGAGGTTGAAATACATGTAAGGTTTTGTTTAGAAGCTTCGCACCTTCTTTTGCTAAAGCTCTAAACGGTCTTATATCATCTAAAACATAAGCTGCTCTTCCAAAAGTACCAATAACCAAATCGTGTTCACGTGACTGAATTGCTAAATCTATAGTTGAAACATTTGGATAGTTGTTTGTCCATTTAGTCCATTTTTCACCTTCATCAATACTAATATATAAACCGTATTCTGTTCCTAAAAACAATAAATTTGGTGCTTCTAAATCTTGAATTACAGAAAGTGTATAACCAAAAGTTTCGTCTTTATCTACTAATAGATTTTTCCAAGTTTTACCAAAATCACGTGTTCTATATAAATAAGGTGTAAAATCGAATTGTCTATAATTGTTTACAATAACATAAGCTTCGCCTTTAGTAAATTTTGAGGCTCTAATTTGTGAAACCCAAGCTTCAGAAGGCATTCCTTTTATGTTTTGAGAAACATTTGTCCACGCTTTACCACCATCTATAGTTAATTGAATATTTCCATCATCGGTTCCCACCCACAATATATTTTCATCAAAAGAGCTTGGTTCAATTGCTAAAATTGTACAGTGGTTTTCAGCTCCTGTAGCATCCATTGTAATACCACCACTTTCGTGTTGTTTTTGTTTTTCGGGATTATTTGTTGTTAAATCTGGTGAAATTAGTTCCCAAGTATGACCTTTATCTGTAGATTTATGAACAAATTGACTTCCAAAATAAATAGTTGCTGAATCAATAGGATTCATTGCAATTGCGGCATTCCAATTAAAGCGTAATTTTACATCTGGGTTTGGGTGTGTTGGTTTAATAGTTTTAGTATTTCCTGTAACTCTATCGTACCTTCCTACGGAGCCTTCTTGAGACATTGCATAGCCATAACGTGTATTTTTTGGATCTGGAACAACATCAAAGCCATCGCCAAACATTAATTCTTGCCAGTAAGAATTTCGTATTCCTTGATCTTTTAAAACATATGCTGGTCCAACCCAAGAACCATTGTCTTGCATTCCGCCATAAATATTGTAAGGGAATTCATTATCAACACTAATATGGTAAAATTGAGCAACTGGAATATTTTCTGCAAAACGCCAAGTTTTTCCTCTATCTCGAGTAATATTTAATCCACCATCGTTTCCATCAATCATATAATTTGGATCTTCTGGATGAATCCACCAAGCATGATGATCTGGATGTACACCAACCGAAGTTCCATAAGCAGGCATTAATTGTTTAAAAGATTTCCCGCCATCTTCACTTATATTTACATAGGTAAATACAGAATAAATTCGATTTTCATTTTTTGGATCTACGTGAATATCGGAATAATAAAAAGGCCTGTTTCCAATGCCATCTGATCCTCTCCCGCTGGATTTATTGTTCACCATTTTCCAAGTATCTCCGCCATCTTCAGACTTGTATAAAGCATTCTTTTTTGCTTCAACCAAAGCATAAACAAATTTTGGATTACTAGGTGCAATTGCTAAACCAATTCTACCAAGATTTCCGCTTGGTAATCCTTCCTTATAAGTTGTTTTTTTCCAGTTTTCACCGCCATCATAAGTAATGTACATTCCAGATCCTTCACCACCAGAATTAAATGTCCAAGGTTTTCTTCTGTGTTCCCACATTGCGGCAATTAATTTATTTGGGTTGGTTGGATCAACAACTAAATCTGCACATCCAGTTTTATTATTTACAAATAAAGATTTGTACCACGTTTTTCCTCCATCGGTAGTTTTAAAAATACCACGTTCTGGATGTTCGCCCCAAGGAGATCCAATTGCGCCAATGTAAACGGTATTTGGATTGTCTTTATCAATTATTATTCTGTGAATGTTTCTAGTTTTCTCTAATCCTACTAATTTCCATGTTTTACCTGCATCTAAACTTTTGTACAATCCATAACCTCCAGTTAAACTGTTTCTTGGGTTTCCTTCTCCAGTTCCTACCCAAATAACGTCAGGATTATTTTGTTGAATTGCAACAGCTCCAATAGACATTGTTGTTTGTTTATCGAAAATTGGAGTCCAATCTACACCACCACTCTCAGATTTCCACAAGCCGCCAGAGGCAGTTCCAACATAAATAATTTCAGGATTATTTGTTACTACATCAATTGCGGTAATTCTTCCGCTCATTCCTGCAGGACCAATTGCTCTTGTTTTTAGACCTTTTAATTTATTGAGGTCAATTTGTTGTGCATTTCCGCTATTTAATAAAAATAAGGTAAACAATGCGAATAAAACTTTTTTCATGTAGCTATTTTTATAATTTTTAAAGGTCATATTTCTATTCTAGTTTATTTGGATTGAAGTTAAAAGAGACAGCATAACTATACGATTTGCTACCTGTCTGTCTAGCAGATTAGCCATTTTATAATGATATAAAATTTTTAGCATGCTCGTATCATGTTTAATGGGTTGATAGTTTAATAGTTAGGAAAGGTACTAATTTTAGTTGTTTTTTAAAATTAGCACCTAATACGATTTATAAACTAAAAATAATTATAATACTTTTTTTGCATAAGAATCTATATTTTTATTAATATTGTTAGATAAATATTAATTAATTATATGAAACTTCATTTATTAGATAGAAGCAGTTTAAAAAACAATTCATTTAATGTAACTAAAAACAGCTATCCAAGTTTTTTGAAAATTTGGCATCATCATCCAGAGCTAGAATTAGTTTTAATTGAAAAAAGTACGGGAACTCGTTTTATTGGAGATAGTATCGAGAAATTTGAAGCTGGAGAAGTTGTGCTTATTGGTGAAAATTTACCGCATATGTGGTTGAATGATGAAGCTTATTTTAGTGAACGTTCAAAATTAATTTCTAGAGCTATTGCAATTCATTTTAAAAAGGGATTTTTAGGAACTGCTTTTTTTGAACTTCCTGAAATGACACATATTCTAGAGCTTATTTTAAAAGCTAAAAGAGGCGTAAAATTTATAGATTTAAAAAAATCAACGATCCAAGAAATTAGAAAATTAGCTACACTTTCGGGCTTTCAAAAAGTAATGAGTTTTGTAACTATTTTAAATGCTTTGGCAAAACATAATAATTATAAATTATTGTCTAGTGAAGGATTTATTAATTCATATAATAAAACTGAAAGTAAAAATTTAGATAAAATTTATGAATATATTTTTAAAAATTTTAATACTTCAATTAGCTTAAATAATGTTGCAACTGTTGCTTGTATGAATCCGTCTTCTTTTAGCCGATATTTTAAAAGAATTCATAGAAAAACATTTATAGAATATGTAAACGAATTAAGAATAGGATTTGCTTGTAAAATGTTAATTGAAGGCAAATATTCAATTACATTTATTTGTTACGAGTGTGGTTTTAATAATGTGTCAAATTTTAATCGCCAGTTTAAAAAAATAACAAATTTTTCACCTAAACAATATTTAAAAAAGTACAAAACAACCTAATAATTTGGGATAAAGTCGTAATATTTTGCTTTTAAGTCTTCATTTCTCTAATTAGTGCAAATAAAGTATTATATTATGTAAAAAAGTAGGTGGTTTTAACTTTCTAAAATCAATAAATTTGGATGGATTAAAGTATTTTATGAAATGTAAAACATCAAATTTTATATTAATAATTTTGAGTATTTCATTGAGTCTTTAAAAAACACTAAAATTTTACAGATGAAACCAATTATTATTACTGCTGTTGAAGTAAAAGATGTACGTTTTCCTACAAGTAAATCACTTGATGGATCCGATGCTATGAATCCAGATCCTGATTATTCCGCAGCGTATGTTATTTTAAAAACAAATTATCCAAATAAATTTGAAGGTCACGGATTAACATTCACCATTGGTAGAGGAAATGAGTTGTGTGTAGCCGCAATTAAATCACTTTCCTATTTAATTATTGGTGAAAGTTTAGAATCCTTTACCCAAGATATGGGCGCTTTTTGGAAAATGATTACTGGAGATAGTCAGTTAAGATGGTTGGGGCCAGAAAAAGGAGTAATTCACTTAGCAACAGGAGCAATTGTAAATGCTGTTTGGGATTTATATGCAAAAGTTGAAGAAAAACCATTGTGGAAATTATTGGCGGATATGAGTCCTGAAGAACTTGTGAAATGTATAGATTTTACCTATATAACAGATGCAATAACTCCAGACGAAGCGGTAACGTTATTAAAAAACAATGAAACTACAAAACAACAAAGAATTGATGATTTGTTGAAAAATGGGTATCCTGCATATACAACTTCAGCGGGTTGGTTAGGGTATTCAGATGCTAAAATGAGGCGTTTATGTAGTGAGGCAAAAGCAGCTGGTTTTAAGCATATGAAAATAAAAGTAGGTTCCGATTTACAAGACGATATGCGAAGAGCAGCTATTATTAGAGAAGAAATTGGAGACGATTTAAAGTTAATGATGGATGCCAATCAAAAATGGGATGTAGATGAAGCAATTGAAAACATGGCTCAACTGGCAAAATTTAATCCTTATTGGATTGAAGAACCTACAAGTCCAGATGATATTTTAGGTCATGCAAAAATTGCCAAAGCAGTTGCGCCAATAAAAGTGGCTACAGGAGAACATTGCCAAAACAGAGTTATGTTTAAGCAATTAATGCAAGCTGAAGCTATAGAAGTTTGTCAGATAGATAGTTGTAGAGTTGGTGGAGTTAATGAAATTCTTGCTATTTTATTAATGGCTGCAAAATTTAAAATTCCAGTATGTCCACATGCTGGTGGTGTTGGTTTGTGTGAATATGTACAACATTTATCTATGATAGATTATATTGCAATAAGTGCTTCTAAAGAAGATAGAATTATAGAATATGTAGACCATTTACATGAACACTTTTTAGATCCTGTAATCATTAATAAAGGCGCATATATGCCTCCTAAATTACCAGGTTATAGTATTACAATAAAAAGTCAATCATTAAAAGATTATGAGTTTCCAGTAGGGAGAATTTGGAACTAAAACAGTTAATAGTTAAGTTGAAATACAAGTTGAAGGAAGCCTAAAATGAGATAGGTATTATCGTAGAAATTATTTTAAAATTAAAATAAATGTCATTATTAAATTTAAATAATAAAATAGCAATTGTAACTGGCGGATCCAGTGGAATTGGAAAAGCAATATCGTTAAAATTTGCAGCTCAAGGAGCGCAGGTTCACGTGTTGGAATTAAATATTGAAAATTCAGAGACATTACTTTCCGAAGTAGAAAATAATAGTGGAGGTATTACAATACATCAATGTAATGTTGCCAATTCAAATGAAGTAAAAAAGGTTGTTGATAAAATTATTTCAGAAGAAAAAAAGATTGATATTTTAGTCAATAATGCTGGTATAGCCCACGTTGGAAATATTGAAAATACTTCAGAAGAAGATTTAGATAGGTTGTATCAAGTTAATATAAAAGGAATTTATAATTGTATGTCTGCTTGTATCCCAATAATGAAATTAAACAGTGCAGGTGTTATTTTAAATATGGCTTCTATTGCATCTTCGGTAGGTATTTCAGATCGGTTTGCGTATTCAATGACCAAAGGTGCGGTGTTAACTATGACGTATTCTGTTGCAAAAGATTATGTGAATGATGGAATTAGATGTAATTGTATTTCGCCTGCTAGAGTGCATACACCTTTTGTAGATGGTTTTATTAAGAAAAATTATCCAGAAAAAGAAAAAGAGATGTTTGAAGCTTTGTCTAAAACACAACCTATTGGAAGAATGGGAATGCCAGAAGAAATAGCTAATTTAGCATTGTTTTTATGCTCTGATGAAGCAGGATTTATTACAGGAACAGATTACCCAATAGATGGTGGGTTTATAAAATTAAACGGATAATTATGAAAAAAATAGTATTATTTATATGTGCAGTTACGTTATTAAATTTTTCGATAAAAGCACAAGAAAAAACCGAAGAAGAGCTTATAGAAGCAATTAACAATCGTCAGTCTCCAGAATGGTTTAGCAATGCTAAATTAGGGATTTTTGTACACTGGGGTTTGTATTCTGTGCCAGCATATGGTGGTAAAGAATCTTATGCAGAATGGTTTTTAAGAGGCATACAATTAAAAGATTCTTTAAGATCTAATTTTATGAAAAAATTATATGGAGAAGATTTTAAATACAACGATTTAACAAATCATTTTAAGGCAGAACTTTTTAATCCTGCAGAATGGGCAGAGCTTTTCGAAAATGCTGGAGCAAAATATGTGGTTTTAGTTACAAAACACCACGATGGTTATACTTTATGGCCAAGTAAATACAATAGAAATTGGAACACTGTAGATACAGGGCCAAAAAGAGATATTGTAGGTGAGTTAACCAATGCAGTTCGTAAAACGGACTTAAAAATGGGATTGTATTATTCACTTGCAGAATGGAACCATCCATTACACCGTTGGTATACAGATCCGCACGATAATATTGGACAATATGTTGAAGAATATATGATTCCTCAATTTAAAGAATTGGTTAGTGAATACAAACCATCATTAATTTTTACCGATGGAGAGTGGTACAATACAGCAAAACAATGGCATTCAGCAGAATTAATAAACTGGTATTATAATCTAGTTGGAAAAGATGCAATTGTAAATAATAGATGGGGTCACGGTATAGATGTTGGGTTTTTAACACCAGAATATAGTGCTGGAATTAAAGTAACAGACAGACCTTGGGCTGAAGTTAGAGGTATTGGACGTTCTTTTGGGTTAAATAGAAATGAGGATTTAGCAGCATATGGAACTTCAAAAGATTTAATTACGCGTTTTGTGCAAACTGTTGCAAATGGTGGAGGTATGATTTTAAATGTTGGTCCAAAAGCAGATGGTCAAATTCCAATGATTCAGCAAGAAAGATTAACGCAATTAGGAGATTGGTTAAAAATAAATGGCGCTGCAATTTATGGCTCTAAACCATTTGAAATTATGGAAGAAGAAAAACTAATTTATAAAGAAAGAATTGATGAAAATATTAATTTTAGATGGGTTAGAAACGCACCTTTAAAAGGTATAAAAGAAGATAATTTTACAGCAGAATGGAAAGGTTTTATTGTTGCGCCTGAAAATGGAAAATACACTTTTGAAGTAAAAGCAGATGATGAAGCAGCTGTTTTTATTGACAATAAGTTGGTAGTAAATCAGAATAGTTCAATTAAGGCAAACGAAGCTGAGGTTATGGGTGCAAATACTGGAGCTTCTAAAGATGGTATTATTACATTAAAAAAAGGAGTTGCTTACCCAATTCATATAAAATATAAAGAATACAAGCAGAATGCAGAAATTTCATTGTTTTGGAGTGCTAAAAAATTAACAAAAGAAATTGTACCAGCAACTAACTTTTTTCAAGATAAAGAAAAAAATACACCGGGAATATTAGGAACTTACAGTTCTATGGAAACGTATTTATGCTATACTCAAAATAATAATAATATTTATGCAATTAGTTTTGAATGGCCAGATAACGAGCTAGTTTTAGCAATTCCAAATCCTGGAAATAACGCCAAAGTTAAATTATTAGGAGTTGATAGGGATCTAGAATGGGAGTATAAAAACGATAAAATGTATATCAATACTTCAACCATTAAGTTTAGTGAATTACCATCTTTTGATGCTTGGACTTTTGAAATTAATAAGAATTAAATAAACACGAAAATGAAACTAATAAGATTTGGAACAGCAGGAGCCGAAAAGCCAGGAGTTCAATTAGAAGATGGTACAAGAATAGATGTTTCTGGTTTTGGACAAGATTATAACGAGGCTTTTTTTGGAGGCGATGGATTAGAGCAATTAGAAAAATGGTTAGCAAAAAATCAAGCAAGTTGCCCAGAAATTAATGAAGATGTTCGTTTAGGAGCACCATTGGTAAGACCTTCAAAAATAGTTTGTGTAGGTTTAAATTATGCAAAACACGCAGCAGAAAGTGGTATGGAAGTTCCAAAAGAACCTGTACTATTTTTTAAAGCAACCAGTGCAATTGTAGGTCCAAACGACGATTTAGTTATTCCAAAAAGAAGTGTAAAAACAGATTGGGAAGTTGAGCTGGCTGTTGTAATTGGTAAAAAAGCATTGTATGTTTCTAAGGAAAATGCTTTAAACTATGTTGCGGGTTATGTATTGCATAACGATTATAGCGAGCGCGAATTTCAATTGGAAAAAGAAGGGCAATGGGTTAAAGGAAAAAGTTGCGATACATTTGCTCCAATAGGACCTTTTATTGCTACCAAAGATGAAATTAAAAATCCGAACGATTTAAATTTATGGTTGAAATTAAACGGAGAAACTGTTCAAGATAGTTCTACAAACGATTTTATTTTTAACATACAAGAAGTGGTGAGTTATATCAGTCAATATATGACTTTATTACCAGGTGATATTATTTCTACGGGAACACCTTTTGGAGTAGGATTAGGGTTTAATCCGCCAAAATATTTAAAACCTGGAGATGTTGTAGAGCTAGGAATTGAAGGTTTAGGAACTTCAAAACAAACTGCAGTAGCCTATTCAGAACAATTATCTTAAAGTTTATAGAATGTCAAAATATATATTCATAATATTTGCAGTTATTTTAATTGGTTGTTCTAGTAATTCATCTTTTATTGTTAATGGCTACAGGAATATTCAAAAGGATGCAATTTTAGAAAAAGATTGGAAACTAGTGTGGGAAGATGACTTTGATAATGAAGAAATTGATACTACAAAGTGGACAAAAATCCCTAAAAATACTGCAGATTGGGGAAATTATATGACAAGCGATCCAAGATGTTACGATATTAATGAAGGAAAATTATATTTAAAAGGTATTGTAAATTCAGATACAATAGCAGATTCCAGACCTTATTTAACAGGAGGTATTTATACAAAAGGTAAGTTTGCTTTTCAGTATGGTAAAATTGAAATCCGTGCTAAATTAGAAAGCGCAAAAGGCGCATGGCCAGCAATATGGATGTTAGCTGAAGATAAAAAATACGGTAATTATCCGAGAAATGGAGAAATTGATATTATGGAACATTTAAATTACGATGATATAATTTATCAAACAACCCATTCTTATTATACGTTAGAGTTAAAACAAAAAACGAAACCGCCTTATTCCAGCACTTCAAAATTTGATAAAGAAGTATTTAATACTTTTGGTTTAAAATGGTTTCCAGATAGATTGGTTTTTACACTAAATGGAGAAGAAACATTTACGTACCCAAGGTTAAAAAATGTAGATCCATCGCAATGGCCGTACGACCAGCCTTTTTATTTATTAATAGATCAACAATTAGAAGGTGCTTGGGTTGGAAAAGCAAACCCGGAAGATTTACCGGTACAAATGATTGTAGATTGGGTAAAAGTTTATCAATAGAACCAGTGAGAATAGATGCACATCAACATTTTTGGATTTTTGACCCAATTAGAGATAATTGGATTGATGAGTCGATGGCAATTATTA
>Ga0193958_1000372_pt1 | contig 17223 bp, 12 predicted proteins | sample FB_1_MG_FD_140320 | JGI IMG/M metagenome (GOLD analysis project Ga0193958, IMG submission 140320) | Microbial mat bacterial communities from the Broadkill River, Lewes, Delaware, United States - FB_1_MG | ecosystem: Environmental > Aquatic > Freshwater > River > Microbial mats | place: USA...
GGCAGCTCAGCCTGCGGCGGCTTCGCCGCCTGTCCACAGCAAAAATGGCATTCGTCGCTGCGCTCCTCATCTGCTTATAGTTACCCGCCCGCCCACCCCTTTTCGGACCTCCTTGCGGAGGTCCTCAGGGCTGGGCGGGCCCTTTTTTTTCATTAGCTCCAGCCCGAAGGGCTAGCGCAAATCGGCCTAGCGATGTGTAGGGGTGGCCGAAGGCCAGACCAAGGCGCTTTGCGCCGCAGGGCCGAGCGAACAGCGAGCCCCGAAACGTAGCGCCGCAAGCGGAGCGCAGCGGAGGCCCCAAAACATCAAAAAAAAGGGAAAAGAATAGTCTTTTTCTCCAAAGGCCTGTATTTTTGAGTTTGCATAAAAAAAGGCGTTAAAATGTACAACTACCTAGATTTACAAGACACCATTGTGGCGGTGGCCACCCCTGCTGGAGCGGGAGCCATTGCCGTCATTCGCTTATCAGGCAAATCGGCCATTAGCATTGCCAACGGGATGTTTCGGGCCAAGGATTTGAGCCAGCAAGACAGCCACAGCCTTCATTTGGGCTACATTTATGATGAAGCGGGGCAGCGGGTCGATCAGGTACTTTGTTCTGTTTTTAAGGGACCAACTTCCTACACTCGAGAAGACGTCATTGAGTTCTCTTGTCATGGTTCGCCATATATTCAGCAGCGCTTGCTCAGTTTGTGTTTGCGTTCGGGGGCGCGTTTGGCCAAAGAGGGGGAATTTACCCTACGGGCTTTCCTCAATGGGCAATTGGATTTGGCCCAGGCAGAAGCCGTGGCCGACCTCATTGCTGCAGATTCGGAAGCGGCGCATCAGATGGCTTTACAGCAAATGCGAGGAGGCTTTTCTCAGCAAATTGAGGGCTTGCGAAAAGAGCTTTTGCAATTTGCATCCCTGCTAGAGTTGGAGCTTGACTTTGGCGAAGAAGATGTGGAATTTGCGCAAAGAAAAGAGCTAGAGGCGCTCCTTTTGAAAATTCGGGCCATGATCAAGCAATTGATGGACTCCTTTCAGTTAGGCAATGTATTGAAAGAGGGGGTGAGCACCGTTTTGGCGGGCCGTCCTAATGCGGGAAAATCGACCTTGCTCAATGCTTTATTGAATGAAGAGCGGGCCATTGTGTCGGATATAGCGGGCACCACCCGCGACAGCATCGAAGAACTGCTCAATATAGATGGGATTCAGTTTCGCCTAATTGATACGGCGGGGATTCGGGAGGCCAGCGATCAAATTGAGGCCATTGGGGTAGAAAAAACCTATGAAAAAATTGCGCAATCTACGGTCTTGCTCTATGTCTATGATGCCAGCCAATTGAGCCAAGAAGAATGCGAGGCGGACCTTGCTCGTTTGCGGAGAGAAGGTTTGGCCGTCTTGGTGTTGGCCAACAAATGCGATCAATTGGGAGAAGGGCAAGCCTTAGCCGTCGATCATTTTCGGCTTTCGGCCAAGCAAAAAGAAGGTTTGGGCGAGCTGCGTTCGGCCTTGCGCAATTTAGTTGTTGAGGGGCAAATTCATCAGCAAGGGACCACCGTAAACAACCTACGGCATTATCAGGCATTGGAAGAAGGCTATCAGGCCATAGATGCGGCCTTGCTGGGCTTAGAAGAGGGCCTCAGTGGCGACCTACTGGCGATGGATATTCGAGCTGCGCTTCGGGCTTTGGGCGAAATTACAGGCAAGGTAGATGTGGAAGATTTGTTGGAGAATATTTTTGGGCAGTTTTGTATAGGGAAGTAGGTTGATCGTATCATTTGATACTATCAACCTGCGTTGAGGAGCTAGTAATTTTAACTGAAACCATGAAACAAGGCATTGATGTATGAAACCACCGTATCAGCTTACAGATAAAATCTTAAGGTTAGTTGTGGCTATTTCCGAGCGTTTAGGAGAGGTTAATGCTATTCATATACACAAGCCAGCGACAGCATTACGAAAAAAAAATCGCATCAAAACCATACAGTCTTCTTTAGAGATAGAAGGAAATACGCTAACTGAAGAGCAGATTACCGCGCTTTTAAATAACAAGCGAGTTATTGCTCCGCAAAAAGACATTATAGAGGTACAGAATGCTATAAAAGTGTATGATCAGCTGGATAAATTTGATCCTAATAAGTTAGCGGATTTAGAAAAAGCGCATGCTATTTTGATGGCTGGATTGATAGACGGGGCGGGGAAGCTAAGAGTAAAAAATGTGGGTATTGTGAAGGGGGATAAAGTAGCGCATTTGGCTCCAACTGGATATATGGTGAGAGGACTGATGCAAGATCTTTTCCATTACCTTAAAACAGATCAGGATGTCCTACTCATTAAGAGCTGTGTTTTTCATTATGAGTTTGAGTTTATCCATCCTTTTTTAGATGGAAATGGCCGAATGGGGCGTTTATGGCAGACGCTTATTTTAATGCAAAAATATCCTGTTTTTGAATACTTGCCTGTAGAAAGCTTGATTAAGGAAAATCAAGAGGAGTACTATAAGGTATTGAGTTTGTCTGATAAAACAGGGCAATCAACATTATTTATAGAATTCATGTTGGGGCTTATCTTAGAGGCATTAGATCAGCTTTTAGTCATTCAGCACAGGCCTCTTCGAAAAGAAGATCGAATTCAGTTATATAAAGATGCTCTTCAAACAAAAGCTTTTAGTCGTAAAGACTATCTTCAGTATTATAAGAATATAAGTCAAGCTACCGCAAGTAGAGATTTGAAGTGGGCGGTGGAAGAAGGGGTTTTAGAAAAAGAGGGAGATAAACGCTTGACAAAGTATCGGTTTGTTCCTGAAATAGACCTCTAATAGCACTAGAAAGATTTACTTAAAATCATCTTGATAGTATCAAATGATACTATCAGCTCAGTAAGTAGAGGGGCAGCAAATTTAGAAAATGGGAACAATCTTTTCATTTTCCTGTTAAAAATAAACCTACAAGTTGACAACATGAAGATAGTTCATATATTTGGGGGAGCTTTGTACGCTGTTCATTATGAAGAAGCTGAAGAGAATGAATATGATAGGTTAATGGACCTTTGGAGTGATGTGGTTTATCTTCGGAAATACTTGAAGAATTATGCTGTTAAAGAAGTTAGACAACTTGCCAATAAAATTTCAGATGATCAGGAGTTGATAGAAGACCTGATGATAGAGGTTGAAGAGGGAGAGCGAAATCTAGATATGTTTTTTCGACCACTATATAATAGTGAAACGGGGTTTAGAGAGCTATCCTTACAAAAAGGTAGGCCTCATCAAAAAAGTTATTTGCGTTTGTATGCAATTAGGATAGATTCAGATTGTTATCTTATTACAGGAGGAGCAATTAAGTTGGTGCCCAAAATGCAGGACGATCCTAATTTGATGGAGGAGTTAAAAAAGTTGAAAGCGGTAAAAAACTATTTAAAAGTAGAGGGAGTTTTTGATCAAGATTCTTTTGAAGATTTAAAAGAGGAGTGAAATGAAAGCGAATAAAGATAAATTCTTGGCCTTAGTTGCTGAACAGGAAGTAAAGACATCAGAAAAGAATAAAGAACGTGTAGCTAAGCGGCTGATGCTTCGAGCATCTCGTGATATTGCACATAAAATATTGGACCGTTTAGAGGAGTTAGGCTGGAGTCAAAAACAACTAGCAGAAGTATTAGCTGTTAGTCCTCAATACGTTAGTAAGATGGTTAAGGGGAAAGAAAATTTTACCTTAGAAACTTTAGTCAAAGTTCAAAACATTCTTGATTTGCCAATTCTTGCTAATTACTATGAAAGTGATAGAGATAAAGCAATTCAACTTATAGGAGAAGAGTCTACAGAGGTAGTTCCTATGAAGGTAGATCTTACTTATGACTATGTTGTTATACATGAGTCTACTGATATAAAGGAGTCTTCTACGATTAACCTTAAACAAATTTGTTAATTATGGGTGTTGGATTTACACTAGGGCGAATAGCAACAGAACAATTTGCAACTTTTCCAGAACAATTAGATGCTAACCAAAAAGTAGATATAGTACACGCCTTTAAGTTTATGCTTAAGCCTGATGTTCGCCAACTGGGCATTGTTACTAGTTTTGACTTTAAACAGAAAAAAGCTGTTGTGATGAAAATTAGTGTTAGTGCTCATTTTCAAATAGGAGAGGATGCTTGGAGTGATTTTGAATCAAAAAATAAGGTGGTTTTTCCCAAAGACTTTATCACTAATATTACTGGAATAACGATAGGTATTAGTAGAGGGGTTCTTCATACTAAAAATGAGCATACTGAATTTTCTCGCTATATGCTTCCCTTATTAGATATTAGTAAAGTAATTACATCAGAATTAACCTTTGAATTTCCCCCCACAAAATGACTTCTTTTCACCTTGGCGTTGGTGCCATTATCTGCAGTTCGGACCAGCAATTATTTTTTGTGCAGCAAAAGGATGAAACTTATCCGCTGCCGCAATGGCAACTGGCTTTATCGGTTTGGGGTGGGGCTGTAGAGGCCGAAGATGAAAGCCCAGAAATTGCCTTATACCGAGAGTTGCAAGAAGAGTTGCGCTGGCAACCTGAGCAGCCGCCTATTTTTATTGGGCAGTTCAAGATCAAAAGTATTCAGGAGTTTGAGCTGTGTTTGTTCAAAATCATCTTGCCCAAAGAAGAGCTAGAACAGTTGGCCCAACAGCCCGTCTATGAGGGCTATGGCCGCTTGCTCGATGTGGGAAGTTTGCAAAAATATCGTTGGGTTTGGGATTTAGGGCCGGTTATTTATCAAGAGATTATAGAAAAGGGCGTTAAGGGCTAGTGCTTTCTTCAAATTTTAACGAACTTTGAGTGATTTGGCCCTATGGGCTCTTCTGTTCCTAAATAAAATTGGAAATCAATGAAACTTGCGGAATCGATTCTCGTCTCTGAGCTGGCGGATATGTTAGGCGCCAAACTAATCGGAGATCCCAATGTAACAATTACTCATCTCAACGAAATTCACAAGGTGTGCAAAGGCAGCTTGATCTTTGTCGATAATGAGAAGTATTATAGCCAAGCTATTTATTCTACGGCCTCAGCTATTCTGATTGATCAGGCGGTAGATTGTCCCCCAAATAAGGCCCTTTTGGTGGTAGAACGCCCCTTTGAGGCTTATAATAATTTGGCCAAAAAGTATTTGCCCTTTACGCCTATGAGCAGCCAAATTAGTCCCACGGCCCAAATTGGCAAAGGGACAGTGATTGAGGCGGGTGCTGTTGTGGGTAATCATGTAGTGATTGGCGAAGATTGCTTGATTCGGGCCAATGCCGTGATTTCTGATTATACAGTCATTGGCGATCGAGTGAAAATTCACTCTAATTCTGTAATTGGCAATGATGCTTTTTATTACCATCTTGAGGAGGACCGCAGTTATAAACCTTGGCATTCTATTGGTCGAGTGGTGATTGAGGATGATGTCCGCATCGGGGCTGCTTGTACCATTGATCGCGGGGTTTCTGGCGATACGCATATTGGTAAAGGCTGTAAATTAGATGACCAGGTGCATTTGGGCCATGGTGTGGTTTTGGGCAAACATTGCTTGATTGCGGCCCAAACGGGAATTGCAGGCAAAACCATTATTCAAGATTTTGTCACTATTTACGGACAAGTGGGTATTTCTAAGGGTTTGGTGGTTGGTGAAGGGGCCGTTTTGCTTGCCCAAACAGGCGTTTCTAAGTCTATTCCTGGTGGTAAGCGCTATATGGGCGCGCCTGCGGTAGAGGCTTACAGCCGCTTTAAGGAGTTGGCGGCCATTCGCCGCTTACCTGAATTGACAAAAACGGTGGATCAACTTCAAAAACGATTTAAGAATCAAGATCTTAATCCCCAAGATTAGGCCTTGATCCATAAGAGATAGGAGAGAAGTATTGCTTTTTAGCAGTACTTCTCTTTTTTTGGGGCCTCCGCTGCGCTGCGCTTGCGGCGCTATGTTTCGGGGCTCGCTATTCGCTCGGCCCTTCAGCCCTTTGGGCTTCGGTCTGGCCCTGCGGGCCACCCCTGCACAGCGCTAGGCCCTGCCACCCAACTGCTCAGCTACAAGCCGCTTTGCGGCTTCAAGCTTCGCAGGCTCGCGCCAAGCGCGCCCGGCCGGCGGATGGCGGCAGCCACCATCTTCTCTGCACTCTAGTTAATTTTGGCCCTCAAGATATTACATTTCAGTTTTAGTTTTCCCTTTCGCCGCCCCCGCCTGGGGGCTGGGCTCCTTTGGCCTTGGGGGCCAAAGCGCCCAGCATTACATTCGTCGCTCCGCTCCTCATCCTTAAAAAACAAAAAAAATTAGTCTAAGCCAGTTACAAACTGGTTTATCTAGGGGCAAAACAAGAGATTTTTTGTAATTTAATTGGGCCAAAATTAAACCATCCTTATTTCTCTATCCCATGAATCAAATAGAAATCATTAAGCAGACGCTGCAAAGCTATCAGCAGGAACTGCCCAAACTACGCCAACTCTTCATGCAAGATGGCGTCATTGATGCCCAAGAAAAGGCCCAACTAGAAGACATTGAAGCCCGGATAAAAAACCTAGAGGCCCAACTGAGCCCTAGCAGCAGTGTCGAAAATGCTGCGGGTCTCAGCGGTTCCGTAGGCTACAAAGGCGACAACCAAAAAGCCGACGTCATTAAGGTCCAAGAATTACTCAACCAAAAAGGCGGGAAACTCAAAGTAGATGGCAAATGTGGCCCAGCCACCATCTACGCCATCCGAGACTTTCAAAAAACCAACTTTGGTGGAGCTGATGCTCGAGTAGATCCTAACGGCAAAAGCTGGAAAGCTCTAACAGGCAGTGGTAAAAGCTTCACGCCTTCTGCTCCGGCTGCCAAAGAGCAGGTCCAAAACTTCTCCAGAGCAGAAAGTACCGTAGATACTAGTGCCAAAGATACCAGCCCTTCTGCTATTGGGAACCTACTCTCTCAAGAGAATCTAGAAAAAGGGGCTAGATTTGCTTTGCAGCAATTTGTCAGCCAAGGCAATGTGGATATCGAGGTCTTTAATGTGAGTAAAGATATCCCCTTGGCCGAATACCTCGTCTTTTCGCTACACCTTACGATGGGGGTCCAAATGAACTTGACGCTAAAACACACCCTAGTAGAAAAAGAGCTAGCTATTGAATCTAAAGCTAGTGGTATTCTTGATGCCTACTTTGGAATCAAGGGAAGTGCTATAGGAATTATGGGGTATAATTTATTGGATGTTACTGCTGCTTTACATGGCGCTTTAGATGCCAACGGTACCGCCAAATTGGCCATTAAAAAAGATACAGTTTTAGAAGGAAGCCTCAGAGCCGAAATGGTTGTAAAGGCTTATGCTGATTTTAATGTGAAGATTTTGGCTGAATCGATTACACTTTACACGACCAAAACCGATGATTTTAATTTCTTTATCATGACGGCACCAACTTATGCGATTTCTTTTCAAGTAAACAGTTGGACCTATAAAGGAGCGCGTCGTGTAGGCGGTGAATTTGCGGCAGAAATGCACCCTGATTTCCGCAATTTCTTGCAAAAAACAAAAGAGGTACTATCTAGCCCAATGACTTATCTAAAGCAAGGTGCAGCTGCCGCTGCTCATTTAGCCGAAGAGGTTTGGGAGGGGGTAGAGTATGTAGCCGAAGAAGTAGGCGAAGCCGCCGAATGGGCTCTTGATGCTGCTGCCGATGCCGTAGAATATATGAATCCGCTAAATTGGTTTGCCGAAGATTAAACGGTCCTTTTGCGTTCCGAGGCGAGCGCAGCGAGCCGGCTGAGGGATGGAAACTGGTGCGGCTTAGCCGCAGACCCAGGCGCTGCAAGCGCCGCAGGGCCGAGCGAATAGCGAGCCAGGACACAGCCCGACCCCGAGGCCATTGGGCCGAGGGGACAGCCCCAAAATTATTCTAAAAAAGCAAAGTAAAATACCCAAAATCCATGTCAAAAGCAGAACAAATAGAAGCCCTCAAAACCGCCGCCGCCGCCGCTGAATGGCCAAAATTGCAAGAATTAGCTTTGAGTGCCTTAAATGAATACCCTGAAGAAGGCTTTGGCTATGATTATTTGGCCCAAGCATTAGATGCACAAGAAGGAGGCTCATTAGAAGCTATTGAGCGTTGTTTGCTCAAGCTAGTGGAACTGAATCCAAAAGATACAAAGGCCCTTTTGCGTTTAGCACAAACCCAACTGAAAATGGGGGATGCACCTCAAGCCATGGTGGCCTATCGCCAAATTTTAAAGCTGCAACCCGAGCAAGATGAGGCCCTAAACGCTATTGGAGAAGAACTACTTTTTGAGCAAAATAAAGCGGCGGAAGCTCTTGCTTTTTTTCAAGCCGCCATGAAAGCTAATGCTCAAGAATTGCTTTATCCAGTTAATGCACTTTTGTCGATGCGAACTATGGGGAACAGAGAGAAAGAGGCATTAGTTTTATTGACTAAAAGCATCAAAAAATATGGCTATCAAGAAAAGCTATTTGCTGTGGGGGCCGAGATTTATTTAGCTGAAGGAGAGCAAAAAAAGGCCCTCAAATTGTTGCAAATGTTGCGCGAAAAGGATCCTAATCTGACCTATGTTTATAATGTAGGCCGAATTGCCAATGCGCTAGAAGATTATCCCTTGGCTTATGAAGCCTTAGGGCAAGCTTATGAATTGGCTAAAGTAGGCAATGAAGTGAGTTCGGTGCTTTTACAAGCTTATGCTAAGGCGGCTATGGAACTTGGACATGCCCAAAAAGCGCAGGAATTGATAGAGCAGGGGATACAGATTAACCCTAGCGTTAGCGCCAACCTTTTACTACTTGATAGCCTTTTGGCTCAAGGAAAATTAGAGGAAGTAGAAAAGGAATTAGATTTTTTAGGGCGTAAATATCCACTAGGAAGCACCTTTGGCCTTGATGTAGCACTCAAACAAGGTAAACTACTACAAGCCAAAGAGGATTATGCTGCAGCAGAGGCCTTATATTTAGACTTGATGAAGACCGAAGGTGGGCAAAAAGATGCGGCTATGGCTTTGGGCCAAATGGCTATTAATCAAGAGAATAATCCCGCCAAAGCTTATTTTTACCTCTCTAAGGCTGACGCTCAAGCTGCGCCTAGAGCCAGTCAGCTCATTAAGGAACATCTTTATGATTACCTGAAAGACTATGCTGAGCAAACTCTAGCCGAAATGGCCCCTGCGATAACGCATAATAAAAATCAAGCTGTGTTTCAGCAGCTGGCAGGTAAATACTTGAGCTTCAAAGCTATTCGAGCCGAAAGTATGCAACAGCTTAATAAAGAAGTGGCTGATATGATTGAGGAACAACTAAAAAAACGCATCATCTTTTTTAGTCCTCAAGGTGGTTTTAGTATCAATCCTATTGGGCAAGCCACTATTTTTGCCTATGAACTCAAGGTGCAACATTCACCAAATATGCTCGATTTTGAGCTGCGTCCGCTAGATGGCCGCCGTGGACTTGGTGTTCGCCTTAATATGAGCCCACAAGGCTTGGTTTGGAGCGAAAAAAGAGGAGAGTTTTTGCTCTTTGAACTGAAAGATTGGACCGAACTAAGCGAGGAACAGCAATCGCATGTTCAAGAAAGTTTAGGGAAAGTTGCTTATTTACCTGGTTTTATTCCAGCACACTAGGCTATTGTTTAGCTAACAAAGGAGCTTGTAGGTTAATTGGGCCTGCAAGCTCCTTTTTGTTTGTATCAGATGCGACCAAAGCAGACCAAAAATAGACTTGATAAAGAAAAAGCCGCAATAAAGCTCTTTTCTCCCCACGAACTTCTGTATTTTTGGCTTTCGATTTAGAATCACTAGTTATACAGAATATGGAATTATCGAAACACTATGATGCCGCCAGCGCCGAAAAACGCTGGTATGCTCACTGGGAAGAAAAGGGCTATTTCCGCTCTACCCCCGATGAGCGCCCCGCTTATACCATTGTTATCCCCCCACCCAATGTTACAGGGGTTTTGCATATGGGCCATATGCTCAACAACACGATCCAAGATGTGCTTATTCGTAAAGCACGCTTGCAAGGTTTTAATGCTTGTTGGGTACCTGGTACCGACCATGCTTCAATTGCTACAGAAGCTAAGGTGGTCAAAATGTTGCGAGAACAAGGCATCAAAAAGTCAGATATTTCTAGAGAAGAATTTTTAGAGCATGCCTTTGCTTGGAAAGATAAGTATGGCGGAATTATTCTAGACCAACTCAAGCTGCTCGGCGCTTCTTGTGATTGGGAACGCAGCCGCTTTACGATGGAACCTAAACTCTCTAAGTATGTGCAAAAGGTTTTTGTAGACCTACATAAAAAAGGCCTTATTTATAGAGGTTTGCGCATGGTGAACTGGGATCCCGAGGCAAAAACGGCCCTCTCCAATGAGGAGGTGATTCACACCAATGAACAGTCTAAACTCTATCATCTTCGCTACCAAATTGAAGGCAGTGAGGAATATGTTATCATTGCCACAACTCGACCCGAAACCATTTTGGGCGATACAGCTATTGCGGTCCACCCCAATGACGAACGCTACCAGAAATTAAAAGGGAAAAAGGTGTTGGTACCCATCATTGGCCGCGCTATTCCCGTTGTTTTTGATCGCTATGTAGATCAAGAGTTTGGGACCGGTGCCCTTAAGGTAACCCCCGCTCACGATATGAATGATTATGAGATTGGCCAACGCCATGATCTCGAAAGCATCGATATTTTCTACGATAATGGTCGCATGCACCCTAATGCTGGCCTCTATGTTGGTATGGACCGCTTTGAGGTGCGTAAGCAAATTGCTAAGGACCTCAAGGCCCAAGGCGCCCTAGTTAAAATAGAAAATTATAGCAATAAGGTGGGGCGCTCAGAACGCACCCAAGCTGTTATTGAGCCCCGCCTCAAGGAGCAATGGTTTCTCAAAATGGAAGGCCTTGCCGCTACAGCCCTAGCCGCCGTAGAAAATGGCGAAGTGAGTTTCTTCCCCGAGCATATGCTCAATATGTACCGCAACTGGCTGAAGGAGGAGAATGTCAGAGATTGGTGTATCTCTCGCCAGCTTTGGTGGGGACAGCAAATCCCCGCTTACTATGGCCCCAATGGCGAAATCGTTGTGGCCGAAAGCTTAGAAGATGCCCTGGCCCAACTCCAAGCCGATGGCAAGGAGTATAGCGCCGAAGACCTTACTCAAGATGAGGACGTAGTGGATACTTGGTTCTCTTCTTGGCTCTGGCCTATGGCCGTTTTTGATGGCTTCGATAATCCCGAAGAGCTTCGCTATTATTACCCCACGCAGGTGCTGGTAACAGGCTGGGATATTATGTTTTTCTGGGTGGCCAGAATGATTATGGCGGGCTACGAATGGGCCCCCGAACTCCTAGGCGAGAAGTTGGCCCAAGAAAAAGGCGTACAGCCTTTTGAGTCGGTTTACTTTACGGGCATGGTGCGCGATAAACTCCGCCGCAAAATGTCTAAGTCTTTAGGCAATTCGCCCGATTCTATCGAGCTGATTAAGAAGTATGGCGCAGATGGCGTCCGCTTCGGTATCCTCTCTTGTGCCGCCGCCGGAAATGACGTTATTTTTGATGCCCCCTTTGCTGATAAAGCGAAAACAGCCATCAAAAATGAAAGCAAACTCTGTGAGCAAGGCCGAAATTTCTGCAATAAACTTTGGAATGCCCTCCGCCTACTCGAAGGTTGGGAGCAAAGCGAAAAAGCAACGCCCAAAGAAAGCGAACTGGCCATGCGCTGGATCGAACAGAAGATGGCCCAAACCCTAGAACAGCTCAATGCCTCTTTTGCCGAATACCGCCTATCCGAGGCCTTGATGACGCTATATAACTTCATCTGGGGCGATTTCTGCTCTTGGTATCTTGAACTCATCAAGCCCGCTTATGGTGATAGTATCGACAAAAAGACTTATGCCTTTAGCATCGATATTTTTGAGCAAATGATGATCTTGTTGCAACCCTTTATGCCTTTCATCAGCGAGGAAATTTGGTCCAAATTGCGCGAACGTGCTGCTGGCGAAGATTGCGTGGTGGCCAAATGGCCAGAAGTAGGCCAATACGATCAGCAGTTTTTGCAAGAGGTGGAAAATATGCAAGAGGTGGTCAAAAATATCCGTGAGCAAAGAGCCAAAAACCAACTGCCTATCAAGGAAGAACTGGAACTCTTGCTCCGCAAAAGCACTACCGCCGACCAACTTCTGGCCCTAGAGGGCTGGGCCGAGGCCGTGAGCAAATTGGGCTTCCTCAAACGTTTTGAATTGGTCCAAGAAGAGGTAGAAGCTAGCTCTTTCCTCGTGGGCCCCGATCAATATTATCTCCTTTTTGATAAGAAAATTGATCTGGCTGCCGAAAAAGAACGCCTAAAGAAAGAACTCAGCTATTCACAAGGCTTTATCAAAGGCATTATGAAAAAATTGGGCAATGAGCGCTTTGTCAACAATGCCCCCGCTCAGGTGGTGGAGCTAGAGCGCAAGAAATTAGCCGATCATGAAGCAAAAGTTCAACTCCTAGAAGAAGAACTCAAAAAACTGAACTAGGAGCTACCACAGATATTAAGCGCTCAGTTTTGGGCGCTTTTTTTTTGGGGCTTCCCCGCCCGAAGGGCGGGTCGGGCTGTGCCGCAGCTCGCTGTTCGCTCGGCCCTGCGCCGCCTTCGGCGGCTAGGTCTGGCCCTTCGGGCCACTGCTATCCATCCCTAAGCCAAGGCGCTTGCAGCGCCTTTCTATACGCCTTAAATTTGATGCAGATGAATATAATTCGCCGTATTTTTGCACTTTCCATTTTAATGATCTTAGGCTTTTCGGCCCTTTTGGCAGCGGCCATGGCCTTCATGGTGAAAAATCCAGATTCTCATTACCTTTGGCCTTATTTCTTGGGTTTTGGACTATTCGTGGGACCTGGATCGCTTTGGGCTATTATTTATTATAATCAGGAGTTTAAGCAGTTGGCCAAAAAAGAAGCATTAACTAAAAGTAAACGCATTTTGGGCCAATGGCAACAGGAAGACGGCCAAGAGGTTTTATTAACACTAGATGCGCTTTTTCTAGGCAAAAGTCACTATCCCTTTTGGGCTAGCTATGAACGCCTGCTTCAAATAGAAGTTGTAGAGGATAAGGCTAGCCTTCGCTTTCAGCTAGAGGTAGGCTTTAATAGTCAGAAAAAACATTATCGAGATATTTATATTGATGTGCCCCAGGAGTTATTGGCTCAGCGCCAAACTTGGGCGCAAGACATTCAGGCAGCTTCTGCTCATGGGCATAGCTGCGACATAAAATAGTAATCGCATGTATCAAACCGCTTATCACCATCGAGACCTCAGCCAGTTTTCGGTTCTTATTACTGGAGGCGCTGGCTTTATTGGCAGCAACTTAGTTGAATACTTTTTGAAGTATGGGGCCAAAAAGGTCCGTGTTATTGATAACTTCCTCACTGGCTTTCGAGAAAACTTGGCGCCTTATATGGACCATCCCAACTTTGAGCTACTCGAAGGAGATATCTCTGTTTTGGCCGATTGCGAACAGGCTTGCGAGGGCATGGATGCCGTTTGCCATCAAGCGGCCTTAGGGTCGGTGCCCCGTTCGGTCGCTTCTCCTCATTTAACCACCCTTCACAATGTCAATGGCTTTGTGAATATGGTACATGCAGCCCACCAAGCCGGCATCAAGCGCTTTGTTTATGCCTCTTCTTCATCTGTTTATGGCGATGAGCCCAACTTGCCCAAAGTAGAAGATCGAATTGGGCAACAATTATCGCCCTATGCCATTACCAAATATAGCAATGAGCTCTTTGCTAAAAACTTTGGTGACTTGTACGGAATGGAATTCATGGGCTTCCGCTACTTTAATGTATTTGGACCTAAACAAAGCCCCAAAGGGGCGTATGCTGCTGTCATTCCTCTATTTGCAGAGGCTTGTCTTTTAGGAAAAACCGCTTATATTAATGGCGATGGCCTACAAACTCGAGATTTTACCTTTATTGAGAATGTGGTCCAAATGAATGTAAAGGCGCTTTTGAGTGAAAACCCAGCGGCTTACAATCAGGTGTATAATGTGGGCGTAGGTGGCCGCTACTCGGTGCTAGATCTCTATGAGGGCATCCGCAAAGCAGCTGCTAGCGAGCAAGCTCCCGTACATCGGGATAGTCGAGCAGGAGACATCCGTGACTCTCAAGCCAATATTGAGAAAGCCAAAACGCTTTTGGGCTATAATCCACTCTTCAGCTTTGAGGAAGGCTTGGCCATTACGGTAGAACATTTTAAGCAGCTACTGAAGGCCTAGCGACCAAAGAAAAAGGCCAAAAGCAAGCTGGCCTAGCGATGTGCAAGGGTGGCCGAAGGCCAGACCGAGCAGGCATCGCCTGCGAAGGGCCGAGCAGACTTGCGAGCCCTGAAACGTAGCGCCCGCTGCAGGCGGGAGGCCCCAAAAACAGAAAAATAATCAGCAACAACAGAATATAACATAGAATGATGCAAACGCAAGCCCCTTATGAGGCCCAGAACAAAATCAGAATTGTGACGGCCGCCTCTCTATTTGATGGGCATGATGCCGCGATTAACATCATGCGGAGAATCATGCAGCGCTCTGGCGCAGAAATTATTCATTTGGGCCATAATCGATCGGCTCAAGAAATTGTCGATACCGCCATTCAGGAAGATGTGCAGGGTATTGCCATTACCTCTTATCAGGGGGGACATATCGAGTTTTTTAAGTATATCTACGATCTTTTGCAAGAGCGTGGAGCAGGCCACATCAAGATTTTTGGTGGGGGAGGAGGGACCATTTTGCCCACAGAAATTGAGGAGTTACATGTCTACGGTATTAGCCGCATTTACTCGCCCGATGATGGGCGGGAATTGGGCTTGCAAGGAATGATTAACGACCTGTTGAGCCAATGCGATTTTCCAACAGGTAAAAATATCAATGGCGAGCTCAATAAATATGCAACAGGCGATAAATATGCCCTAGCTCGCCTCATCTCTGCTGCCGAAAACCAACCACAGGAAGCCGAAAGCTGGTTGAGCGAACTAGAAGCTAAAGCCGCAGTGAAAAATACTCCCATTTTGGGGATTACAGGAACGGGCGGAGCGGGTAAATCCTCTTTGGTGGATGAACTGGTGCGTCGTTTTCTACTTGATTTTGAGGATAAGCGCATCGCTGTAATTTCAGTAGATCCCTCTAAGCGTAAAACGGGGGGGGCTCTTTTGGGTGACCGTATTCGGATGAATGCTATCAACAGCGAGCGAGTATATATGCGTTCTTTGGCTACTCGCCAATCTAATCTATCCGTTTCTAAGCATATTGGCGATGCCGTGAATATTTTGAAGGCCGCTGATTTTGACCTCATCATTCTAGAAACTTCTGGAATTGGCCAATCAGATACCGCTATTACTGATTTTTCTGATGCTTCTTTGTATGTGATGACGCCAGAATATGGGGCCGCTACACAGCTAGAGAAAATTGATATGTTGGATTTTGCCGACCTCATCGCCCTCAATAAATTTGATAAGCGAGGGGCGCAGGATGCTCTACGGGATGTTCGCAAGCAATACCGCCGCAATCATAACCTTTGGGAGGCCAAAGAAGAAGATTTGCCCGTATTTGGAACCATCGCTTCTCAGTTTAATGATCCTGGCATGAATAGCCTCTACAAAGCCTTGATGGATAAAATTGTAGAGCGAACGCAGGCGCCTTTGATCTCTAGCTTTGAGGCTAGTCAAGAACAAAGCGAAAAACAATTTATCATTCCTCCTGCTCGAGTGCGCTATCTCTCAGAAATCAGCGAAAGCATTCGTCGATACAATGATAATATTGAGCAAGAAGCCCGCTTGGCCAGTCAGCTTTATCAGCTCAAGGGAGCCATGGAGCAACTAGGCGAGGAGAGTCCCACTAGCTTGAATGAAACTTACGAATTTAAATACGCCAACCTCAGTGGAGAGCAGCAGCGCTTGCTAGAGGGCTGGAAAGAAAAACTAGCCCGATATCAAGCCGATGAGTTTGTGTATAAGGTGCGCAACAAAGAAATTCGGGTAGAAACCTTTACCAAATCCCTATCGCATAGCCGCATTCCCAGAATTGCCGTGCCTAAATACAGTGATTGGGGGGATATCGTTCGTTGGTCGGGCCAAGAGAACTTCCCTGGAGAGTTTCCCTATACCGCTGGGGTATTCCCCTTCAAGCGCAAAGGTGAGGATCCTACTCGTATGTTTGCTGGAGAAGGGCATCCAGAACGGACCAACCGCCGCTTTCATTATGTCTCTTTGGGGATGCCTGCGGCCCGCTTGTCTACAGCTTTTGATTCCGTTACCCTTTATGGAGAAGATCCCGATTATCGTCCCGATATTTATGGTAAGATCGGTAACTCTGGAGTAAGCATTTGTAGCCTAGACGATGCAAAGAAGCTTTACTCAGGCTTTGATCTTTGTGATCCTAAGACCTCGGTTTCTATGACCATCAATGGTCCAGCCGCCACCATCTGCGCCTTCTTCATGAATGCCGCTATCGACCAACAATGTGAAAAGTACATTAAGGAACATGGCTTAGAGGCTCAGGTAGAAACTGCTTTGAAGGCCAAATATGATGATAAAGGCTTGGCGCGTCCCCAATATATGGGCGAATTGCCCGAAGGGAACGACGGTTTAGGGCTTATGCTTCTCGGTTTGACTGGCGATGAGGTACTCCCCGCCGATGTTTATGCCGAAATGCGGGTTAAAGCTTTACGTTCTGTTCGCGGAACTGTGCAGGCTGATATTCTTAAAGAGGATCAAGCGCAAAATACTTGCATTTTCTCTACAGAGTTCTCGCTTCGCTTGATGGGCGATGTACAAGCCTACTTTATTGAGGAGCAGGTGCGCAATTTCTACTCAGTTTCTATCTCAGGCTACCATATTGCTGAGGCGGGCGCAAATCCCATCACCCAATTGGCTTTTACTCTGGCCAATGGCTTTACCTTTGTCGAGTATTACCTCTCTAGAGGGATGGATATCAACGCTTTCGCACCCAATCTCTCTTTCTTTTTCTCTAATGGAATCGATCCAGAATATGCCGTGATTGGCCGAGTGGCCCGCCGCATTTGGGCTAAGGCTATGCGTGAGAAATATGGCGCAAATGCTCGCTCGCAAATGCTCAAATACCATATCCAAACCTCTGGCCGCTCTTTGCACGCACAGGAAATTGGCTTCAATGATATTCGCACCACTTTGCAGGCCCTTTATGCAATTTATGATAACTGTAATTCTTTGCATACCAACGCTTATGATGAAGCCATCACCACACCAACAGAAGA
>Ga0193958_1000374_pt1 | contig 17165 bp, 16 predicted proteins | sample FB_1_MG_FD_140320 | JGI IMG/M metagenome (GOLD analysis project Ga0193958, IMG submission 140320) | Microbial mat bacterial communities from the Broadkill River, Lewes, Delaware, United States - FB_1_MG | ecosystem: Environmental > Aquatic > Freshwater > River > Microbial mats | place: USA...
GCTTGGTCAGGTGAGGATATCCTAAAACACTATCAGGCAGGTAATGTACAAGGTATTTTCCAAGCCTGTGATACGGAGGTATGTAATGTGTATTTGATCTATTTACGCCTTCAGTATATTCAAGGCTTAATCTCTCAAGGTGCATATCAAGCAGCACAGTTGCAATTGAAGTCACAGTTATTCACCGCTTCATCACACCTTAAACAATTTGCTACAGCTTGCTGGGCAGAACAACAATAATTATTTGATCTAAATCGTACATTATGAGTGAAACATTAGCGTTACAGGACTACACCGAAAAAGCGTATCTGGAATATTCCATGTACGTAATTTTAGATAGAGCATTGCCGCATATTGGAGATGGGCTAAAGCCTGTACAGCGCAGAATTGTCTATGCTATGTCTGAACTGGGTTTATCCGCAGCTTCAAAGCACAAGAAATCTGCCCGTACGGTGGGGGATGTGCTTGGTAAGTTCCACCCGCATGGTGATGGAGCTTGTTATGAAGCGATGGTGCTGATGGCACAGTCGTTTTCCTATCGCTATCCGTTAATTGATGGACAGGGTAACTGGGGATCGTCTGATGACCCTAAGTCCTTTGCCGCAATGCGTTATACCGAATCGCGTTTAACACCTTACGCACGCGTATTATTGCAAGAGTTAGGGCAGGGAACCGTTGAGTGGGTGCCAAACTTTGATGGCACGCTCTCAGAGCCAGCCTTATTGCCAGCACGCCTACCTAATGTGTTGCTCAATGGCGGGGCGGGAATTGCAGTAGGAATGGCGACTGATATTCCACCGCATAATTTACGAGAAGTGGTAGATGCCTGCTTGCATTTGCTGGAGCACCCTGAGGCGGATATTGATGCACTGTGTCAATACATCAAAGGCCCGGACTATCCGACTGCTGCTGAAATTATCACGTCTAGTGAAGATCTAATGGCGATGTACCGCAAGGGTGGCGGAAGTGTTCGGATGCGTGCCTGTTGGCATAAAGAAGGCCCGGATGTGGTGATTACAGATTTACCTTATCAGACGTCGGGTAGCAAAGTGCTGGAGCAAATTGCCCAGCAGATGCGTACTAAGAAGCTACCCATGGTGTCTGACTTACGCGATGAGTCGGATCATGAAAGTCCCACACGCTTGGTGATAACGCCCCGTTCCAATCGAGTCGATGTTGCCCAGTTGATGCTGCATTTATTTGCCAGTACGGACTTAGAGCGTAGCTATCGGGTGAATATGAATATGATTGGGGTGGATGGTCGCCCACGTGTTCGAGATCTTCGAGAAACCTTAGTGGAGTGGCTAGCATATCGTCGTCAGACGGTGATCAAGCGTTTGGAATGGCGTTTAGAGAAAGTCTTGAGTCGGTTGCATATTTTAGAAGGCCTATTAGTGGCTTATTTAAATATCGATGAGATTATTGAAGTAATCCGTACTGAAGATGATGCCAAGCCGATTCTAATGGCGCGTTTTGGTATGGCTGAGGAGCAAGCAGAGGCAATTTTAAACTTGCGCTTGCGCAACCTTGCCAAGCTTGAAGAACAAAGCTTATGTGCTGAGCAAGATGAATTGGCAGATGAGCGTGATTATCTTGAAAGTTTACTCGCGTCTCCTCAATTGCTGTCCAACTTGATTCGAGATGAGCTAAAGCAAGATTCTGAGACTTATGGTGACCCGCGTCGCTCGCCCTTAATGGCGCGAGAGGCTGCACAACAATTAGATCAAGCAGCGCTAATGCCTAGTGAGCCTATTACGGTGGTGTTATCTAAAATGGGCTGGATTCGTGCAGCAAAGGGGCATGACATTGATGCAAGCTCACTAAGTTATAAAACGGGTGACAGCTTTTGTTCAGCAGCATTAGGGCGCTCTAATCAACAGGTTGTATTACTCGATAGTAGTGGCCGTAGCTACGCACTTGCAGCGCATACCTTGCCTTCAGCAAGAGGTCAGGGGGATCCCCTAAGTGGTTATTTCACAGCCCCTGCACATGCACACTTTGCTTATGCTTTGATGGGAGTGGATAAACAACTATTGTTGATGACAAGCTCATGGGGCTATGGTTTTATTTGCCAGTTTGGGGATCTTATTAGTCGAACGAAAACCGGTAAAGTCAGTGTCACCCTATCCAAAGGCAGCGAGCTATTTGCACCTTGTGCAGTGGATAATATTGAAAAAAGTTATGTGGCGGCTGTCACCTCATCGGGCTATTTATTGATTGTTGCAGCAGCAGAGATTCCACAGTTAGCACGGGGTAAAGGTAATAAAATCATGAATATTCCAGCGGCTCGCTTGAAGTCTGCTGAGGAGTCGGTGGTATCGATTGTTGTCTTGCCTTGTGATGCTAAGTTATTGATTCATGTGGGTAAGAAGTACAAGGTTTTACAAGGTGAAGCGATTGAAGAATATGTGGGTGAGCGCGGCAAGCGTGGTAAGCTACTGCCCAAAGGTTATCAGAATGTTTCACATTTAGAAGTGCAGATATAACAATTACTTAGCAATATAAAATGCTTGACCTCAGGCCATGTGTGTACAGGGTCTGAGACAATATTTATTTTTGGTCAGCCTCATTGTGACTGGGGCTATAATAAGGCCGCCAGCAAACAGGAAATATCCATGGATATAGTTTACATTCGCGACTTACGGGTTGATGCCTGTATCGGAATTTATGACTGGGAACGCAAGATCCGCCAACAAATCACTATTGATTTGGAAATGGGCTGGGATAATCGGCCTGCAGCAGAAACGGATGATATTCAATACACCTTGAACTACAAAGAGTCTGCCAAGCTTGTGGCGGCATTTGTTGAAGAGAGTGAGTTTCAGCTGGTTGAAACATTGGCAGAGCGGATTGCCGAGTTGCTATTAAGTGAGATGAAGTTGCCGTGGGTGAAAGTGAGTTTAGGTAAGCCTGTGGCAGTGAGTGGTTCCCGTGAAGTGGGCGTAATTATAGAGCGTAGTGCGAAGTGAGTAAATCATGACCCAAGTTTATGTTGATATTGGTAGTAATATTGAGCGCGATAAAAATATTTGTGCTTGTGTTACACAGCTTCGACAAGACTTTCCCGATATCCATTTTTCCCAAGCCTATGAGTCAAAGTCTGAGGGCTTTGAGGGTGATAACTTTATTAATTTATCAGCGGGCTTTACCACAAGCCTCAGTTATCAGGAACTGCTAGCTTACTTAAAAGCGTTAGAAGCCAAGCAAAAACGGGTGCGGGATGGAGTGAAGTTTGCTTCAAGAACCATGGATGTTGATATTCTGCTATTTGGTGATGAAGTACTTAGGCCACACTATGATGTGCCTCGGGCTGAGATTACTCAATATCCGTTTGTATTATTTCCCTTAGCGGAGATTGCAGGTGATGTCATTCACCCTGAATATCAAAAAACGATTGCAGAACTTGCGCAGGACTCTTTGCTGGAGCGTAGCCAGATTTGGCCAGCAGCATTATCGTGCTTGGAGTAATTCGTTAGTACTGCCTCATTTTGTACCCATGATGGCTGCGGGAACGAAAATCGGTATTTATAAAAAAAGCCCCTGACTGATAAACCCAGTCAGGGGCTTTTGTCTACTCGCACTTGAAGCGTTAGATGTCCTTGATTAGGGCTAACATTTCCTCAGCATTTAGATTACCACTGATATCACTACCATCTAACAAGCTATCTGCAAGGTCACGTTTTTGTTGATGGAGCTTAATGATTTTTTGCTCAATCGTATTTTCAGCCACCAAGCGGTAAATAGTTACTGGACGCGTCTGGCCAATGCGGTGTGCACGGTCAGAGGCTTGGTCTTCTACCGCAGGGTTCCACCAAGGGTCCATGTGTACAACATAGTCGGCCTCAGTTAAATTAAGCCCTGAGCCACCGGCTTTTAAGCTGATTAGGAATACATCCCCTTCACCGGCCTGAAAGTCATCCACACGTTGCTTACGCTGCGCCATACTGGTGCTGCCATCAAGGTATTGATAGGAAACCCCTTTTTGGTCCAAGTACTCACGAATCAGCTTCAGGTGTTTTACAAACTGACTGAACACTAGCGCTTTATGATTATTCTCTAAAAGCTCATCCAATAAGCGTGAGAACTGCTCCAGCTTACTGCTTGGTAAGGTAGTCTCAGGCATTACAAGTCGAGGGTTACAGCTGGCCATACGCAAACGTGTGATGGCCGCCAGTACTTTTAGGTGATCGCCACTTTCTTTCTGGCCGGGTTCCAGCCCTTCAATCGCCTGCTGGCGTACCGCTTCATACAAGGCACGCTCCCCTTCACTTAATGGAACCTCTAAGGTGATCTCAGTGCGTGGTGGCAGCTCTTGTAGCACTTGTGACTTGGTGCGACGTAGAATAAAGGGTTGAATCAATGATTTTAAAGCATGACGCGCACCATCACTTTTATCGCGTTCAATCGGTGCCATAAAGCGTTTCATAAATTGATCTTGGGTATGCAATAAGCCTGGGTTTAAGAAACGGAATAAGCTCCATAGCTCACCTAAGTGGTTTTCCAGTGGTGTACCGGTTGTGACAAGGCGGAAGTCCGATTTTAGTTGGTGCGCAGTACGTGTTCTTTTTGCACCCACGTTCTTAATTGCTTGTGCTTCATCCAGTACAATGGTTGTCCAGTGAGTGCTAATGAACTGCTCAGCGTCTTGCTGTAGTAAGCCATAGCTACTAATGATTAAGTCACAAGGCCCTGCATTTTCAAGGATATTGCTACGCTCTTTGCCCCGATAGAATAGGGGGGTGAGGCTTGGAGCAAATTTCTCTGTTTCACTCATCCAGTTATTACACACAGAGGTGGGTGCAACGACGAGTGTTGGGCCTTGCTCAGCACGTTGTAGGATAAGTGCCAGTGTCTGGACGGTTTTACCTAGTCCCATATCATCGGCAAGACAAGCACCTACACCCCACTCAGCCAAGCGGCAGAGCCATTGATAACCTTGCTCCTGATAGTCACGCAAATCAGTTTGCAATGTTTCAGGGACACTGGGCGTAAAGTCTTGCAATGTTTCAAGTTTGGCAAGGTGTGCAACCCATGCTTCATCAACAATACACTCGCCAATATCTTGGGTTAGTTCATCAAGTGCCAATGCTGCTAGCTGACTCACTCGAACCTGACCATCATGCACCTCTGATAAACTGTGAAGTGCATTGAGATTTTTTTGTAATTGCTTAGTTAAAGCAACATACTCACCATCGCCCAGCTCGATAAAGCGACCGTTGCTGGCTTTGGATAAGTCCAAAATTTGTTGCAAGGTTAGGACTAAGTCATCGTTAATGACTAAGCTGCCATCAAGTTGAAACCAGTCGTCCGATTTGTTGATGTTAAGGCGCATACTGCTGGCATCAATACGAGACTCGACGCGTAAGGCTTCGCCTTCTGGCCATGCAATAACAACTTCTTCACCCAGCTCACGCAATTGCTCGAGTAGCTCTAAGCAGTCTTGTGGGTCTTCAATCAGGTGCTCATCATCATAGTCATCTTCATCAAGGTCTAACAGTCGGCTGTGCTGCAAAATATTCGCTTGTTGAGCGGCTTCTTGTTGCAGGTCGCGTTCAGTCCGGTACTTTTCGCCATGATGCTCAGTAACTAATTTGCGGCGTCCCTGACCCGGTGGATACAACGGCCCAAACTGGCCAAAGGGTTTGACGCGTAGTGTGGCGCGCAGTCCTTCGCCATAGGGCAGTAAGTTAGCATGGATGCGTGTATCAGCTTCCACAGGCTCAGCATCAACCACGCCTTCCAAGTCAGACTGAATGCTGATCATAGGTGCTAATGAGCTGAGCGTCTCGCGCAGTTGGTTTTCTGCTTCTCGAGGGATTAATAAGCCTTGTGCTAAAATATCGTGCAGGCGCAATACCTGCTCATTTTTGCGATAGATGCACAGGCGAGTAGGGGTTTCTTTTTGTAAGACAAACTGGTCGTGTGCCTTACTGGAGAAGACCGGCGGGTAAAAGCTAATACGAAGCTTGTCACTTTCCTCATTGACCAGTAGTTCAAACTCACCTTGAACCACTTCTAAGGGCGTGTGGCGAGATTGGTCCCAATACAAAGCAGGGTGGCCAACCAAAATAGGCCATGCGGTATTCATATCGATATAGCAAGGGCTATTAGCACTTTGGTCATGATCAGGGCGATGCTGAATTAAGTTGCAAAGCTCAATATCCTTGTCACTTAAATGCGTAAGCTCCGTGTACTCTAGTTTTAAGCGATTTAAAGAGAGGTTACGTCCCTTTGACCAGCCGCCGCTGGCTTTACGTTTTTGTAACTTTGCCAGCAGGCTATAGGTATCTTGTGTGTCCTTATCCAGCAACCAAATCAGACGCTCTTCACTATGGCGTACCGTTTGCACTTGATGATCTGCCAACATATTAAGCGCATCTAAAGCGCGCTCCCATTTGGCTTTTGGCTTGACCAAGTCAAACAAGGTTTGGGTATTGAGTGTGGCGTGAAGGTGTTTTGCAATGGCTGCATAGTCTTCACGTAGCTCAGGTTGGCCTAACAATGCAAGTGATTGGGCGTACTCCGCAGCTAGCCAGTGGTAATTAGTCTCGCTCGCTTTAGCATGGCGTGCTTGCAAATCCGCTAACGTTGGCTCATCCAGTGTGTGTCCTAACCAATGGCTTAGCAAGCAAAGCAGCAATAAGTCCAACTGACCTTGCTCTTCAGTATTCTCTGGTGTTTTTACGCTGAAGACGCCGGTGGCAATTGACTCTAGGTATTGCTGGATTAGCAAGTGTAGTGATGAGTGTTGTTGGCGCGATAACGCGGTACGGGCAATTTGCACATGCTTTGCATCTTGGCTGTTAGCCAAGGCCAGTAATGGCAATGTGGTTAGCTCATGGTCAAGTTCCAGCACTTCGCCAATTTCACTGCTAGTCGGATCAAGTGCCAAAGCGTCAATGGCGGCATCTGCACCTTGCTGAACCAATTGTTGAATTGTTGTGAGTAATTGGCGTGTTGGGCTGACTGGCGTATCATCGGCAGGCAGGCTCAATACATCTAATTGCCCAGTGAGTAGGCAGTATAGTGTGCGCGTTTCTAAAATTTGATCAGGGTCCGTCAGTGAATTGCCGTGTGCATCAAATTTTGGTTGTTGAGTCAGCTCCCATAAGGGTTGCAAGTCCTGTAACTTTTGCATCCCGCTGTATGCTAAATCTTTAAAAGCATCACCGAGTACTTCGGGTTTTAGGCAGCCGAGTACTTCCACATCCGGTGGTGTGCCAAAGATCGGTTCATAAAAGCCTTTAGCATCAATCGGGGTGTCACTTTGTGCAAACTGCTGATACACGCTGAGTAAGGTTTGGCGCAGGCGTACACGGTCACCCCGATATAAGTGGATACGAGCATAAGAGATCCCATGCTCCAAGTCTTGCCAGACCACCATGCCATCGACTTGACGTGGTTCGAATGCATCTAAAATATGCTTTGAGTACTCCTCAAAAATTTCTTTTTTGATCGCATCCATGGTGATCTGTTCGCGCAGTCCCGGGTGACAGGCAAAACGGTTAATGCCAGTGGTAATCCAGCCGCGATCCATCAGTGCTTGCAGCACCGGCTTGAGACTATGCAGGTTAAAGCTCTCATCACCTAGGGGGTTACGAATCCCCACTTTGCGGGCGCAAATGGCCAGAGGAGTTGCCGCAGTAGGAGCATAAATCACCGATAACAAGTGCAATAAAGATTGCTCAAGCTCTGGCAATTGATGGAATGCGGACAGGTTTAATTCGGCATTATTTTGAGTCATAGGGAGTTTTGTCAGTTCTTATGCTTTTAACTTAGGTATTCTTTAAGACACGTTGTTTGTCGCGGTTCCAGTCTCGTTCTTTTGAGGTGGCGCGTTTGTCATGTAATTGCTTACCTTTACCTAAGCCGATTTCAAGTTTTACTCGGTTGTTTTTCCAGTAAAGTGCGAGCGGAACGATGGTATAGCCCTTACGTTCAACTGCTGCACCGAGACGGATAATTTCCTCAACGTGCAGTAATAACTTACGTGCACGAAGTGGGTTTGCAGTGATGTGTGTGGAGACCGTACTGAGTGGCGAGATATGTGCATTGTTCAGCCATGCCTCACCATTTTTCAAAAAGACATAACTTTCCTTGAGTTGTACCTTGCCTTCACGCAAGCTTTTTACTTCCCAACCCTCCATAACCAGACCTGCCTCGTAGGTGTCTTCGATGAAGTATTCGTGGCGCGCAACCTTGTTCAATGCGATTGTTAAACCACCATGCCCTTTTTTCTTTTGCTTCTTAGCCATCCGTGTATTATACCCCTAGCTTGGTGTTATTCGATACCGCTATTCGTTGATAATTTTCAGCAGTACATAAAATTTCAGGAAAACTTTTTATATGCCCAGCATAAACCGCAGTGCATTGGTTGCTTACAGTGCAGAGCAAATGTTCCAACTGGTCGATGATATATCTGCTTACCCAGAGTTTCTACCCTGGTGTGGCGGTGCAGAAGAACATAAACGTGATGAATCTCAAGTAGAAGCCTCGGTAACAATCCAAAAAGGCGCTATAAATAAAGCATTTACCACACAGAATCGATTAAATAAACCGGGCTTGATTGAGCTGAGATTATTAGACGGACCTTTTAAAAAACTTCAGGGTTTTTGGCGTTTTGATGCATTATCTGAGAATGCATGCAAAGTTACCTTTGATCTTGAGTTTGAATTTTCGAACCGAATTGTAGGTTTGGCGATTGGCCCTATCTTCAATCAGGTTGCAAATACATTTGTCGATTCTTTCGTCGAACGCGCTAAGGTGGTGTATGGAAACCATTGAGCAAATAGAAACCCCAGAAGCTGAAAAAAAGGTCAATATTGAGTTGGTGTATGCCTTGCCAGAGCAGCAAACCTTACTCAGCTTTTCGGTGCCTGAAGGGACAACATTAGCCCAAGCGATTGATCTATCTGGTATTCAAGATCATTACCCAGAGCTAATGCTGGATACAATGAAAGCAGGGCTGTTTGGGAAGGTTGCGCCGCGTACGCAAGTTATGCGTGAAAAAGATCGCATTGAATTATATCGCCCATTACTTGCCGACCCCAAAGAAGTGCGAAAGCAGCGTGCAGCAGCGGGTAAGAAAATGAAAAAAGGCGGCGATGAAGGAAAAACAGCATGAATGTACAGGCTGACCAATTGGCGCGTTTGTTAGAGTCAGGTCGGCCGTTAAGTCCTGTTTATTTGCTAAGTGGTGATGAGCCCTTGCAAATGATGGAGGCGGCGGATGCGGTGCGCAAGGCGGCCAGAGAGCAAGGTTATTTAGAGCGAGAAATTTTACGGGTAGAAGCAGGCTTTGATTGGTCGGCACTGGGACAGTCTGCTGATGAGATGTCTTTGTTTAGCGAGCGCAAAGTATTAGATCTGAGGTTAGAAAAGCAATCCCCCGGTGCCAGAGGAAGTAAGGCGCTCACTGAGTATGTGAAACGCCTGCCTGAAGATAAGATTTTACTGATTACGTGTCAGCGTATGGATGGGCGACAAAAAAACAGCGCTTGGGTTAAAGCCTTATCTGGCGCTGGTGTCATGGTACAGTTTTGGGATTTGTCATTAGCACAAACCCTCGGTTGGGTCGCTAAGCGATTACGACAAAACGGTATGCAGCCCACACAGGAGGCCGTACGCTTATTGACGGAGCGTGTTGAGGGAAACTTGCTCGCTGCAGCACAGGAAATTGATAAGCTAAAGTTGTTGTTTGGTGAAGCAGAAATCAATGAAGAGCAAGTATTGGCTGCGGTAAGTGATAGTGCGCGCTTTAGCGTGTTTGATTTATCAACCGCGATTACCCAAGCCGACAGTAAGCGTGTGCAACATATCCTGTATCATTTGCGTCATGAAGGCATTGCCACACCATTGGTGTTATGGGTGTTGAATGATTTGGTGACGCAACTGTCAGAGGCGAGCCATGTGATACGCAATGGGGGGAGTGAAGCCCAAGCGCTAGGCAAGTTACCAAAGCCACGACAAAAAATATTGCAGCCAGCGCTACGTCGCCTACAAAACGCAGACTGGCCTGAGATAATACACAAAAAAGCAGAAGTTGATCGACTGATTAAGGGCTTGAGTCAGGTTGCCAATAAAGGTGATGCGAGAGTATGGGTGGCACTGCTAGAGCTTAGTGTGTTGTTGTCTGGTAAACAGATTGTGCGACCGCTGTAATTATTATGTTGTCGATTACTCCACATATTGAGCTGGCAGATTGGGAAATTGAACTAAGTGCTATTCGTGCTCAAGGCCCCGGTGGTCAGCATGTGAATAAAGTCTCTTCGGCGATTCATTTGCGGTTTGATATCCATCGTTCAACCCTGCCACCTTTTTATAAAGAGCGATTACTCAAATTCAATGATCAGCGCATTAGTAAAGACGGTGTGGTAATTATTAAAGCACAGCAGTTTCGTAATCAAGAGCAAAATCGGGACGATGCGTTGGAGCGTTTAAAGCAGTTGATTGTGAGTGCGACCTATCAACCTAAAAAGCGCCGTGCTACCAAACCCAGTCGTAATTCACAAAAGCGGCGTATGGATAAAAAGACTCAGCATGGCAAGATCAAAGCACTGCGGCGTAAACCAACAGAGTAGGTTTTTTTGGGGATAAAAAGACATCACTACCCAATGCGCGTAAAATTCAATATTATTAGTGCATCACCATCAACGGATCGAAGGAACTCATGACCCAAACCAGTATTGCCGAATATATGCAACATGTTGGCCAAAATGCCCGACGTGCATCTACCGTGTTAGCTGCTGCCGAAGCTGCAACTAAAAACACAGCACTCAATGTCATTGCTGATTTGTTGGAAGAGAAAGGCGATTACCTGAAAGCAGAAAATGCAAAAGACCTTGAGGCTGGTGCTGCAAAAGGTTTGGATGCTGCGCTGCTAGATCGTCTGGAATTAACTGATGCGCGCATTGCCAGTATGGCAGAAGGGTTGCGCCAGATTTCAGGCTTGGCTGACCCTGTGGGTGAAATTTCAGATATGTCATATCGTCCAAGTGGCATTCAGGTGGGGCATATGCGGGTGCCGCTGGGAGTGATTGGGATTATTTATGAGTCACGCCCTAACGTAACTGCTGATGCAGCTGCTTTGTGTTTAAAGTCGGGTAATGCAACGATTTTGCGCGGTGGCTCTGAGGCGATTCACTCTAATAAAGCCATTGCCGAGTGTATCCAACAAGGTTTGCAAGCTGCTAACTTGCCCGGTGAATGTGTGCAAGTGATAGAGACTACAGATCGCGAGGCAGTCGGTGAGTTATTAAAGTTAAAAGATAGTGTGGATGTGATTATCCCACGCGGTGGTAAAGGCTTGATTGAGCGTATTAGTCAAGACTCCACGATTCCGGTGATTAAGCACTTGGATGGAATTTGCCATGTGTATATTGATGATCAGGCCGATGAAGCTAAAGCCTTGGCGGTTGCGGTTAACTCAAAGACACATCGTTATGGCACCTGTAATACCATGGAAACGCTATTGGTTTCACAAGCAATCGCTGCGGATATCTTGCCAAAGTTGGCCGCACTATATGCCGAACACCAGTTAGAGTTACGTGGTTGTGAGCGCACCCGAGATATTTTGCCTGAGTGTACTTCAGCCACCGAAGAAGACTGGAAAACAGAATACCTTGCTCCGATTTTATCGATTCGGATCGTTGATGGCATGAGTCAGGCGATTGAGCATATTAATCAGTATAGCTCGCAGCACACTGACAGTATTATTTCTGAAAACTACACCAAAGCACGTCGCTTTTTACGTGAGGTGGATTCTGCTTCTGTCATGGTGAATGCATCCACACGCTTTGCTGATGGTTTTGAATATGGGCTAGGGGCAGAGATTGGTATTAGTACCGATAAGCTTCATGCGCGAGGCCCTGTTGGTTTAGAGGGGTTAACCTCTGTGAAATATATTGTGTTGGGTGATGGTCACATCCGTCAATGATCGGTATTCGTGGTGGTACGTTTGATCCTATTCATTTAGCACACTTACGTGCCACGCAAGAGGTGGCAGAGGCTTTATCACTTCAGCGAGTGCACCTGATCCCAGGCCGCACACCACCACATCGTCCACAGCCTTTGGCGAGTGCACAGCACCGGCTCGCGATGGTGAAGTGTGCGATTCAGCGTAATGACTTATTACTAGCAGATGACCGTGAGCTACAGCGGGAAGGTGCTTCTTTTACGGTCGATACTCTGCACTCCTTGCGAGAGGAATATGGTCAGCAGACACCGTTAGCATTGATTATTGGTATGGATGCCTTCCAAACCTTCACAGCTTGGCACGAGTGGGAAACAATCATTAAGCTCGCGCATCTGGTAGTTACGTCCCGACCCGACTATACTGCGCAACCGTTGCAAGCCTGGGCAGAGGCAATGCACACCGAAAATACGCTGGATCTTCATGCGCAACCGGCTGGTAAATTGTATGTAATGCAAACCACCGCGCTGTCTGTTTCAGCAACCGAAATTAGACACCAGCAAGCCGCTGGACGCAGTATTCGTTACCTCGTCCCCGATGCAGTGTATGATTATATTCAGCAACATCAATTATATAGAACAACATAATGGAATTAGAACAACTTGTAGAACTTGCCCGTGAAGCCTTAGATGATATGAAGGCAACGGATATTCAGATTATTGATATTCGAGGTAAATCATCCATGGCAGACACCATTGTCTTAGCCAGTGGTACCTCAACGCGCCATGTGAAATCATTGGCGAACAATGTGCAAATTCAAGCCAGAGCTGCCGGTGAAGAGCCTTTAGGTTCAGAAGGTGAGAACGAAGGTGAGTGGGTATTGGTGGATTTAAATGATGTCATTGTGCATATCATGCTACCAGATGTACGTGAATTTTATAAACTGGAAAAGATCTGGGAACGTCCAGAGGCCATCGAAAAAGTTGCCAGTACGCGCGAAGAGTAACTTATTACCATGCAAATTCATTTACTGGCGGTTGGAAACAAAATGCCAGCTTGGGTTAAGCAAGGCTATGAGGAGTATGCAAATCGCATGCCTCCTCATTGTCGCGTGATACTCAAAGAAATTGTGCCAGAAAAGCGTGGGAAAAATACCAATGCGAGCGAGCTTCAGCAACGTGAAGCAGAGAAAATTCGGCAAGCCATTCCAGCAGGTTGCCGGATTGTTGCTTTGGATGGCTTAGGTAAAATTTGGAGCACTGAAAAGTTAGCTGAGCGTTTGGAAGATTGGATGATGCAAGGGCCGGATGTGGCTTTGATTATCGGTGGCCCAGATGGTTTGACAAGAGAGTTGATTCGGCAGGTGGATGAGCATTGGTCTTTGTCAAATTTGACTTTCCCACACCCGATGGTGCGTGTGATTGTTGCAGAGCAGTTATATCGTGCTTGGACGATCACTGAAAATCACCCTTATCATCGTGCAGGGTAACTACTATGACACAACTGGTACTGGCTTCAGGCTCACCACGACGGCTTGAGTTATTGCAGCAAATTGGTATTCAACCGCGCGTGTATCCGGTGGATATTGATGAGACTCCAAAGGTAGGCGAAGCGGTCACTGACTTAGTTAAGAGGTTAGCTGAGCAAAAGGCACGACAGGGGTATCAAGAGACTCAAGGTGCTTTTCCGGTACTTGGCTCTGATACTGTGGGCTTATTAGATGGGCAGCCCTTACTAAAGCCCCGTGATTTTGCAGATGCAGAGCGTATGCTGTTAGCATTATCAAATCGCTGGCATGAAATTCATACATCGGTGGCACTGATTTACCAAGCAAAGCTTTATGAGGCAATTTCGGTAAGTAGGGTGAAATTTCGCCCGATTGGCGGTACTGAAATAGCGGCTTATTGGGCAAGTGGCGAGCCACAAGATAAGGCAGGGGCTTATGCTGTACAAGGCTTAGCTGCTGTGTTTATCGAGCGTATTGAAGGCTCATATTCTGGTATAATGGGATTGCCTTTGTTTGAAACATCACAGCTATTACAGCAAGCGGGATTATCTGATTTAATCAATAAGTCCTGAGCGAATAGTCCCTTAATATTAGAATAATAGGTGGTCATCGTGAGTGCAGAGATTCTAATCAATGTAACCCCTCAAGAATGTCGGGTAGCGCTAACAGGCAATGGTGCGTTAGAAGAAATCCTGATTGAACGCAACGCACACCAAGGTATTGTTGGTAATATTTATAATGGTCGCGTGAGTCGGGTATTGCCCGGTATGGAAGCCGCTTTTATTGATATTGGCCAGCAAAAAGCTGCATTTTTACATGCCTCGGATGTCTCGATGCAGAAAAAAGGGGTATTGATGGGTGACTCCTTGCCCGATGATTTACCCCCACCCAAAATCAACCAAGTGTTGCAAGAAGGGAGTCAGGTGATGGTGCAAGTGGTGAAAGATCCGCTAGGTACCAAAGGCGCACGACTGACCACATATGTCACCATTCCATCGCGTTACCTTGTCCTGATGCCGGATACGCCAACCATTGGGGTATCTAGCAAAATAGAGTCTGATGAAGAGCGTCAGCGCTTAAAAAAATTAGTGACGCAAATCCGCGAAGAAGAAAACTATAACTATGGGTTTATTGTTCGCACAGTCACCGAAGGCATTAGTGAAGCTGCGTTACGTGCGGATATGCGGTTCTTAAATAGGGTTTGGACAAAAGTCACACAGCGTGCAGAAAAGTCCAAAAAAGTGGCATCACTTTATTCTGAATTACCCCTATCAAAGCGTATATTACGTGATGTGGTAAGTGAGGATATTCGCAAAATTCTGGTGGACTCCAGAGAGACTGTGTCAGGCCTCAAAGAGTTTTGCCAAACTTATATTCCAGAATTACTGCCTAAAATTGAACATTATCCCGGTGAGCGCCCCATTTTTGACTTATATGGGGTGGAAGATGATATTCAAAAAGCATTACGGCGAAAAGTACAACTCAAGTCAGGGGGCTACCTGATTATTGATCAGACTGAAGCCATGACAACAATTGATGTAAATACTGGTGGTTATGTTGGGCATCGCAACCTTGAAGAAACGATTTTTAAAACCAACCTAGAGGCAGCTCAAGGAATTGCAAAGCAGGTGCGTTTGCGTAACCTTGGCGGCATTATTATCCTCGACTTCATTGATATGAAGACGGAAGACCATAAGCATCAAGTGATTAACTCACTTGAGCGGGCGCTAGAGAAAGATACTGCTAAAACGGCCGTGAGTGGTGTCTCCTCTCTTGGGCTCGTTGAAATGACACGTAAACGCACCCGCGAAAGCTTATTACAAACTTTGTGTGAGCCTTGTGTGGTGTGTGGTGGGCGAGGGTTCGTAAAAACGGCGGTTACAGTGTGTTATGAGATATTCCGTGAGATTTCCAGAGAGTCGCGCCAGTTTGATGCTAGAGAGTTATTGGTATTAGCCTCTCAAGATGTGGTGGATTTATTACTCGATGAAGAGTCAGATAGTCTTGCTGAGCTTCAGGAGTTTATTCACAAACCCATTCGTTTTCAGGTTGAGGCGATGTATACACAAGAGCAGTTTGATGTCGTACTGCTGTAGCCCGATTGTTAAACACACCTACAACGTAATGTGCTGCGGCACAACAGGTCACTAATTATGAATCTAATGGATGTTGCAGAAGCAACGTTGTTAAGCCCGTTTGAACTAGACACCACTCGTTTGGATAAAGTGTTTGATGCCTTGGTGGGTCCCAATACTGACTTAGCGGATTTATATTTCCAGTCTAAGCGCTCTGAGGGGTGGACACTGGAAGATAGCATGATTAAGTCAGGCACTTATAGCATCAGCCAAGGTGTGGGTGTACGTGCGGTTAGCGGTGAGCAGACAGGCTTTGCTTATTCTGATGAAATTAGCTTTGATGCCCTGTTGGCCTCTGCAAAGTCAGCCTCGGCGATTAGTAAAGCAGGGCAAACGGGTCGTGTACAGGCATGGCAGCGTCAAGCAGCAGTGACACCTCTGTATGTTGCGGATAACCCACTCGATAGTCTGACAGAAGCGGAGAAAATTGAACTGTTGCGTTTGGCGGATCAAACCGCCAGAGCCGCCAGCCCCTATGTGGAGCAGGTGATTGCGAATGTGGGCATGAGCCATGAAGTGATTTTAGTGGCTGACCACCAGGGGCATTTAAGTGCTGATGTGCGGCCTTTAGTTCGAATGAATGTCACCGTCATTATCGAAAAAGATGGCAAACGAGAAAGTGCAGGCTGTGGTGGTGGTGGACGCTTTGGCTTGGATTACTTTACGCAAGCAGATCGCATCAAAGGTTACGTTGATGAGGCGGTGCGTCAAGCACTGGTGAAACTAGAGGCGGTGGATGCGCCGATGGGTGAGCAAGTGGTGGTTTTAGGGAATGGCTGGCCGGGTGTGTTATTACACGAAGCGGTTGGGCATGGTCTTGAAGGTGACTTTAACCGTAAAGGAACCTCAGCATTTAGTGGGCGAGTGGGCGAGCAGGTGGCGGCAAAGGGCGTCACTGTGGTTGATAATGGGACGCTGGAAAACCGTCGTGGCTCTTTGACGATTGATGATGAAGGTGTCCCTACACAATGCACCACCTTGATCGAAGATGGCATACTCACCGGCTATATGCAGGATAAAATGAATGCGGGTCTGATGGGGCAGCAATCAACAGGCAATGGGCGTCGCGAGTCTTATGACTGCTTGCCGATGCCGCGCATGACTAATACGTATATGCTGGCTGGTGAGCGTGACCCAGAAGAGATACTGAGTTCAGTGAAAAAAGGCTTGTATGCGGTTAACTTTGGAGGAGGGCAGGTAGATATTACCTCGGGTAAGTTTGTGTTCTCTGCCTCCGAAGCGTATTTAATTGAAGAGGGTAAAGTCACCCGTCCTGTTAAAGGAGCAACGCTGATTGGGAATGGCCCTGAAGTGATGCAGCGCATTAGTATGATTGGCAATGACCTAGCGCTTGATAATGGCGTTGGTGTGTGTGGTAAGAGTGGGCAGAGTGTCCCTGTTGGTGTGGGGCAGCCTACATTAAAAATTGATGGTTTAACGGTAGGCGGAACGGCGGGCTAATGATGACAACTGAAGCAAAAAAGCAAGCACTGTTAGCATTATCCCAACAGGTGCTAGATGAGGCAAAGAAGCAGGGCGCAAGTAGTGCCGCAGCAGGCATTAGTACCGGCGATGGTTTATCGGTTGATGTACGTATGGCAGAGGTTGATAA
>Ga0193958_1000376_pt1 | contig 17118 bp, 10 predicted proteins | sample FB_1_MG_FD_140320 | JGI IMG/M metagenome (GOLD analysis project Ga0193958, IMG submission 140320) | Microbial mat bacterial communities from the Broadkill River, Lewes, Delaware, United States - FB_1_MG | ecosystem: Environmental > Aquatic > Freshwater > River > Microbial mats | place: USA...
ATAAGAAACTGCTGAGAACCAATCTAGGTTCGGGAACATTTTCTTCTCTTCCCACATAACTGATTCCAAACGCTCAGCAATGTCAAACATCTTCATGTCGCCGTTAGACTCAGAAAGCTGCTTTGCAACACGCTTGATCACTTCGTTACGAGGATCAGAAACGGTATATACAGGGTGACCGAAACCAATAACGATTTCTTTACGAGCCATACGCTCACGAATGTCTGCTTCTGCATCATCTGCGCTGTTGTAACGCTTTTGAATTTCAGAGGCAACTTCGTTAGCACCACCGTGCTTAGGACCACGCAATGCGCCGATTGAAGCAGTAATACAAGAGTGCATATCAGACTCTGTACCTGCAACAACACGACCCGTGAAGGTCGATGCATTAAATTCATGCTCTGCGTACAGAATCAATGAAACGTGCATTGCTTTAACCCACTCTTCAGATGGCTTCTCACCGTGCAACAAGTGCAGGAAGTGACCACCGATAGAGTCATCATCAGTCTCAACATCAATACGCTTACCGTTGATGCTGAAGTGGTACCAGTAAAGCAACATAGAACCAAAGCTCGCCATTAGGCGATCTAGGATGTCACGTGCTTCTGCTTCTGGGTGTGAATCTTTTTCAGTCAGGCAAGTACCCAATACTGAACAACCCGTACGCATAACATCCATTGGATGTGCTGATGGTGGAATCTGCTCTAGCGTTGCTTTAACCGCCGCAGGTAGACCACGCATTGACTTCAACTTTGCTTTGTATGTCTTTAACTCAGCAACCGTTGGCAATGTACCATGAACGATTAGGTGAGCAATTTCTTCAAATTCAGCTTGCTCAGCGAACTCCAAAATATCGTAACCACGATAGTGAAGATCGTTACCTGTACGGCCTACGGTACATACTGCGGTGTTACCTGCTGCTGTGCCTGATAGTGCAACCGACTTTTTCGGTTTAAATGCTGGTTTAGTTTCTTCAGTCATCAAATTAACCCTCGTCTTTGAATAATGCGTCCAACTTCTGCTCGAAGTCGTGGTAGCCAAGATAGTCATACAGATCCATACGTGTCTGCATTGTATCTAGAACACCCGCTTGAGTACCTGTCTCACGTAAAGACTGGTATACATTCAATGCAGCTTGGTTAGCCGCACGGAAAGCAGACAAAGGATAAAGCGCGATGCTCACATCAGCAGACTCTAGTTCTTCTGTTGTGAATAGTGGCGTAGAGCCAAACTCAGTGATGTTTGCCAAGATGGGCACACCTACTGCTGCTGCAAACTGCTTGTACATGTCAAGATCAGTCATTGCTTCAGGGAAGATCATGTCTGCACCAGCTTCAACACAAGCACAAGCACGGTCGATTGCAGCATTTAAACCTTCAACAGCCAATGCATCAGTACGAGCCATGATTACAAAATCAGGGTCAGTCTTTGCATCAACAGCCGCTTTAATACGGTCAACCATTTCGCCTTGAGAAACAACCGCTTTGTTTGGACGGTGTCCACAACGCTTTTGTGCTACTTGGTCTTCGATATGAACCGCAGCAGCACCTGCTTTCGTCATTGCACGAACAGCACGAGCGATGTTAAACGCCCCGCCCCAACCTGTATCGATATCAACCAATACGGGTAGAGTGGTAACCTCTGTTATACGACGTAAGTCAACCAATACGTCTTCCATTGTAGTAATACCCAAATCAGGGATACCACATGAGCCTGCCGCTACACCGCCGCCTGAGATATACAGTGACTTGTAACCACTAGCTTCAGCTAGTCTTGCGTGGTATGCAGTCGTTGCACCAACACACTGTAATGGCTTCTCAGCCTCAATAGCTGCGCGGAACTTCGCGCCTGCAGATTCAATACTCATTTTGCACTCCTAGAGAGGACCTGACCAAAATAGTCAAGTCTATCGTCTTAAAAATAGATAAAATTATGGTGTCCTGAGTGCCGATCTAGGGCTGATGCTGCAACGCAACATCAGCCCCATTCAGCGGGTGAGATTACTTGTTTGCGTAACCTAATTTACGTAAAGTCTCAGTGATTTCAGTCATGATCGCTGGGTCATCGATCGTTGCAGGCATCGTCCACTCTGTGCCATCTGCAATCTTAACCATAGAGCCGCGCAGGATTTTACCTGAACGAGTCTTAGGCAAGCGCTTAACCACTGCTGCAATTTTAAACGCCGCGACTGGACCAATTTGGTCACGAACGCGCTTCACTAACTCAGGAATGATCTCATTCTCATGACGATCAACACCGTCTTTCAGCACCACTAAGCCAAGTGGTAACTGACCCTTAAAGCTGTCTGCCACACCAAATACTGCGCATTCAGCAACATCATCATGCCCTGCCAATGCTTCTTCAATTGCACCGGTTGACAAACGGTGACCAGCAACATTGATCACATCATCGGTACGACTCATGATCCATAAGTAACCATCTGCATCACGGAAACCTGCATCACCTGTCGTATAGTAACCTTCGTGCTCTGTTAGGTAAGCGCTGATAAAACGCTCATCATTACCCCAAAGCGTTGGTAGGCAACCCGGTGCCATTGGCAGTTTAATTACCAAGTCACCCATTTCACCATCTGGCATTTCTTCACCATCTGGAGAAAGTACTTGTACATCATAACCTGGCATTGCAACACTTGGTGAGCCGGGCTTAATATCAAGCTCTTCAATACCCAGTGGGTTTGCTGCAATCGCCCAACCTGTCTCTGTCTGCCACCAGTGATCAACCACTGCAATACCTAATGTATCACGTGCCCAGAATAAGGTATCTGGATCACAACGCTCACCAGCCAAGAATAAAGACTGCAAGCATTCAATGTTGTACTTCTTCAGCTCTTCTGCATCAGGATCTTGCTTCTTGATCGCACGGAAAGCCGTTGGAGCTGTGAACAATACTTTAACTTGATACTCTTCGATCATACGCCAGAATGCACCTGCATCCGGTGTACCAACAGGCTTACCTTCATAAACAACTGTCGTGCAACCTTTTAATAAAGGTGCATATACGATGTAAGAGTGGCCAACAACCCAGCCAACATCCGACGCTGCCCAGAACACATCGCCCTGCTCAACGTTGTAAATGTTCTTCATTGACCAGTTCATTGCAACTGCATGGCCACCGTTATCACGGATAACACCTTTTGGCTGACCTGTCGTACCTGAGGTGTAAAGAATATACAGTGGATCAGATGCTGATACCGCAACACACTCTGCTGGCTCTGCTGACTCTGCTGCTGTTTCCCAATCTAGGTCACGACCATCAATCATCGTTGCAGTTGCTTCAGGGCGTGCCTTGATAATGCAACGCTCAACTTTATGCTCAGCTAACTCAATCGCCTCATCCAATAGAGGCTTGTACTCAACAACACGATTAGGCTCGATACCACACGATGCACTCACAATCGCTTTTGGCTTTGCATCATTGATACGTGTTGCCAATTCATTTGCAGCAAATCCACCAAATACAACCGAGTGAATCGCACCTAGACGCGCACAAGCCAGCATGGCAATCGCTGCCTCTGGAATCATTGGCATATAAACCAATACGCGATCACCTTTCTCAACACCACTTTCACGCAATGCACCTGCAAATTTTGCAACTGCCAGTGTTAATTCAGAATAGGTATAACGCTGCTTTGTATCCGTAACAGGAGAGTCATAAATCAATGCATCTTGATCACCCAAACCATTTTCAACATGACGGTCAAGACAGTTGTAACATGTGTTTAGCTCTGCACCTGCAAACCAGCGAGGAATCGGTTTTGCATCGTGGTCTAGAACACTGTCCCATGGCTTTACCCAGTCGATACCCTTAGCGGCTTCGCCCCAGAATTCTTCCGGATTAGTTAGTGATTGTTGATGTATTTCCTGATACTTCGACATAGCAAACTTTCCTCAAATATGCGTATTAAAAACAGTGATAAATAAACCTGTCCTTTGCGTTAACGTAAATATACTAGCACCCGCGAAGAGCGTTTCCCAAGAACTAAAAAAGGCCGAAACGTCAATAAAAACGTGATTCGGCCTTTTTTATGTAATGATCAATATAGACTATTAATTAGACTAATATTAACCTGTCATTGTTGCAAAAACACAACAAAAATAATGATTTATACATCACTCGCTTTCATAATGGTCATCTAGCTTCAATGTCGTCAACGTATATTTGCGAACACGATGTAATAGCTCAGCATCACCATCTAAGGACTCACCATAAGAAGGAATCATCTCTTTCAAGCGGGGCTTCCAGCCCTCATTTGCCATCTGCTCCGCAAAGCTTTTTTCAATGACCTTGACCATTGTTTGAACAGCAGTAGACGCACCGGGTGAGGCTCCTAACAGCGCAACCAAACTACCATCGGCCGCACCAACTACCTCAGTACCAAACTCTAACTTACCGCCTTTCTCAGCATCACGCTTGATAATCTGCACACGCTGCCCTGCAACAGACAACTCCCAATCTTCTGGGTTTGCATCTTTGTAAAACAGCTTCAAAGTATCCATGCGATCATCAAAAGACTGCCTTACCTCATTAATCAGATAACGCGTCAAATCCATATTATCGCGAGCAACCGACAACATCGGCACAAGGTTATCTGGACGGACTGACTTCACCAAATCCAGCATGGAGCCTTGCTTAAGGAACTTGGTTGTAAAGCCTGCAAATGGGCCAAACAACAAGGCTTTTTTGCCGCCAATAATACGTGTATCTAAGTGAGGAACTGACATTGGCGGCGCACCAATCGAAGCTTTTCCATACACTTTAGCATCATGCTGTTCGACAACTTCCGGCTTGTGACACACTAACCATTGGCCACTAACAGGGAAACCACCATAGCCTTTTGCTTCTGGAATACCGGATTTTTGCAGCAATGGCAATGCACCACCACCACCACCTAAGAAGACAAACTTTGCACGAACAATTTTCTGCAAGTCAGTTTGAGTATGGCGTAAATGCACCTGCCATTCGCCATTATCACGTTGGAACAAGTCGACCACTTGGTGACTGACTAATAAGTCAAAGTCAGGCTGGGTTTGCAAATGACCGACTAAGTTACGTGTTACCGCACCAAAGTCAACATCACTACCATAACGCACTCGCGTACCTGCTACTTTCTGATCGGGGCTACGCCCTTTCATCACCAAGGGCATCCATTCACGCAACACCTCATGATCTTCAGAGTATTCCATATCCTTAAATAAGTGATGCGATTTCATCGCTTCGTAACGCTTACGTAAGAAATTAACATTACCCTCACCCCAGACAAAGCTGATATGTGGCGCAGGGTTAATAAAGGAACTAGGCTCTGGTAATACCGACTTATTCACTAAGTAAGACCAGAACTGTAAACTAAACTCAAAGGCAGGATTGATAAACTCAGGCTTACCTGTATCCATACTGCCATCAGCATTCACTGAGGTGTAGTTTAACTCGCAGTAGGCCGCGTGGCCCGTTCCTGCATTATTCCATCCGCTGGTACTTTCTTCGGCTACTTTATCGAGTCTCTCAACCATTAGCATTGAAAGGTTAGGGTCAAGCTGATTTAACAAAGCACCCAGCGTGCTACTCATAGCACCGGCACCAACCAGCAGTACATCTACATGTTTATCTATCATGGTAATAAGTCGCTAGAAATTACAAAAGGGGAATACTGCTGAGGAAGTGAGCAGCATGTCGCCCCGCTCTTTTAAAAAGCAGGGCGATTATTTTAGGTGTTTACTTGAGACAGTAAATTAAATCAGGTTGAGCGCTGTGGCGATTACTTTTTCCTGAGCTACAACGTGTGCCTTATGACTACCCTCTGCTGGGGCTGCCATTGAAGCACGCGTCACAGGAATCAATTTAGCTTCCTCACCCAACACTTCACGGATATTTGGCTGAATACTCAACCAAGCACCCTGATTGAAAGGCTCTTCCTGACACCACTTGTATCGTGACACATTTGGATACTTTTCAAGTAATGTTTCCAGATCAAGTGAAGGGAATGGGTACAACTGCTCAACACGAACCAACGCAATATTATCAATTGACTCAGCACGTCTCCGCTCAAGTAGTTCGTAGTAAACCTTACCACTACATAGCACCAGTTCAGTCACCTTCGCTGGATCGATCTCATCCACCTCATCGATCACATTCTGGAATCCACGCTCAGTATAGTCCACCATTTCGTTCACGGCCAAAGGATGGCGCAATAAACTTTTTGGTGTCATTACAATCAATGGTGTACGGTGCTCACGAAGGATTTGACGACGTAGCATGTGGAAAATTTGTGCCGGAGTACTAGGTACACACACTTGCATATTTTCCTGTGCACATAGCTGCATAAAGCGCTCAAGACGTGCCGAGGAATGCTCAGGCCCCATCCCTTCATAACCGTGTGGCAATAACATGACTAGGCCACAGTGCAACGCCCATTTTTGGTGTGCAGAACTAATGAACTGATCGATTACCATTTGCGCACCATTGGCAAAATCACCAAACTGTGCTTCCCAGATAACTAACTTATCTGGCTCTGTTGTCGCATAGCCGTACTCAAAGGCCAGTACTGCTTCTTCAGATAATAAAGAATCAATAATCGCAAAGGCTTTTGGGTCATCTTTGATGTGCATCAATGGAATATGACGCTCACCTGTTGCCTGCTCATGGAAAACCGCATGGCGATGGAAGAATGTTCCACGCCCCACATCTTCACCCGAAATACGAATGGGGTTACCGCCTTCCAAAATTGACGCATATGCAAGGTTCTCACCAAAGCCCCAATCCGTTGCAACTTCTTGATTAGCCATTTGCACACGCTTTTTAACAATGGCTTTTACACGAGAGTTCAGCGCAAAGTCTTCTGGCGTTTCAGTGAGCTTTGTACCCAAACGCTTAAAGGCTTCTTCTGTGATAGTGGTGTCAACAGCATCATCCCAACGAGAGTTCTTAAAGCGCTCCCAGTTAACAGGAAAATCTTGCTGGTGCTGTCCTGGTGGAATCAGGTGAGGGACCGTTTCTACACCATCTTCAAGTGCTTTACGATACTCTGCAATATAGCCTGCAACTTCCTCTTTTGACACAATACCCATTGCTGTCAATTTTTCAGCATAACGCTGCTGTGCAGTTGCCAACGCCTTGATCTTTTTGTACATCACAGGCTGTGTTGCAGATGGCTCATCCGCTTCGTTATGCCCATGACGACGGTAACAAACCAAGTCAATAAAGACGTCTTTGCGATACTTTAAGCGATAGTCAACAGCTAAGCGCGTTACGTTAACTACGGCTTCTGGATCATCAGAGTTCACATGGAATACCGGCGCACCAACCATTTTTGCAAGGTCAGTACAATATTCTGTAGAACGTGCATCACGAATGGCACTTGTGGTGAAACCAATCTGGTTATTCACCACGATATGGATCGTACCATTGGTGTGATAACCACGTGTCTCAGACATGTTCAACATTTCCATGTTGACACCCTGCCCTGCCAATGCAGCATCCCCATGGATAACAATCGGCAATACAGCACGACGTGCATCTTCAGGGTCACGACGATCTTGTCGAGCACGTGATGCACCGACAACCACAGGCCCCACGATCTCAAGGTGAGACGGGTTAAATGCCATGGCTAAGTGACACGCACCACCGGGTGTTTGCATATCTGATGAATAACCCATGTGATATTTCACATCGCCTGAGCGACCACCATTATCCACACTACCTGCAAATTCATTAAACAACATCGCAGGTGACTTACCCATGATATTGATCAGTACATTTAGGCGGCCACGATGCGCCATACCGATAACAATTTCACGAGTGCCTTTGCTACCTGTACGTTGAATCAATTCATCCAATAATGGAATTAAGCTATCACCACCTTCCAAGGAGAAACGCTTTTGCCCAACGTATTTCGCATGTAGATAACGCTCAAGCGTCTCAGCTGCCACTAATTGCTTTAGCAAATACTTACGTTGATCTTCATTAAACGAAGGCTTCAGGTAATGACGCGTCAATTCCTGTTGAATCCAACGCTTCTCTTCGGTGTTGGAAATATACATGTACTGCGCACCAGTTGTGTCACAGTAAACGCCTTCCAATTGCGCGATAATATCGCGAAGCTTTGCATCATCAAGCCCCGCCATTGAACCAGAACTAAAGACAGTATCTAAATCAGCATCGGTTAATGAGTGATATGCCAATGTCAGCTCAGGAACAACCTTCTTCTCACCCTCTTCTAACGGGTTGATATTCGCTTTCATGTGTCCCAAGAAGCGATAGGCATTAATCAGCTGAAGTACTTTTACTTGCTTTTCACGATGTGCAGCATCTTCACTAACAGGTGCAGCAGGCTGTAGGCGTAAACCTAGGTTACGGAACTGGTCACGCTTTTCAGAGTGACTCACTTCACCTTGCCCATTATTACCCTCAACATCGTGAGGCAGCTCATCAAAGTAACGTCGCCAGTTCGCCGAAACTGACTCTGGGTCCTCAAGGTAGGACTCGTACATTGACTCCAAGTAAATCGCACTGCTGCCGTCCAGAAGTGAATCCTGTCGCATTTTTTCAAAGATACTTTGTTGTGTAGTCGCCATGATAATATTCGTTGCCTATATAAGTGCAGTTGGACTCAAGATAATGCCGTCTTCATCGGCATATACGAAGTTACCGGGATTAAATCGTACCCCAGCAAATCCAACCTCGATGTTATGAGTTCCCTTGTTGTTTTTAACGCTTTTCAGCGGCAATGTGCCCAGTGCTTTGACACCCAGATCCATTGTTTCTATATCCGCAGAGTCTCGGATAAGGCCGTGCATAATAACACCTTCCCAACCATTAGACACCGCTTTTGCTGCTAGCAAATCACCCAGCATCGCACACCGCAAAGAACCACCGCCGTCTACAACCAGCACTTTCCCTTTGCCATCCATTGCCACCGCCTCACGAACAAGTGAGTTATCCTCAAAGCAATGAATCGTGTGAACTTCTCCGCTGAATTTATTACGCCCCCCAAAGTCGCCAAAAATCGGCTCGCAAATTTGAATATCGCCTTTATCATAGTGATCATCACACAGATCAGCCGTTTTGAATGTCATGATTAACTCTCTGTTGGGGGTTGGATAGGTGGCAGTGCATCTGCATAAATATTCTGAAAACGAATACCCTGTGAATAAGGGAATACATCGCCAAATGCACCACCACGGATTCTCTCTTGCACCGCTCGCCAATAATTAGCATCCAATAAATCTTTATGGTGCTTCATAAACAATTGTCGACGCTCTGCCCGTGAAGAAATAAATAATAAAAACTCCTCAGGGAACACATCATTATCATTAATGGAGTACCACGGCTCTGATGCCATCATTTGCTGTGGAGTCTGTGGGGCAGGGATTGTGCGGAAATTACAGTCTTCCAGCAACTCTATTTCATCGTAATCGTAAAAAATAACACGACAATTATTGGTAACACCAAAGTTTTTCAGCAATAAATCACCGGGAAATATATTTGCCTCTGCTAAATCCTTAATCGCATTACCATATTCAATAAAGGCATTTTCTAAGCGATCGTCTTTTGCATCATCAACAAATAAATTAAGCGGCTCTAATCGACGCTCAATATATAAATGGCGAATAATTAAATTATCCCCTTCTATTTTAATGCTGGAGGGGATTCGCTCATGCAAACTTTCTAGCAACTCTTTGGAAAAGCGCGCTAATGGCAATGCAACGTGTGAAAACTCTAGTGTATCGGCTAAACGCCCAACACGATCATGCATCTTTACCAGCTGATACTTTTCTTTAACAATACGATGCGTGACTTGCTTTGGGGGAGCAAAGTGGTCATTAATAATTTTAAATACAAAGGGGTAGGATGGCAGAGTGAACACCGTCATCACCATTCCTAATGTTCCCTTACTTACCACCAATTGATCACTGGAGTGTTTTAGGTGGTCGAGAAAGTCCCTGTAAAATTCTGTTTTTCCCTGCTTTTGTAAACCAATCGATGTGTATAAATCTGCTGCTGTTTTATGTGGTAGCATCTGCTGCAAAAAATTTACGACAGCTGATGGAACATCAGTATCCACCATAAAGTAGGCACGAGCAAAACTAAACAAGTTGGTGATATCACGCGCCTCTGAGACCAGTGCATCTACATACACCTGCCCTTGTTCGTTGTGCAATAAGGGGATCGCAAATGGGCGATAGTGGGCACCATCTAAGGCTCGCCCGACAATGTAGGCGGCCTTATTACGATAAAAAAGCGGCTCCAATACTTGAATTTGGTAGGCATCAGAGTATTTTCGCGTGGTTTTTAAGATCGATCGTAATTGCTCTGTTAAGTAGCGTGCATCACGTGCAAAATCAGAAAAATCAACCCCTATATCAAAGCCTTCAAGCATCTCCTTAACAGTACTTTTTAGCTTACCTTTAGTAGGATAGTAGCTACGATAGACGGTTTTTTCGCCCGTTAAATACTTGGTAGATAGCGCGGGTCTGACAAAGATATTGTCATTATTGTAATAGCGGCGGGTAAAGGACCATGTGAAGACAGAATTGTAAAATGTTTCTGCAAGTTCAGGTTGATGATGTTCATAAAGCAAAGCCACATATTCTTGCTTAACATCTTTCCAAACTGATTTATCAAGGGCTTGTAAGTCGAATTCTTGACTCAGGCGATCACAAGCCTCATCAACACGTTTAGCATACAAGGTAATTCGCTCTCTAGAGGCTGCACGATCAGCTGTCCAATTCTGATCAATAAATCGCTGCTTTGCCCCCTGAGTAATGTCTAAAAAAATTCGATAATGTTTATTAAAAGCATCTAAAACCACCGCTGCAATGGCTTTAATATCTACGTTTTGTTTTTGTCCTGAGTCCAAAAAAACCTCGCCTTTAATTTCCATAAACTGATTCTGCATAGCCACCTACAGCAGCCATTGAAAACTACCACAAATTAGATACCTGTGATAACCTTCGCCCGCTATTGAACCAACAATCATAGTGATAATTAAATATAGTAATAATCCTACATTTAACATAAGCATAAGGGCGTTTGATACACACTATTGGTAATAGATGTGTGTCTGCTGCGCGCGTCTGAGTATAATTTTCGCCGGATATAGATACGCCGTAAGTTTTACCTCGGAACCGGGCAAAGCAAGACCTGCTGCATCGTAAGAATGTACTCGTTGCTAACCTCACTATCCTGAAGTAGATAGAACATCACCCTACAAACATCTAGGAGCATATACTTAAATGAGTGTTGAGATTAAAACTCCACAGTTACCCGAGTCGGTTGCCGACGCATTAGTCGTAAAATGGTTTAAACAGGCAGGTGATGCCGTTGAACAAGACGAGCCGATCGTAGAGATCGAAACGGACAAGGTAGTACTTGAAGTCCCTGCCCCTGCAAGCGGCGTTATCGAGTCGGTTGTTGAAGCTGAAGACTCAACCGTGGTAAGTGACCAACTTTTAGGTACTATTAAAGAAGGTGCAGTTGCAGCAGCTCCAGCCGCAACAGAGGCCCCTGAAGCACCTGCTGCGACAGAAGAAGCAGCACCAGCCGCTGCTAGCGGACAGACAAGCCCAGCAGTACGTAAAGCACTCGACGAAAAAGGCCTAAGCGCTGATGACGTTACAGGCAGTGGTAAAAATGGCCGCATCCTAAAAGAAGACGTTGCAGCCAGTGCAGCAAAAGCAGCCCCTGCGGCGGCACCAGCAGCGCCTGCCCCAGTCGGTGAGCGTGTTGAAGAGCGTGTTCCAATGACTCGTTTACGTAAGCGTATTGCCGAGCGTTTGCACCAAGCGACACAAAGCACTGCGATGCTGACTACGTTCAATGAAGTGAACATGCAGCCGTTGATGGATATGCGCAGCAAGTACAAAGATCAATTCGAAAAGACACATAATGCACGTTTAGGCTTTATGTCTCTATTCGTAAAAGCAGCAAGCATCGCCTTGCAACGCTTCCCAGAAGTTAATGCCTCTATTGATGGTGATGATATTGTTTATCACAGCTACTGCGATATCGGTATTGCAGTCTCTGCACCTCGCGGCTTAGTAGTGCCTATCTTGCGTAATACTGAAAAGATGAGCATGGCTGATGTTGAGTCTACGATTGTTGGCTATGCTGGTAAGGCACGTGACAACAAGCTGGATATGGATGACCTAAGTGGCGGTACATTCACTATCACGAATGGCGGAACCTTCGGTTCACTACTGTCTACACCTATCTTGAACCCACCACAAAGTGCGATTCTGGGTATGCACAACATCGTAAAACGTGTTGTTGTTGAGAATGACGAAATGGTTATTCGCCCAATGATGTACATCGCCCTTTCTTATGACCACAGAATTATTGATGGACAAGGCGCAGTATTGTTCCTAAAGACCATCAAGGAATTGGTTGAAGATCCAAACCGCATTCTGTTGGAAGTGTAAAGGTAGGTAATCATGTCTGATAACTATGATGTAATTGTTATTGGTGGCGGACCTGGTGGCTATGTAGCCGCCATTCGCTGCGCACAACTGGGCCTAAAAACGGCTTGTGTTGAAAAGTGGATCAACAAAGAAGGTGCCCCTGCTCTAGGCGGTACCTGTCTAAATGTTGGCTGTATTCCTTCCAAAGCGCTACTAGAAAGCTCTGAAAAATACGAAGAAGCAAGCCATCACTTAGATGTTCACGGCATTAATGTGGGCAGTGTTGATCTTGATGTCAGTAAGATGATTGAGCGCAAAGACAAAATCGTTTCCGGCCTAACTGGCGGTATCGCGCAGCTGTTCCAAGCGAATAAAATCGACTGGTTACAGGGTCACGGTAAATTACTGGCCGACAAAAAAGTCAGTGTGACCGCTCATGATGGCGCAGAGTCTGTACATCAAGCACAAAACGTAATCATCGCCACTGGCTCTAACCCAATCGACATTCCGTCTGCTCCACTGACAGATGAGCGTATTGTGGACAATGTTGGCGCATTGAATTGGGAAACCGTTCCTGAGCGCCTAGGCGTCATTGGTGCAGGTGTTATCGGTTTGGAGATGGGCAGTGTATGGCGTCGCCTTGGCTCTGAAGTGGTGGTACTAGAAGCAATGGACACTTTCTTAGGTGCCGTTGACCAGCAGATCGCTAAACAAGCACACCGTGAGTTTAAGAAGCAAGGTCTTGATATCAAGATGGGCGCACGCTTAAACAATACTGTTGTTGCTGATGATGGACTGACACTGGAATACTCTGACAAAGATGGCGATCAGTCTGTCACTGTTGACCGCCTGATTGTTGCCGTTGGCCGTCGTCCAAACACAGACAATATCGTTGATGAATCTGTTGGCTTGGCGATGGACGAGCGTGGTCGTGTTGATGTCAATGACAACCTTGAAACAAATATCCCGGGTGTTTACGCCATTGGTGATGTCGTCCGTGGCCCAATGCTGGCACACAAAGCGGAAGAAGAAGGCGTCATCACAGCAGAGCGTATTGCAGGGCAGTCAAGCAAAATGCATTACGATGCGATTCCTTGGGTGATTTATACCAGCCCTGAGATTGCTTGGTGTGGTAAGACAGAAGAACAGTTGAAAGAAGAAGGTGTTGCATACCGTGCTGGTAGCTTCTCATTTGCAGCCAATGGCCGTGCAAAAGCAATGGAGCAGGCAAGTGGTTTAGTAAAAATCTTAGCGGATGAGAAAACTGACCGTATCTTAGGCATGCACTTTGTTGGCCCTATGGCATCTGAGTTAGTTGGACAAGGTGTGATTGCCATGGAAAGTCAGAATACTGCTGAAGATTTAGCACGTACTGTTTTTGCCCACCCTTCTTTATCAGAATGTGTTCATGAAGCAGCATTTGCTGTGGATGGACGCGCAATTCACGGCGTTAATCGTCGTCGATAACACATAGGATCTCCTAAAAAGGAAACTCGAATGAATTTACACGAATATCAAGCTAAAGCGTTGTTCCGTGAGTACGGCATTCCAACACCTGTTGGTTATATCGGTAAAACGGTTGAAGAAGTTAAAGCAGCCGCTGAAAAAATTAGCACGCCTAAGGTTGTTGTTAAAGCACAGGTTCATGCTGGTGGCCGTGGTAAAGCAGGTGGCGTTAAGCTATTTGACACAGCTGATGAAGCAGCAACATTCGCTGAAAGCTTGCTGGGCACAAACCTTGTTACATTCCAAACGGATGCAAAAGGTCAGCCAATCAACACAATTTATGTTGAAGAAACCAGTGATATCGCTCGTGAGTTATACCTAAGTGCTGTTCTTGACCGTTCTTCTCGCCGTATCGTCATCATGGCGTCAACTGAAGGCGGCATGGACATTGAGGAAGTTGCAGAAGCAACACCTGAGAAGATCTTAACTGCTCAAATTGATCCAGTTGCTGGTGTTATGCCTTACCAGTGTCGCGATATCGCGTTCTCACTAGGTCTTGAAGGCGCACAAATTAAAGAATTCTCTAAGATCCTAATGGGTCTTGGTAAGTTGTTTAAAGAGAAAGACTTGGCAATGGTTGAAGTTAATCCATTGGTTGTTACTGAGCAAGGCAACCTACTTTGTCTTGACGGCAAAATCGGTGTTGATGGTAGTGCTTTATACCGCCACCCAGAGCTAGAAGCGCTACGTGACGCTTCTCAGGAAGATGCACGTGAAGCACGTGCTGAAGAGTGGGAGCTGAACTACGTTGCTCTAGATGGAAACATCGGCTGCATGGTTAATGGTGCTGGTCTTGCAATGGCGACCATGGACATCATCAAGCTACAAGGTGGTGACCCAGCTAACTTCCTGGATGTTGGTGGCGGAGCAACTGCTGAGCGTGTTGCTGAAGCACTTAAGATCATCCTGTCTGACGACAAAGTTGAAGGTATCCTAGTAAATATCTTCGGTGGAATCGTTAAGTGTGACTTGATCGCACAAGGCATCATCGACGCAGTTAAAGAAGTAGACATCAAGGTTCCATTAGTTGTTCGCCTTCAGGGTACTCGCGCGAGCGAAGGTGCTGCACTTCTAGAGTCAAGTGGCCTTGATCTAATCAGTAAAAACGATCTAACAGAAGCTGCAGATGCAATTGTTGCTGCGGTAGGAGAGAAGTAATGAGTGTTTTAGTTAATAAAGATACTAAAGTTATCTGCCAAGGTTTCACTGGTAAGCAAGGTACTTTCCACTCACAGCAAGCGATCGAGTACGGAACACAGATGGTCGGTGGTGTAACACCGGGTAAAGGTGGCGAAACGCATCTTGACCTACCTGTATTCAACACTGCTCGTGAAGCGGTTGAAGAGACTGGCGCTAACGCAAGTGTTATCTACGTACCCGCTCCTTTCTGTAAGGATTCAATCATTGAAGCTGCTGAGTCTGGTGTTGAACTAGTAGTCTGTATTACTGAAGGTATCCCTGCACTAGACATGCTGGATGCCAAGTACATCACTGACAGCTTAGGCGTACGCCTAATCGGCCCTAACTGCCCAGGCATCATCACTCCTGATCAGTGCAAGATCGGTATCATGCCTGGACCAATGCACACGCCTGGTAAAGTAGGTGTTGTTTCTCGTTCTGGTACGTTGACGTATGAGTGTGTGAAGCAAACTTCTGACCTAGGTTTCGGTCAGAGTACTTGTATCGGAATCGGTGGTGACCCTATCCCAGGCACAAACTTCATCGACGCACTAACATTGTTCGAGAACGACCCTGAGACTGAAGCTATCCTGATGGTTGGTGAGATCGGTGGCTCTGCTGAAGAAGAAGCAGCTGAGTTCATCAAGAGCAACGTCACTAAGCCTGTTGTTGCTTACATCGCTGGTGTTACTGCACCTGCTGGTAAGCGTATGGGTCATGCTGGTGCAATCATCGCCGGCGGTAAAGGTACTGCTGATGATAAATTTGCAGCACTAGAAGCAGCTGGCGTTTACACAGTTCGTTCTCCAGCTCAACTAGGTCAGGGCGTTAAAGCTCACACTGGCTGGTAAGCACTGGCTTAGTTCGCACTGAACACAAATCCGCAACCTGATTATGCTATTACAGCATGCTCAGGTTGCTGGGTTTATACCGGATCGAAAACATTTAAAACGGAGTATCCATGACAACCAAGACGATGACCCTAATTAATGATGAAACTGGTGAGAAGCTGACACTGAATGTGTTAGAGCCAACCATGGGGCCACCAACGATTGATATCCGTCCTTTATACAAGAACACTGGCTTCTTCACTTTCGACCCAGGCTACGTATCCACTGCTAGCTGCTCAAGCAACATCACTTATATGGATGGCGAAACTGGTGTTTTAGAATACCGTGGCTACCCTATCGAGCAATTGGCAAAGCACAGTACATACTTAGAAACATGTTATTTGTTATTTCACGGCGAGCTTCCAACCTCAGAAGAACTTGCGTCGTTTGAATCAAATATCAACAACCACACTATGGTGCATGAAGCACTAAAGAATTTTTACAACGGCTTCCGTCGTGATGCTCACCCAATGGCAATCATGATGGGTGTGTCTGGTGCGCTTTCTGCGTTTTATCATGACCACATGGACATTCACAATAAGGAAGACCGTGAACGTGCCATGATGCGCTTGATTGCTAAAATGCCGACTATCGCAGCATGGAGCTTCCGCCATGCAAAAGGCTTACCTTTCATCTACCCTGATTCGTCATTAAGTTACAGTGAAAACTTCCTGTACATGATGTTTGGTGTACCAACACGCCCTTATGTTGCAAACCCCGTTCATGTGAAAGCGCTGGACTTGCTAATGATCCTTCATGCGGATCACGAGCAAAATGCATCAACCTCTACTGTGCGTTTATCAGGTAGTTCAGATGCCAACCCATTTGCAGCCGTTGCAGCGGGTGTTGCCACTCTTTGGGGCCCTGCTCACGGGGGTGCTAATGAGGCGGTTATCCGCATGTTGCAGGATATTATTGACTCTGGTGAGCCGCTAGAGACCTTTATTGACCGCGCGAAAGACCCAGAAGATCGTTTCCGCCTAATGGGCTTTGGCCACCGTGTTTATAAAGCCTATGACCCTCGTGCACGCATTGTTCATGAAATTTGTCATGATATCCTAAAGGGCTTGCCTGAGAACTCCCCGCACAAAGCAATGCTAGACACTGCAATGAAGCTGGAAGAAGTAGCA
>Ga0193958_1000378_pt1 | contig 17064 bp, 13 predicted proteins | sample FB_1_MG_FD_140320 | JGI IMG/M metagenome (GOLD analysis project Ga0193958, IMG submission 140320) | Microbial mat bacterial communities from the Broadkill River, Lewes, Delaware, United States - FB_1_MG | ecosystem: Environmental > Aquatic > Freshwater > River > Microbial mats | place: USA...
CAGCTCTAAAAGGCCCCATAAATTAAGGTCCTCTTTTCGCTCTGACTCCCTGCGGACAAAGTCGAAAAAGGTGTTGAGTAAACCCAAATACCAATCTTTTTCTGCGGCTTCACTGGCGTACCGCAACAGGCCCGATTGGTTAAATAAAAGCTCCATCAACCGACTGAGCGGCTCATTGACCGACCAGCCCGTGGCCTCATCAAAAAACTCGACCAAAGCCCTTATTTTTTCGGGGGCAATGAGCTGTAGTTCCGTCAAATCGGGAGCCATCTGCAGCAGGTCCCGCCAAGCTAAGGGCTCTTTTTCCTTGGCCAAATAACGGCGACGGTTTTCCCGCACCATATAATTAACCAACTTGCGACGGTCGCTGGCCAAAATGGGAATAAACTGAAAGTGCAAGAGCTCATAAAGGTATTCTTCTCCCGAATAAGGTTGCTCAAATTCTAAAGCCAAGTACTCCAACAGCAGCAAGAAGTTCTTAATCAAACTCTCTTCTAAAATATTGATTTGCCGCTTGGTCTGATAGGGAATTTCGGCCTGTTCCAATAAGCGGATTAGGTCCTGAGATTGCCGGTGGCGAGCATAAATAATAGCCACCTCCGCCAGGTTTTGCTTTTCAGCTTGTAGCTGCTTAATCTTTTCAACAACTGCGACTTCTTCCTCAAAAGCCGTGGGATATTGTTGTAGTTCTAGCTCTATTTCTTCGCCCTGCTTAAAGGGGCGGCGCGCCCTGAGTTTTTTGTCCAGCTCCAAGGCCTCCAACAAAGAAATAATACGCAATTCATTATGGTCGATTAGGGCTTTGGAGGCATCCAAAATCTCTTGACTCGAGCGGTAGTTGTCTTGCAACATGACCAAGCTCAGGCCGTTTTGATAGCGCTCAAAAAAGTCGATCAAGTTTTTTACCCTAGCCCCCTGAAACTCAAAAATAGATTGGTCGTCATCGCCCACAATAAAGATATTGGGCTGCTCCCAAAAGCCAATGAGCTGCATCAAAATCTGATTTTGCGCCCCATTGGTATCCTGAAATTCATCGACCAAGATATAGAGATATTGTTCTTGGTAGCGCAACAGCAACTCCTCCTGTTCGGGGTCCAAAAAGGCCCGCAACACCCAAAGAATCATATCGGCATAGTCATAACAACTAGCCTCTTCCATCAGAAACTCATATTCCTCAAAGAGAGCAGCGGCAGACAATAGCCGTTGCATCCGCTCTTTTTCTTCTTGGTAGGCCTTGAGTTTGAGATCACCCTTTTTATAGTTACTGCCATTTCGCTGATAACGATACTTTTTATCCTCCTTGATATAATCGAGATAATCCTCAATTTTTTCTTGGACTAGCTCGAGGGTCCAGCCCTCTGTTTTCATCAACTGAAATAGCCGCAACAATTGGCCCTCATAACGATAAGGTTGGCGGCGAGAGCGACGCAAAGGATGATCGGGCTCCAAACCATCTAGCAATTGACGAGCAAAATCAATCTGCTCTAGTTCCGTGGCCAATTGCCAGTTTTTCTGCCCAAAGTTATCGGGATTTTCAAGGATGACCTTATTGCAAAAAGAATGAAAAGTATAAATATGAATGCGGTAGGCCTCTGGACCAATAAATTCCAATAATCGCTGACGCATGGCCTGCACTCCAGCATCCGTAAAGGTCAAACAAAGAATGTTGTAGGGTCGGCTATCGGTCTGCAAGAGAATTTGCCCAATCCGCGCCGCCAAAATATGCGTTTTACCCGTCCCTGGCCCAGCAATCGTCATCACGGGCCCTTCAATCTGCTCCACGGCCGCCCGCTGCGAATCATTGAGCTGCTTCATAATTTTTTCAAAGCGCCGATGATAAAGCGACTGCTGATAGGATAATTTTGGGGCCATAAGCAAGGTTAAAAGCGATCAAAAAACGGCTTTAAAGATAAGGCTTTTTAATCAGGCTGGGCCATCTGAAAGATAAATCTCTCTTTCTTATTATTTTTTTGGGGCTGCCCCGCCCTGCGGGCGGGTCGGGCTGTTTCAGGGCTCGCAGGTCTGCTCGGCCCTTCGCTTTTTTCGCTGCGCTCAAAAAGCTCGGTCTGGCCTTCGGCCCCCCTTGTCCATCCCTCAGCCGCGTCGCTGCGCTCCTTTTTACTGTAGGTTGAAACCTACAGCAAGAGTGATATTGCTTCGCAATGATATATGAATAAGGACTAAAACCCTCATGAAATTAACTGGCTTCGCCGCCTGCAAAACCGTAGAAAAGAATATTTTCTTACTGTTCTGTTTTTAGCTGCTGCTCAAAAGCCCAAAAGCCATCATTCAATCCCAATAAACCCAAGCTTTCATTTTGAGGCAATTTAGATGTTTTATTTCCCATAAATGTCCTTCTTCCCAGAGTAAATCATTAGGAAGATAGTTACAACTTGTTTGCCAAGCTAAGGGCTGTTGGGGGGAAGTAGTTGTATAGTCCTGACGAGCACAACTACTACAGCTGGAACGCCTTGGATGCTCTATTCGAAGTCCTGTTCGAACTTTAATTTCATAATAATGGACATTGCCATTTTGATCTGGAAAAATGCTCCATCGCTCTAAATCAGTAATCATAGTGTCTTGGGCTAAATAGTATTCATTAACTAGTTCGACAGAATCTCTAACGGCTTCTACAACTACCCAAAAGCCATTCTTAGGTACTTCTATTTGGTAATCTTGAAGAGCGCATTTTTGCCAAGTATTTTTCTGTTTGGGAATAAAGTCAATAGGGTGACTAATCGCTTGGCCTGGAACGCTATCTTGATGACTATAAATCCAAAGTCTAAAAGCATTTTCCCAACCTCTTTTATTGATTACATCAAAGGCAATTTCTGCTAGATACCCCGTCTTTTGCTCTCTATTTTCAAAATACCTTGCGACTCGCTGTTTGGGGTAATGGATATTATCTGAAGTCATTGTTTTATATCCATAGCCCTTACTATATTTTCCTTGAGGGCGAATGCGTTTTTTCTTTCCTTTTTTGGCCTTGACGGTAATTCCTTCTAGTTGATGAGCTTGGGGGCTTAACCAAATGGTATCTGTATGCAGTTGAGCTAAGATAATGGCCGCATTGGGGTAGTTAAGGCTACGGACAAAAAGGCTATCTTGTTGAAATTCTGCTGCAATAGTTAGTTGGCCCAAACTATCTGTACTCCAATGCTGATTATGATCCTTTAAGCTAAGGCTAGTGTAGGGAATGGGGGTTTGGCTTTCCTCATCAAACAGAAAGTAGGAGCTAGTTTGGGCGTGAAGAGAAAAAGAGAACAGGAGGAAAAAAAGGAGTCTCATCTTTAATATCAATTGTTTAGGTGTAAATAAGGGCAAAGGTAAATGAATGCTTTTTTAAGCCATAAAATTTTGGGGCCGGAGCAAAACGACTAGCCTGAAAACCAAAGGATGAGCGGCCTAGCGATGCGGCGGGGTGGCCGTCAGGCTAGACCGAGTTTTTGAGCGCAGCGAAAAAACGAAGGGCCGAGCGAGCAGCGAGCCCCAAAGCGTAGCGCCCGCCGCAGGCGGGAGGCCCCTCCCCTACTTCTTTCTTTGTAAAAGATAAAGGACAAGCAGGGCCAAAAGAGCCATTACTCCAAAAATTGTCGCCTCGGTATAGGCTAAAAACAGTAATTTGCCCACCGCAAAAAGCAGGCTGTAGGTCAGGACAATAGCCGCCAACCATTGGCCCAATAAAGAAAGTAACGGGCGGTTATTGCTCTTTATGCCCAAGCCCGACCAATCGCCTAGGGGACGGACTTTCTGATAAAAAGCTTGAAGCACTTTTTGATCGGTAGCGGGGGTAAAAATCATGACCAACAACCAACTTATAGTGGTAAATAGGACCGTTGTGGGCAGGGCCTCCTCAAAGGGGACCTCATAATAGAAAAAGGGGATGCTAATCAAGGCGGGGGCAATCATGGCCGTCAGTTCGGCCCAAGCATTGATGCGCCACCAATACCAACGGAGAATGAGCAGCAAGCCCAAGCCCGCTCCAGCTTGTAAAATAAAGGCCCAAGCGCCAGAGATTTGCTCAATAAAGAGACTGACGCCTGCGGCCGCCAAGGCCAAGAGAATATTGAGCAAACGAGAGATCCAAACGTAGTGTCCCTCCGTCTGTTGAGGCTGCAAAAAACGCTTATAAAAGTCATGCACCAAATAGCCTGCGCCCCAATTCAACTGTGTAGACACAGTACTCAAATAAGCTGCGAAAAAGGCCACGAGCAGCAGCCCCAAAAGGCCTGGGGGTAAGAAATCGCGCATAGCCATCACATAGCCTTGGCGATACGATATTTGGTATGAAATAGCAGAAGCCAACTTGGGGTTTTCGGCAGCAGCAGCCGTTAGTGCTTGGCGAAAAGCGGGTAATTGGGCCAATAATTCGGGCTCTTTTGCCTTGAGATCTGCCTTTTCATCCAACACTTCTTGAGCCGTCCAACCCGCCTCAATAAACTGATTGTACTGGTTTTTCAGGGGACCCTCAGGCAATTGGGGCGGCAAAGCATAGAGCAAAATAGCCGCCAAGCCCACTAAAATCCAAGGCCAAGGCCGCAAGCAATAATGCGCCATTTGAAAGAGCAAGCTAGCCGATTGGGCAGCCTTTTCGTTACCAGTGCTCATCATCCGTTGGGCCGTATAGCCGCCCCCACCGGGCTCGGCACCAGGGTACCAACTGGCCCACCACAAAATGCCCAAATAAGCGATAAAAGAACTAATACCAAAGTAAAGGCCAGCGCCCTCTTTTTGGGTAGAGGGAAAGAAATCGAGCAGGGCGGGATCTTGCGCCTTAAGCTGAGTAGTGAGTCCCGACAAGCCCCCAATTTCAGGCTGATCCAAAACCACATAGGCCAAAATAATACAGCCCAAAATGGCCACCACAAACTGCAGCGCATCCGTTACGGCCACGCCCAATAGGCCCGCCACAGCCGAATAAACTGCTCCCAAAAGCAACAAGCCTAAAGTATAGAGAAAAGCCATACCTTCCGTCAGGCCAAAAATACCTTGCAAAAGAGAGCTCATGGCCAAATTGACCCAAGCCAAGATGATAATATTGAGAAATAGGCCCAGATAGATAGCTTTGAAGCCACGTAAAAATCGGGCAGCGGGACCGCTATAACGCAGCTCAATAAATTCGACCTCTGTTAGCACCCCCGAGCGTTGCCAAAGGGGGGCAAAAAAGAAGGTCGTGAGCATTCCCCCTGCCAAAAAGTTCCACCACAACCAGTTGCCCGAAACCCCGTTTTGGCCCACTAATTCAGCTACAGCCAAAGGCGTATCGGCAGCAAAAGTAGTGGCCACCATAGACAAACCCGCCAGCCACCAAGGCAGCTTTCGATTGCCCAAGAAAAACGCCTCTAGGCTCTTGCCCGATTGCCGGCCATAAGAAAGCCCCAAGGCAATAATGAGGAGCAAAAAGCCAATAATGACTCCCCAGTCTAAAGTTGTCAGCATATTTTTATAGATTTAATAGCCTTTTATGGAAAAGCCTTAATTTAGGGCGCTAAATTAAATGTTATGGAAAAATTCTATTCCCAAATAAAGAAATTTGACCAGCTTGCTGAGCAAGAAGACTGGTATGCTTCCCTCTCTGCTGGCCAAGAAGCCTTTGAAATCTTGCTCTATAGCGATGACGAAGCCGTGGTGGTCGAGCCCGCCCTGATTGGGGCCATTGATCGTCTACAACGCTTCATCGGTCAACTAGTGCAACTACCCGAAATTGAAAAGAATGAATATGTAGAAGAGGTCTTGGCTGAAATGAAAGCCGAACTATCCGCCTATATTGCCGACCAATCTGAGGCCGAGGACCTAGGGATGGCTATTGTTGAATTGGCCCGACTAACGCATTACCTCAAAGGTGCAGCGGATTACCTCAAGCTCGAAGAACTCCCCTTAGGCCAAGAAACAGAACCTAAGCTCATTATTGCGGTACAAGAAGATGGCAGCATGCAACTCTATGGCCGCATGGCCGAGGATGGACTTAGCCAAGAAGAGGCCCAAGCCATGATGCAACGCTTTCAACAGTTGCTTTCTCCTGATACAGAAGAAAGTGACCTTAGTCAATTGCTCAATCTAGCCGCTCAACTTATGGTGAAAGGCGCATTAGAAGAGGCTAAACAAGCTTATTGGCAAATCCAAAAGCAGTATCCCGACTATCAGGCGCAATGCCAAACTGGACTCGGTGCCTGCGCCTACTACCAAGAAAATTTTGAGCAAGCTATTGAGCATTATCTGTTGGCCCTAGAAGCTGGCGAATCTGAAGAACGCTCTGCCTATAATGTTTCGGAAAGCTGCCAGGCACTCATTTTTGCCACAAATGACCGCAACGAAAAAATGAAATGGGTCTATTTCTTCAAAGAGCATTTTCCCGAAATTGATCAGGAGTTTGAACTGGATTAAGTAGGCTGTATTTTGGGGCTGCCCCTCGCTTCGCTCGGGTCGGGCTGTGTCGCAGCTCGCAGGTCTGCTCGGCCCTGCGCCGCCAGAGGCGGCTGGGTCTGGCCCTTCGGGCCACTGCTATCCATCCCTCAGCCTTTGCGGCGGCTTCGCCGCCTGCTAAACGCAAAAAAACCCACTTAAAAAGAGAGGGCAATAGCTTGAAATCAAGCTATTGCCCTCTTCATTTAACTAAAAGTTTCGTTATACTTTCTTCTTTTAAGTTAACAATATTTTAAGCTTTAATGATAAAACAATATCTATTTAGGCACCGTTATTGGTAGAAATCGTCTAGAAAAGTAATAATTTAACTAACAATTCTTTAAGGATTGAGTGAATAAAAAGGCTATCCCTTGGCATAGCTTTTGACAAAAAAATAAAATCTGACACAAAAGATTTTAAAGGTTTTAATTGGGTGTTCTTATAGTGTGGGTCTCGTTTTCTGAAAAGGAAGCGGGACTTTTTTTATGCGCCACAGGGAATAAACCCTTATCTTTGCCCAAAATCAAAGCTATGGATACCCAAGTTGTTCTTTCTGAAATACAAATGCGTCGTTTGGCCCTACATCGCTTGGGCAATAAAAGCCGAGATGAGGGCATGAAGGTGGCCAGCAAATTGCTTCCTCTACCTCAGGCAGAACAAAAAGAACAGTTGCAAAACTTCTTTTTGGACTCCTTCAAATTTGAGGAGTTTTATCAATTTAACCACCCTAGTGAGTTAGAGATGAATGAAATCTTTAGCTATTGTAAGGCCATTTTTGAGCAGGCAGATGCAGCCACTTTTTATGAGCAATCGGTCTTGATGTTGCAACAGCTCTACAATTGCTCCAATCACCCAAAAATTAAGGGGGGCGAATTCTACTTGGTTTACTTTGAAGACATTTTGGTTAATGACGAACTGGTAGAAGCTATTGGTATTTTCAAGACAGAAAATAAGGAGCAGTTTCTTAAACTTCGGTTAGATGAGGAAGAAGATTGGACCTTTTATTTTGAAGAGGGAGTAGACCTCAAAAAGATGGACAAAGGTTGTTTGGTCTTTAATATGGAAAGTGAAAGCGGTTTTAGAGTAGCTTCTGTGGATCTCAAAAGCAGTGAGGCTAAATATTGGCGAGATGAGTTTTTACAAATTACTCAACTACAAGACGAGCTCTTTTATACGCAAACCTACCTCAAAATGTGTAAGGACTTTGGCAAGCAACAATTTGAAGCTGAAGAAAAGCAGGAGCAGCTGGCCTTTCTCAATAAATCTTTGGAGTACTTTGAGACCCAGGATAGCTTTGATGCCGAGGAATTTGTAGAGCAGATTTTTGAGGATAACGAAGAGAAGAAAGAGCAGTTTAATAGCTATAAGCAGCAATATCAAGAAAAAGTAGGCCTAGAAGACATAGAAGAAGAGCCCTTTTTTATTGCCACTCCTGCGGTCAAAAAAGCCGCTCGTTCGTTTAAGCGAGTTATCCAGCTAGATAGCCAAATGGAAATTAAGGTCCAATCGGCCCAGGCCCAAGAAGATGGCCTACTTCAAAAAGGTTTTGATGAAGAAAAGGGCATGTACTACTACAAACTCTACTTCAATGAAGAGAAATAAGCCTAGCGCATAGCAAAAGGGCGGTTGATTTAAAATCAACCGCCCTTTTTTGGTCCTACAGCTGGCGAAGCCAGCGCAGGCTGAGGGATGGAGAGGGTGGCCCGCAGGGCCAGACCGAGGCAGCAAAGCTGCCGAAGGGCCAAGCGAACAGCGAGCCCGGAACAGCCCGACCCGAGCGAAGCGAGGGGCAGCCCCAAAACAACTATTGTAATAGCTTCGCACTAATAATTTGATCGCCTAATTCGAGTAAATGAACTTGCTCTAGGCCCTCCACCACCTGACCAAAGAGGGTATATTTTCCATCTAAGTGAATAGCTGGGCTATGCGTAATGAAAAATTGGGCAGATTCGGTATCCTTACCTGCAGAGGCCATGCCCACGGCCCCGGCTTGCTTATAGCTTCTTTGGCTAAATTCTGAAACGATATTGAAATTGAGCCCCCCCCAACCATCGCCTCTAGGGCAACCCGTTTGGGCTACAAAATTGGGCACCACACGGTGAAAAGCCTTGCCATCATAGTAGCCCGCCTTCACCAACTGAATAAATTGGATCACGGTAGCGGGACATTCTTTGAGGTAAGTTTCAATCACAATTTTTCCGCGGCTGGTCGTGAGTTCCACCTTAGGTTTTTCGGGCAGCGCCTTGATTAGCGCCCAATCGATTTCGGGAAACTTCTGCTTAGCATAAGGTTGCTCTGGCCTTTTGGTCCCCTCAATATAATTGATCGCTCTTTGCAGCAACATATAGGTTTCCAGATCTCTGGGTAACTGCAATTGATTTTTGGCCACTTTAAGAAAAGTAGCATCGGGGAAAGCCTCTTTGAGCTTGAGGCTAGGCGTGCTAATGGCTGTAGCCACCACCGCCAAAGCGCCGGGGTCGCCATCTTGGACCAATTTGCGGAGCAATTGATGTAATTCGCTATGTGCTCTATCTTTGCCCACTACCCCATGCACCAGATCAAAATCGGGCAAGGCGCAAATGCTGACAAGGCCTTCGGCCACAGCAGATTTAATCATTGGAGGAACCACTACATTACTATCGGCGGGGAAGGCAAACTCGCCCAAAGTACGATGGTTGAGCGCATAGCGCCCCAAGGCCTGCAAAAGCAATTGCTGTTCGTAGGGATTTTTGCTGGTTTTGACCATTTGGGCCAATTTATTACTGATATAGAGCTTGGAGGGGCGGCGATAGGCGGGTAATTTGGCCAAAGATGCGCCATAAAGTTCGGCCCTTAATGCCCAATCTATGCTATCGGTACGCTCATCTGCCCATTTCACATAGTTAAAAGCATCTCCCTCCGATCCATATTGTCTAAAAAACTGTGCGGCCAACAACTGAATTTGGCGGCTAGTGTCTCTAAGTGCCTGATAGGCTAAATTTCGAGTAGAATCATAGGGAAAATGCTGCAAGCCTCTCAAAATATTAGCCCGTACCCGATAATCATCTTCTTGTTCATAGCTGGCTTTTAGAGCCGAAAAAGCAGCTGGAGTCTTGGCTTTGGCAAGAGCCAAAACGAGAAACATCCGCATATTCGGGTCCTTTTCTTCTTGCACATTATTGATCAATAAATTCTCATATCGGCTAAGGTCCAAACCTGCCACTCGAGCCAAATAATTGGCGGCAATAAAGCGAGCTTTTTTGGGCATTAAGCTATTCGCCAAATAATCGTTAATCATTCGAGAGCTTCCCTCTGGCTGTACCATACCTCGCAAAGCAAAGCGATAAAGGCCCAAAGCTAAACCATTAAGCAAAAGAGAATCTTGCAGCGCATAAGGTCTAGAAGTACAAAGATCTTTAAGATCCTTGGCATCACCAGCTCGGCCCACAGCTTCCAAAATATTGGCCAGCACCTGTCGGCTACTATCTTGCTGAAAAGCTTCGGCCAAATAATCGGCCGCTTTAGCCTTTTCTGTTTGGCCCAAAGCAAAAGCGGCTGCAATCCGTAGCTCCTCATTGGGATCTCGCAAAGCATCTGCTAAATGATCAATAGCCATACTATCTTGTACCGATGCCAAAGCAATTGCTGCCGCATAACGATGATCAATATCATCTACGGCCAAATAGGTCAATAAGGCTGCTGTATTAGCCTTACCATCTGCATTTCGTTTGGCACGGATATCAAAAATCTGTTGCAAAACAGCATCCTCCAAAGATAGGTTTAGTTCTTCTTCCGACAACTCTTCTGGGCCTCCACAACTAGCTAAAAGTAGCACTGTTAAGCCCAAAAAAGACATATATAGTTTCATCATGATTTTTATTCGCTTCTTTATTTTTTTGGGGCTGCCCCTGCGGCCTACGGCCTTGGGTCGGGCTGTGTCGTGGCTCGCAAGTCTGCTCGGCCCTGCAGGCGCATACTGCGCCTTTGGTCTGCGGCTAGCGCCGCACCACTTTCCATCCCTCAGCCAATACTGTGGGGTTTAACCAAAGTGCCATCACTTTGCAATAATTGTTTCCCCCTTTCGGGCTATAAAACTAAGAAAAAAAGGGCCAATGAAGCCCTTTGTATTTCTACTCTTCTTGCTCCTCATACCAAGAGGCATACATCATATAGGCCTCGGCAATACGCTCAATTTCATTTTTGAAGAGCGCTGGAGAAAGGGATTTTATTTTTTTGGCAGGCACACCTGCATAAACTGCATTAGATTCTAATTGGGCATTTTCTAAAATCAGGGCCCCTGCAGCAATTAGACAATTATCAGGTACCACGGCATTATCCATAATGATAGCCCCCATACCAACTAGCACTTTATTTCCAATTGTGCAGCCATGCACCAAGGCACGGTGCCCAATAGAAACCGAATTGCCAATTGTTGTTTTTGTTTTTTGGTAAGTACAATGCACTACAGCCCCATCCTGAATATTCACCTTATTTCCAATGCGAATGCTATTCACATCACCTCTTAACACAGCCTGAAACCAAATACTACAATCATCGCCCATTTCGATATCTCCTGTGAGCGTGGCATTTTCGGCCAAGAAACAGTTTTTGCCCCAGCTGGGTGTTCTTCCTCTTACGGTTTTAATTAGCGCCATAAACCCCTAATAATTTTAAGCCCGAATGGTGGCTATATGTACAATTTTTTTGCTTACCCGATGATCTCCATTGGTCACGCTAATATAATAGATCCCCGAAGGAAGACCTGGCAGATTAAAATAATATTGATTTTGTCTAACCGAATGAGTGGGAATTTCATAGATCAGTTTGCCCGTAGCATCAAAAAGCTGCATTTGGATATACTGCTCTTCGGGCAGTTGAAGATCAATGGTTAGCTTTTCTTGAATTGGATTGGGGTAGATGCCTACTCCTTCTTGAAAAGAGCGTTTTTGCTCAAAAACTTCATCTACAGAAACCGAAACCGACTGCACACAGACCATCTGCATATTAGGTTTTTTGCCTGTACTAGCCGTAAATCCAAAGTAAACATCTTGGTCTATACCAAAAAACTGGCTAAGGTCCTTACGCAAACTTAAGCGAAGTTCTCCATCAAAAAAAACCTCTAGTAACTGTTTAGAAGGTGACCATCGAATCATTACATCATGGTATTCACAATCTACTACTGATTGGCCATTACTGCGTAGACGCTTAGCCGAACCAACAGGAAACTCTTGTTGTCCATTTTGGACCACAGCCAAATGGGGCAAATACATATCGCCAATGCCTGGGCTATATTTGCTATCTAATTCAATAGCCAAAGAAGGCGCTAAACCTTCACAATCCTTTGTTTTAGCAAAGCCCAAGCTCTTACCTGAGCATCCTAAGGCATCAAATCCCGTTTTATCTTGATGAAAGACAAAGGCCAACCCCTCTCCAGCATAGCGATTGCAGCCAAAATTGACTGCAAAATGCAGTTCTAGGGCGTTTTCCATACGGATAGGGTACTCACACCAAATACTCCCTACCTCCTCATTTACTTCATCAGAAGTGAGGCGATAACAATTTTCAGAGACCAACTGACTAGCACCATTTTGGGTAAAGGAAGGCTGGGCCCAACTTATTTTGGGGGCAACAAAAAGGCTAAGCCAAATAGTAAAAATATAAGTAGTTCGTACAAGCATGTAGGCGGCATTTACTCCAGAAGCTATGCTGCTTAAGGAGCGCAACTTCAATCTGGGACTGTGCCCTTACGTAAAACGCAAAGACTGCATGAGGGAAGGGAAAAGAAACCGAATGCTCTTGTTCTCAAAGCGGCTTCTTTTGCAGCTTAAAGCAAGATAAAAACTTTTAATTAGAATTTAGATTTTGCCTAAGCTTGCTCTTCATACTCCACATAATTGCGGGGCGTTTCATAGAGGCGCACCCCCACTTTGAATTTGGGGTCTAGATGTGTCTTAAGAATTTTCCAAATCACCCAGCAAATATTTTCAGCCGTGGGATTAAGTGTTTTAAACTCTTCAACCTGCAAATTGAGATTCTTATGGTCAAATTTGGCCTCTATCTGCTTTTTGATAATATCATTGAGAATCTTAAGATCAATCACATAGCCCGTTTCTGGATCTACGGGCCCTGTTACCTTAACTTCTAGCTCATAGTTGTGTCCATGATAATATTCATTATTACAAAGGCCGAAAACCTCGGCATTTTGTTCTTTGGTCCAAGCAGGATTATGCAAGCGATGTGCTGCATTGAAATGAGCTCGACGATAAACAGACATTTGGCGCATAGTTGTGTTGTATTTAAATAATGAATGCTTGTAAAATTTTGGGAGACTCGCCCTCATGGCTGTCTATCCATTTTTTTTAACCAAACAGCGATTAGTTCTTAAGGTTTTTGCCCTTAAAGCGTGCTTCAAGCTCTTCTTTACTCAAGCGTTGTTTTAAGCGGCTATGTTGCCGTGCGCCATCCGAAATATTTTTGATATAGACTAACCCTAAGCCTTTAGCATATATTTCTTGGCGTTGGCCCTGCATTTTCCAATGCCCTCCATTTACATGGTCATGTGTTTCTGAAAACTCTTCTACATCTAGTTGGATAGCAGGCAACTTTTGGCCCTTCCAAACAAAAGTAGGTTGCTCTTTAGACAAAGTTCTATTTCGAACAATATCATAGACCACAGCAGTATCTGGCGCAATACTAAAATTGACCCAATAGCGATAAACTTGTCCCTCTGCTTGGGTGGGTTTGAATGGATAGAGAACGGGTTCTTTAATTTTGGCCGAGCTTGTATGGCTTTTTCCGCTACTGTCGGTTTGGAAAAAGCGGTAATCTTTGAGAATAGCCCCATCAGCTAGGATTTGACTACGGAAAAACTGTTGTTGCTCTCCTTTTTGGTTGTAGTTGGTCCCCAACAAAAATTGGTTGCCAGCTTGATCATAAACGGTATTATAGAGCCAATAATCCGTTTGGCCCGTGCTATCATCTACATACTCATAAACCAGAGGCTCTTCTAGGGCTTTGATGGGAAAATAATAGGCTTTGATATTTGGAGGTTGGCAGGCGGAAAATAAAAATAGGCTGAGGACAAGGGCCGCAAAAAGGGCTTTCATATTATTTATTTTTTGGTTTAATTCTGCGTTTTGCAGGCCCGAAGGGCCGCAGGCTGAGGGATGGAAAGTGGGGCGGCGAAGCCGCAGACCAAGGCGCTTTGCGCCGCAGGGCCGAGCAGACCTGCGAGCCACGACACAGCCCGACCCGCCCTGCGGGCGGGGCAGCCCCAAATAAAAAAGAATCATAAAAAAAGAGTCACCCCTCATAAAAAGAAGTGACCCTCCAGTCAGTTTAAGCATTATATATACTGCTTAAGCTTTAACAGCTTCTAGTGCTTTAACGATAGTTTCGCCAATTTGAGCGGGTGTATCAACAGTGATTACACCACATTCGCGAAGAATAGCGTATTTGGCTTCGGCAGTATCATCTTTACCACCGACGATAGCCCCAGCATGTCCCATTTTACGGCCTTTAGGAGCTGTTTTACCAGCAATAAAGCCCACAACGGGTTTAGTACCATGTTCTTTGATCCAACGAGCAGTTTCTACCTCCATTTGGCCTCCGATTTCGCCAATCATTACGATAGCGTCTGTGTCGGGATCAGCCATAAGCAACTGAACAGCCTCGATCATGGGCGTCCCCAAAACGGGGTCACCACCGATACCAATACAAGTAGATTGGCCCAAACCAGCCTTAGTAACTTGGTCTACAGCTTCATAAGTGAGCGTACCCGACTTAGAAACGATACCAATACGGCCAGGATTATGAATAAAGCCAGGCATGATACCTACTTTGGCACCAGCAGGAGTGATAATACCAGGACAATTAGGACCAATAAGGCGCACACCTTTGTCCTTAACATAAGCCTTCACCTTCAACATGTCTTGCACAGGAATGCCCTCTGTAATACAAACGATGAGGTCTACACCAGCATCGGCAGCTTCCAAAACGGCATCAGCAGCAAAAGCTGGGGGTACAAAAATGATAGAAACATCAGCGCCGGCCTCTCTCACTGCATCTTCAACAGTGTTAAAAACGGGGCGGTCCAAATGCATTGTGCCTCCTTTGCCAGGAGTTACACCGGCAACCACATTGGTGCCATATTCAATCATCTGTTGACCATGGAAAGAGCCTTCCTTTCCGGTAAAACCTTGAATGACAATCTTAGAGTCTTTATTAACGAGTACCGACATGAAAAAAGGGTTTTAAAACAAGTGATAGACCGAGCGAGTTTTTCGCTCTTAGAATTCCGTTCAAATTTAGAAAATTATATTTAGCCTGCCAATTTCCCCCTAAGGTTTCTTTTGAATGATAAAGATATCTTCATCATCTTTTTTCATCAAGTGTTCTTCGCGGGCAAATTGCTCGAGGTGGCGGTCATCAGTGCTCAGATTCTCTCTTTTGCGGCTATCTTTCTCAATTTCGGTTTCAAAATAAGCCTTTTTCGTTTGCAGTTCCTGTAGGGTTTTGTTCAGCCGATATTGGTTCATAATGCTATGCTGATCGAAGAGCAACATCCAAAATCCATAGACAATAGCGGCCACCACATATTTGTTGCGGAGGCTAGGGGGCAGTTTGTCGATCCATGCCCGAATATTGATATCTAATTTTTTCCTTGCCATAATTGCTTTATTTTGGGGCTGCCCCTCGCCTATCGGCTCGGGTCGGGCTGTGTCAGGGCTCGCAGGTCTGCTCGGCCCTGCGGCGCTTGCAGCGCCTAGGTCTGCGGCTGCGCCGCCCCCTTTTCCATCCCTCAGCCAATACTGTGGGCCAAGGCCCACATAATTTTAAGCCCTAGCTGATCTCCATTTTAGCGAATTTCGCAACGCAATAATTCTTGGCCCTTCAAAAAGCCCTTATACACTTGGCCTTGGGCAATAGGGCCAACGCCAGCTGGCGTTCCTGTAAATATAAGATCTCCCTTTTGCAAACTGAAAAACTTAGAGACATAAGCTATCAAATGATCAATATCTGTGATCATATTGCGGCTATCGCCTTGCTGAACGCTTTGACCGTCCTGTTGTAGCTCAAAACAATAATGGCCTTCAGCTTCTTGCGCCTCGACCTTAGGTAAAAAACCACCCACAATAGCAGAATGATCAAAGGCCTTGGCTACCTCCCAAGGATGCCCTTTTTCTTTGCATACTGCTTGTAAATCACGAGCCGTCAGATCAATTCCCAAACCCACTTCCTCATAATATTTATGCGCAAATTTTGGGGCCACAGATTTGCCTGTTCGGCAAATCTTTACGACCAACTCCAGTTCATAGTGAATGTCTTGGCTAAATTCAGGATAATAAAAGGCCTTGCCATCCTTCAATAAAGCCGTGCTAGGCTTCATAAAAATAAGCGGCTGCTTGGGTACAGCATTATTTAATTCTGCTGCATGCTCGGCATAATTACGCCCTATACAAATGATTTTCATAAGCTTTTAGCTGATAAAAGCGGCTAATGCCAACTATTTGTTTGAAAAAATATAAACAAAAAGCTGCAAAAATTTCCAATTCACTCCTTTTTGTTTTACCTTTGAAACAGCGGAGAAAGGGAAGTTCACCGCTCAATTTTATGCCTAGAACCTAGGTTTGGACGCCTTTGTTCTACTCAATTTAATAGAAGAAGTTCTTATCGTTTTAGTGTAGGTCTTTTAATTGTTGTCTCATTTGTCTGTCTAGAGAAGCCTTGCGGCTTCTCTTTTTTTTTGCCTATTGCCTAAAACAAAAAAAGCCTCAATGTCCTGCTGGATATTGAGGCGGGTGGTCCCACTTGGGCTCGAACCAAGGACCCACTGATTATGAGTCAGTTGCTCTAACCAACTGAGCTATAGGACCATTTTTTCACAAATCTCAGTTTTTTCACTAGTTTGCGAGTACAAAAGTAAGAACTATTTTTTTTAGTACCTAAAAAATGATGCAAAATATTATGCTTTTTCCCAAAAATATTCTTTTTGACCTTGGCGGGGTGATTCTCAATCTCGATATTCCCCGAACGATGGCTTGTTTTAAAAGCTTAGCGGGCAGTGAGGCTGAATTTAAGCGCATTTTTAACATTTTGGCCCAAGAGGAACATTTTGAGCGTTTTGAAAGAGGCCAAATTTCATCCGACCAATTTTTAAAACGATTTGTCGAATTGGCCGAACGCCCCATAGACAGAGATCAAGTAAAAATAGCTTGGAATGCCATGCTACTCGACCTACCTGCCCAGCGCATCAATACACTTCAAAAGTTGCGGGCCAAAGGGCATCAACTTTTTTTGCTCAGTAATATTAACGAGATCCATTTGGAGGAGGTCCGCAAAATTATTCGAGAGCAACATGGCGCTCTTGATTTTGATGGCCTTTTTGAGAAAACTTATTACTCTCATGAAATTGGGCGGCGCAAACCAGATATAGCGACTTATCAGTGGTTGGCCGAAGATGCGAGCATTTTGGCCCAAGACACTTTATTTGTAGATGATAATGCCGAAAATATAAAAGGCGCCCGAGAAGCAGGCTTCTGGGCGCAATTACATTTAGCCAACACTGATTTGGAGTTGGCCATAGCCGATTACCTAAAGTAATAGGCCATATTTTTTGGATGGGACAGGCGGCGAAGCCGCCGCAGGCCTAGCTGCCTGTAGGGGTGGCCCAAAGGGCCAGAC
>Ga0193958_1000382_pt1 | contig 16881 bp, 15 predicted proteins | sample FB_1_MG_FD_140320 | JGI IMG/M metagenome (GOLD analysis project Ga0193958, IMG submission 140320) | Microbial mat bacterial communities from the Broadkill River, Lewes, Delaware, United States - FB_1_MG | ecosystem: Environmental > Aquatic > Freshwater > River > Microbial mats | place: USA...
CCTTTCTCAGCTACTTTTCGATAGTGAAACCTGCGTTTCCGCTGTCTCCCTGAGCAAGGACGGCGAATTATAGACACTTCCCGAACCACGTCAACAGCCAATTTAAAAAAACCTCACTTTTTTGTAAAAAAATGCCTTTTTTATTCAAAACCCACAAAAAGCGGTTAATAAAGCACCAGAGGCGCTTATTTTCTGTACAGCAGATACAAAAAAGCGCCGCTTATATTAATAAGCAGCGCTCGGTATTGGATATGTAGATGCTATATATGTAAAAAAGCTACAAACCTACTCTTTGTTATTCTCCTGCTCTTCATCCATAGCTTCAGAGAACTCTTCTTCAAAAGCATCATCCTCTTCATTACTACGCTTTACAAAGATGACACCTAGAATTATGCCAAATTCAAACAATAACCACATAGGCAAAGCTAACAGGCTTTGCGAAATAACATCCGGAGGCGTTAGTAACATCCCAAAAACAAAACAACCAACAATGACATAGGCGCGTTTATTACGTAGCCCTTCAACTGTGGCTGCTCCTGACCAGATAAGCAATAACGTCGCGATAGGAATCTCAAAGACAATGCCAAAAGCAAAAAAGAGCTTAAGTACAAAATTCAGATAACTACTAATATCTGTCATGACGGCAACATTGTCTGGTCCTACGCTGGTAAAGAAACCAAAGATCAACGGGAACACGACAAAGTAAGCAAATGCTATCCCTGCATAGAATAGGAAAATACTCGATGCCAGCAGAGGGACCGCAAATTTTTTCTCGTGCTGGTACAGTCCCGGAGCAATAAACCCCCATATTTGGTGAAGAATAAATGGCATTGCAGCAAAAATAGCAGCCACTAACGTCAATTTAAAGGGGGCAAAAAATGGCGAGGTTACATCCGTCGCTATCATGCTTGTGCCTTCAGGCAATAAAGCAGTTAGCGGTGCAGATAGATAGGTATACAGATCGTTCGCAAAATAAAATAGGCCTAGAAAAATACCTAAGATAATTAACAGAACATACATAAGTCGCTGTCTTAATTCGACGAGATGACTAATTAAGGGCTGCTCAGTATCCTGCTCAGGGATATTTTTCTGTTCGCTCATTACTTCTCTGTTTTACTTTGATCGGGTGATTCTTTTGTTTCGGCTTCTTTCTGTAACTCTTCAACAGTTGAAGCTTTCGACGCTATAGGCGATTCATCGTCAAATACATTTGAAAAAGGCTGACGCATTTCATTCAGCTCTTTATCGAGCTCTTCTTTCTGGATAGCTGTTGTACGCTTGAGCTCATCGATTCTCAGCTCTTCACTAATCTCAGATTGAATCGATCCAACCGTTCGCCTTATGCGCCCAACCCAGAGACCAACAGTACGAACAGCAGTTGGCAATTTATCTGGACCGAGAACGACTAACGCAACAACTGCAACGATTAGAATCTCAGCAAAACCGATATCAAACATTTATAGCGACCAATTACTTTTCAGATTTGTTCTCATCTTTTACATCCGCATTATTTGCTTCAGTAAAATCAGCATCATCCTGCTTAATCTGTTTCTGATCAGCTTCTTCTTTCGCTTTCTCTTCATCGCTCATCGCTTTTTTGAAGCCTTTAACCGCTCCACCTAAATCGCTACCGATGTTCTTAAATTTCTTTGTACCAAAAATCAAAATAATAATGGCCAAAACAATCAGAAGCTGCCAAATACTGATACCACCTAAACCCATTGCTATTCTCCGTTGTTACATCAAAGGTGATCGCCCACCACCTAGTTATTCAATCTAAAAAGCGATACTACATGCTAGTAATAGCTAAACGTAAACCGCTACTAACCTTTACTTCTAGACGCTTTCTCTTCCAAACCTGAAAGATCAAATCGACGAGCAAGTTCATCTAAGACAGCCTGGGGCTGTTCCCCTAAATGAGACAAAGCAACCAAACTATGAAACCAAAGATCTGCTGTTTCATAAATAACATCTTTATTATCGCCGCTTGCCTGAGCATCTTTTGCCGCGAGAATGGTTTCTGTTGCTTCTTCGCCCACTTTTTCTAGAATTTTATTCAATCCTTTCGCGTGTAAGCTTGAAACGTAAGAGCTATCAGGCGCCGCACTTTTACGCTGCTCTAATACTTTACCTAGTTGAGTCAGTACATCACTCATTTAATCTCTCACTTTAGTTTTTGCTAATTCACGTTGCGGAAGCATACCGGAACAATATTACTTCCACCATCCCTCCTAAAGAAGGACTTTCAGCGCTTAAATAATAGCGCCCCGCCAAGTAGTGCTAAGATCCAGCTACTCGGAGGTAGTTCGCAAATCCAGCTTTGTAGTTCAGGGCTGCCTGCAACGACCGCTGCTGCGATCAAAACTACGGCCAAATAATTCCGGCGCCTGCCTTTAGATTCAAGTTCATCCCGAGCCTGCTGATAAGCACGCGTATCACGCATCCGGGTATTATCTAAATTACGAACTTGGTTTAAAGCATCAAATAATAACTGCGGCATATGAGGTAGTTTTTCTAACCAGTCTGGCGCTTGCTGCTTCACTGTCCGATAAACCCCTTTCGGCCCCATACGCTCCTTCATCCAATTTTCAAGGAAGGGCTTGGCAGTTTTCCACAGATCTAAATCAGGGTAAAGCTGACGCCCTAACCCTTCGATATTCAGCAATGTTTTCTGCAACAGTACTAACTGTGGCTGTACTTCCATATTAAAACGCCGTGCTGTTTGGAATAACCCTAACAACACCTGACCAAAAGAGATCTCTTTAAGCGGCTTTTCAAAGATAGGTTCGCAAACACTTCTAATCGCCGTTTCAAAAGCATCGACATTTGTATCTGCAGGTACCCAACCCGAATCGACATGAAGCTGAGCAACCAAGCGATAATCTCGCTTAAAAAATGCCAAAAAGTTACGTGCCAAATAGCTTTGATCTTCTGGCGTTAACGACCCAATAATCCCGAAATCAACCGCGATATATTGTGGAGACCTAGGATTACTTCGCGAAACAAAAATATTGCCCGGATGCATGTCCGCATGAAAGAAGCTGTCACGGAAAACTTGAGTAAAAAAGATCTCGACCCCTCGTTCAGCCAATACTTTCATATCCGTATTTTGTTCTGCTAGCTGCTCAACTTCCGCAACCGGGATGCCATGTATACGTTCCATGACAAGCACATTAGACCGAGTGTAATCCCAATATATTTCAGGGATATACAGAATATCACTCTGTTCAAAATTACGGCGCAGCTGTGAGCCGTTAGCGGCCTCTTTACGAAGGTCTAGTTCGTCAAAAATCGTTTGCTCATATTCTGCTACTACTTCAACTGGGCGTAACCTACGTCCCTCTTCCCAAACCGCATGCACTAAGCGCGCTAGTGTGAAAAGGAGGTCCATATCCTTACGAATCGTTTTTCCGATGCCTGGACGAATAACCTTTACTACAACCTCATCGCCATTAAACATGGTCGCTTTGTGTACCTGAGCAACCGAAGCAGAAGCCATCGGCTCAACTTCAAATTCACTGAACAGCTCAGACACCGATTGCTCTAGCGCTTTCTCTATTAACCTTTGTGCTTCAGGTCCAGAAAACGGTGGGACACGATCTTGAAGCTTTTTTAACTCTTCAGCGAGGTCATCAGGTAATAGATCTCTACGCGTCGATAGCATCTGACCAAATTTAACAAAAACAGGCCCCAACGCTTCTAATGCCAGCCTGACTCTTACCGCTTCCGGTTTTGACGCAGGCACAACGAAACGCCAAGGCAAAAGCCAAAACAAAATACGAACATACCAAGGGAGTGATAAACCGAGGAATAAAGTATCCAAACGATAACGAGCAAAAACCTGAATGATTTTCAGAATACGTGAAAGACGCTTCACTGCTGAGGGACCTTGTTAATATGTATGATTATAGAGAGGCGGTAGACGAAAGTTACTTCGTCCTTACCAAGTTACGCCCATCTTCTTTTGCTTGATACAATGCTTTATCGGCACGGGTAAAGACATCTTCCAAAGAATCGCCTTCTTTAATTTCAGTAATACCAAACGACATAGTGATGCCCACAGGTTTACCATGAAAATTAAATGGGCTGCTCTCTAGTGACTGACGCAGCTTCTCCATTGCTTGCTCCGCTTCAGCAACCGCTGTCGAAGGTAAAATAATGACAAACTCCTCACCCCCATAACGACCCACAAAATCGGTAACACGGATATTTTTGGTAATCACTTTGGCCACTAAACGCAGTACTTTATCACCCGCTAAATGGCCAAAGTTATCATTTACATCTTTAAATAGATCGAGATCAGCAACCACCACGGTAAATGATGTTCTATAACGGGACCAGCGCTCATACTCCTGAGCAAGGTGTTCATCATAAGCCGCGCGATTAGGAAGTCCCGTTAACGGATCCGTTCTAGCACGTAAACGCTCCTCTTCCATATGCGCTTTGACCTTACGTGTCTCCTCTTCCATCTCTTCAACTTTACCGATCAGGTCCTCATATCGGCCTTGAAGACGCGTCTCTCGTTCCTCTTCTTTTTTCTTAAAACTATCCATCGCTCTGACAAGGCCCGAAAGCTGTAGAGAAACTGCTTTTTTAAGATCGGTTATATCGTTGGTATTTTTGACCGTATGGTGGAGTTTTTTGACATCCCTGCGTACCTGAACATCGAGGTCATGCTGATTTTTACCTATCTCTTGCTGTACCTGACGACTATCGACCACAAAAGTTTGCACTTCTGTTAAACGAGAGCTCAGCTCTAATAAGTAATTTTCAAAATCTTCGCTAGTATTGCTCGTTGATTTAATCACCAACTGTACAACTTGATGGACTATTTCAGGCAGGTGCGGAAGCTCAAACCCATTTTCAATACGCTTAACTAATTCGCGCGCACTCGGCGTTTCTTCTTTCGGAACAAAAAGGCCACTAATCAATTCTAAAAGTTCAGCACCTATCCGCTTAAGAAGTATCCGAACTTCATCACCAAGCGCATCAGCAGTGGCTGTTGTGTCTAATGAGAAATCGCTTGCAGCGATATCTCCTGCACCTTCACTGCCAGTTTCAATATGGCTTTGTAATTCAATCAGATCGCCAAGAAGCCCCGGCAACTCGTAAAACTTATCTTCTATATCGTTACTACGCTTTTCGAGTGAATCGAGTAAATTCTGTGAACCGCCGTTTTGCACTTGTGTGCGTAACATGCGGATCCATTTCAATAAGGTAGCGACGGTTTGCTTAGCCTGTTGGCTACGGGATTCTTCGCGATTGTGGATCTGTTTCTCAACACGGCGGCTAATCTTTTTCAAAAAACCTAAGTGCTCAGTACACTCTTCTTGCAAAAGAGGCTTAAGGGACGCCAATTCAGAATCGAATTGCGGATTCTCCCCCTCCAATGCAACGGACATATAACCGGCAAGCTGACGTAACTGAAGTTCCGTATCAGCACTTTTACGCTCCTGCTGTTCTAGCTCTTGGGCTAGATCCCGGTATTTCTTTTTCCAATCAGCTTGTTCTTCTGCCACACCAAATCCTCGGAGTACCACAACCAAAAAGTCAGTCAGAGTTCATGTTAGTCTAACTCAGGAATTCACACTAGGCCTTATATCAACCGGACATAAAAAAACGCCCTTATTTGGGCGTTTTTCTTAATAAATTTATTTATTTTGCTGATGACCGCTCTTTTTCAACTAAAAAGTTCACCACTTTTAGCATCTCTTGCTGACCACCGGCCATCTGAGCAGAGATACGGTACTTACCATTAACAACCATCGCGGGTACACCTTCAACACCATAACCACGTAACTTTGAATCTCCCTGTTTAAGCTTCATATTGACCGCAAAGGAGTTATACATCTTATTGAACTTAGCACCATCAACGCCTAGGTTTGTGTAGAACTCTGAAAAATCCTCCATACCTCCAAAACGACGACGCTCAACATGCACTGCATTAAAAGTAGCTTCGTGGGTTTTATCTAGCGTCTTCATCAACTCAGATGCATAAAATGCACGGGCCATTGGTTCCCAACTACGCCCAAACACAACAGGAATACGCACAAAATTCACATAATCTGCTTTTTTCTTATCCCAGTTTTTAATGTGAGGTTCGAAAGTATTACAGTGCGGGCATGGATAACCAAACATTTCGACAACTTCGACCTTGCTTTGGTCAATAGTACGTACTGGCGCAGTTAATTTTACATAATGCACCCCCTCTCGATAATCTTCCGCTTGGACCATAAAGGGTAATAATAGGGCGACTAATACAAAACCAAACTTTCTCATTATTCAAAACTCCAAACAGAAAAAATACTAGAGATTGACAAGCACTCAGTTAAAAAGTTCCTGAGTAAAAAAACACTTACAAAAAAGGCAGCCTAAGCTGCCTTTTTCGAACCTGAGCTGAATTTACTTGCTTAAGCCCTGAATATAACTTGCAACCGCTTTAATTTCAGCATCGCTTAGTTTTCCAGCAACATCTTGCATCATCTGTTGTGGATCGTTGTTACGCTCACCTTTACGGAAAGTCATCAACTGCTTCTCGGTATAAGCAGCATGCTGCCCGCCAATAGCTGGGAAACCAGCCTGTGCGTTACCGCCACCTGTTGGTGAATGACATGCTGTACAAGCGGCAACGCCTTTGTCAGCGATACCAGCACGATAAATCTGCTGACCCTGTTCCACTAAATCCTTAGCAGCATGACCAACAGTACCGTTTTGTTTAGCGAAATAAGCTGAGATATCAGCGATATCTTGTTCACTTAACGCATCTAGCAAGCCTGTCATTTCAACAACAGGGCGTTTGCCTGATTTAATATCGTTAAGCTGTTTAATTAAGTATTTCTCATTCTGGCCTGCAAGTTTAGGGAAGTTTGCAATAGCGCTGTTACCGTCAGCACCATGACAAGCGCCACACACAGCAGTTTTGCCTTTTCCTGCAGCAGCATCACCTGCAGCATGAGCTACACCAGTTAGACCAATGGTCAGAAGCAAGCTAATCAGTAGTTTATTCATCGACGAACCCAGACTCTTGTTTAAAATTATGGTCGATCTGTGTAGAACGCTAATCGTTTTACGCTGATCGATGTTATCCTCACTTCCCTGCAGACTAGTGCTAAAACCTGATCGCAGGTAAAATTGGCGCAATTATAAACCAATATCCACACAAACTGGAACGGCAATCTCTGTTCCTTTAGTAGCGATTTACCAAAAAGCGACCGAAAATATGTCATCAGATCAAATAACCGTTCACTATAACAGCGCAAAATTCAATAAAAGCGCAGCCAAATTGCATCAGTGTCCGGAAGACGTTGGCGCCGAAGTCGCCTTTGCCGGCCGGTCGAATGCGGGTAAATCGAGTGCAATTAATACGCTGACCAATAATGGCAAGCTTGCCCGCACGTCAAAAACACCTGGACGTACGCAGCTGATCAACTTTTTTGACCTTAATGTCGAAGGGCTCAGAATTGTTGACCTACCAGGGTACGGTTACGCTAAAGTCCCCATCGCCATGAAACAGCATTGGCAACAGCATCTTGATGAATATCTACAAAAACGCCAATGCCTTCAAGGGGTGGTACTTGTCATGGATATTCGTCATCCGATGAAAGAGTTTGATCATATGATGGTCGAATGGTGCCAAACCGCTCATATGCCTCTGCATATATTACTCACGAAGTCGGATAAGTTAAAAAAAGGACCGGCCCAGTCCACCTTGCTAACGATTCGCAAAGAGTTAACCGCGGTTTTAGGTGACTTGGTGACAGTGCAAACATTCTCAGCACTAAAAAAACAAAACGTCGACCAACTTCGCCATCGTTTAGATGCCTGGCTTTTACCGGATATGGATCAAGAAGATAACGACTAGACAAAAGAAAGCCCTGGGAAACTTAGGAAGGGGAACTGTCAATTTCTCAGGGCTTTAACGCATGCTTGTTATAAAGAGCCACAACCATGGAACGATGAACGTATACGTGACTCTCAAGTAGATAGACCATGTTCTATCAACAAAGTTCCCTTTCTGTTCAAAAAACATTCAAACAACACTAACAACCAAAATAGTTGTTAGCGCTTATCTGCAATCCGCTATCAATAACTAGTGCGCCTGCTCCCAATTATCACCCACTCCCGCTTCAACCAATAAAGGCACATCAAGTGAAGCTGCATCAGCCATTTGCTGCTTTACTGCATCAACAAACGCATCAACTTGATCTTCCTTCACCTCAAAAACCAATTCATCATGTACTTGCATGATCACCTGCGCGTCAAATTCAGACGCTTTTAACCAGTTATCAACAGAGACCATAGCACGCTTAATAATATCAGCTGCCGTCCCCTGCATCGGCGCGTTGATTGCCGTGCGTTCAGCCGCTTGACGGCGCATCGCATTTTTCGCTTTGATTTCCGGTAGGTAAAGTCGACGGCCAAACAATGTTTCAACATAACCCTGTTCTTGCGCTTTTGTACGTACATCATCCATATAGTTTTGAACGCCCGGATAGGTTTCAAAATAATGATCGATATATTGCGCCGCCTCTTTACGGCTAATCCCTAACTGTTTCGCTAGGCCAAAAGCAGACATGCCATAGATAAGACCAAAGTTAATCGCTTTCGCACTCCGGCGCTGATCACTACTCACCTCTTCTAAACCGACCTTAAAGACCTCTGCAGCCGTTGCACTATGGATATCTGCACCTTTAGAAAACGCATCCAGAAGCCCTTGATCCTGGGATAGGTGCGCCATAATGCGCAATTCAATTTGCGAATAATCCGCCGCCACCAGCTTATAGCCCTCTGGCGCAATAAACGCATGACGAATTCGACGCCCCTCTTGGGTACGCACAGGTATATTTTGTAGATTAGGGTCCGAAGAAGATAGACGCCCCGTTGCCGTCACCGCTTGGTGATATGAGGTATGAATACGCTGCGTACGGGGATTGATCATCAACGGCAGCTTATCGGTATAAGTCGATTTCAGCTTACTTAAGCTGCGATGCTCTAGAATCAATTTAGGCAATGGATAAGATAATGCCAACTCCTGTAATACCTCTTCCGCTGTGGAAGGCGCACCTTTAGGCGTTTTTTTTATGACTGGAATTTCCAGTTCTTCAAATAGTATCTGCTGTAACTGTTTAGGTGAGGCTAAATTAAACTCTTTACCCGCGATATCATAAGCTTCCCGTTCAAGCTCGATCATACGCGCAGCCAACTCTATGCTTTGTTCACCCAGCAGGTTAGGGTCGACTAAAGCGCCGTTACGCTCAATATGAGATAACACCGTAATCAGCGGTTTCTCAATCTCAGTAAAAACACGGCTTAAACTGTCATCTTTGCTCAGCTGAGCATCGATCGCCTGGTGTAATCGCAGGGTAATATCGGCATCTTCAGCAGCATAAGGGCCCGCTTGCTCTAACTCAATTTGATTAAAAGTAAGCTGTTTTTTCCCTTTACCGGCAATCTCTTCAAATTTAACCGTTTTCAAACCGAGGTAACGATCGGCAAGGCTATCCATATCATGACGTGTTGCGACTGAGTTCAGCACATAGGATTCCAACATCGTGTCGAACTCAATGCCCTGCATCTCAATATCGTAATTAGCCAACACATTCATATCGTATTTAATATGTTGGCCTACTTTTTTATGATCATCGCTTTCTAATAAAGGTTTCAACTTGGTTAACAACGTATCGCGGCTGATCTGTTCTGGAGCACCCATATAGTCATGTGCAACAGGAACATAAGCTGCTTTACCGACTTCGATGGCAAACGATACACCCACTAGCTCTGCTTCCATGTAATTTAAACTGGTCGTTTCCGTATCAAAGGCGAACAGTTCAGCTGTGGATAACTTTTCTATCCACTGATCAAGTACCGCCTCATCAAGAACGATCTCATACTCTACATCCGCAGGTGCATCCGGTAATGAAGTGTCGTTGCTGTCGTCTGAAGTAGACGGGGCCGCACCTTCACCGGATTCTAGATCACGAATCCATGATCTAAATTCGAACTCAGTGAACAATTCAATAAGCGCGTTCGTATCAGGCTCAGGTTTTTTGAAATCCGATATCGCTTCGTTTAATTCAACATCAAGTTTAATCGTCGCCAATCGATAGGAAAGATCGGCCTCTGCACGATTCTCTTCAAGTTTCTTAGCCATTGTTTTAGAGCCACGAAACCCTAGCGCTGCGATCTTATCTAAATTGTCGTAAAGATCTTTTATCCCACCAAGCCCTTGTAGCAGTGCTAATGCAGTTTTCTCACCGACGCCCGGCACACCCGGAATGTTATCAACCTTATCTCCCATCAGAGCAAGGAAATCGATAATTAGCTCAGGCGGTATTCCGAACTTCTCTTTCACCCCATCGATATCCATTAACGTATCGGTCATGGTATTGATGAGCGTGACATGCTTATCCACCAACTGGGCCATATCTTTATCGCCGGTCGATATCAGCGTATCGACGCCCTGCTCACTCGCTTGGCGGGCTAAGGTGCCAATCACATCATCGGCTTCAACACCCTCTTCTACGATCAGCGGCATCCCCAATGCTTTAACAATTTTATGGATCGGTTCCACTTGGCTACGCAGATCATCTGGCATCGGTGGCCGTTGCGCTTTATAGTCACTGTAGATCTCATCACGAAAGGTTTTTCCTTTTGCATCAAAGATGACGACAACAGGACTTTCGGGGTACTGTTTAACTAAACTTTTTAGCATTGACGTGACTACACGAATAGCACCAGTCGGCACTCCTGCTGAATTTCTTAGGTCAGCTTGCTGTGAAGCAAAAAATGCACGGTATAAATAGGAAGAACCGTCGACTAAAATAAGAGGTGATTGGGCTACTTCGCGCTGTTCGCTCATCTGTGAATCCGAGTTAGTTAACTACAAGGAACAGATCATAGTCGATAAGCTTCACAGCCTAAAGTTATCTTCATATTAAAGAAGGAAGAATTATGAAAAAGCTACTGCTCGCAGCATTTTTACTTATCGCTCCACTTGCGCAGGCGGAAGTTCCTCCCTTAGTGGATGAAAATGAACCACAGATCACCATTTATAACGATACAGAAAAAACCTACTACGAGTATCGTGTAAATGGGCAATTAAAAGAGATCAAAGTGGTACCTAAAATAGGCAAAGAGTATTACCTTGTGCCAGCACCTGGCGAAGGTGATTTCATTCGCCATGAGGAATCTCAAATGCTGATTCCTAAATGGGTTCTATTTCGCTGGTAAGCGACAAATCCAGTGATAAGCTTTAACAATGTTATTTACTATTGAGTACTTCTTTTGGCTGTTTACACACAACTTAACGAAACGGACCTCAATCAATTATTAAAAGATTTTGATTTAGGGACCCTGGCAAGCTTCAAAGGGATAGAAGGTGGCATCGAAAACACCAACTATTTCGTATCATTAAAAGCTGGCGCGCAACAAAGTGAGTATGTACTCACTTTGTTCGAAGAGCTAACTCAAGAAGAACTCCCCTATTTTGTGGAGCTTTGCCAATGGCTATCGGATCGCAAGATAAAGGTTCCTTTTGCCATAAAAGATCGAAACGGTATTGGCCTTAAGAAACTTAAAAGTCGTCCCGCTGCCCTGCAACCCCGTTTTTATGGCGAGCACGTTGGACAGAACGAATTAACGCCGCAACATTGCGCCGCGATAGGTAAGGTACTTGGTGAGTTTCACACGGCCGCTGAAGACTTTTATCTACAACGCCAAGCTCACCGCGGTGTATTCTGGTGGCGTAGAGAGAGCGAAATCATCTCCGCTAAACTCCCAGCCGATGACCAAGCGCTTCTAAAAGAAGAAGTAGATCGCTTCGATCAGCTGCGAGACAACCCTGGCGATGTGAAAGTCGGTACCATTCACGGCGACCTTTTTCACGACAATGTACTGTTCCAAGGCACCGAAGTCAGTGCCGTTTTGGACCTATACAATGCCGCAACCGCTTTTCTACTATTCGATCTGGCGATTGTCTCAAATGACTGGTGCTGTAACCCCGATGGCTCTATTGATAATGCGCGAGAGCAAGCATTGCTCAAAGCTTACGGTAAAGCACGACCTTTTAGCCAAGATGAGTACGCCGCTTGGCCCGTTTTAACCTGTACGGCGGCCATGCGCTTTTGGCTATCCCGCCTAATTCCATGGCTCGATGAAAACAGTGAACAAAAATTAAAAGATCCTGACGAGCTTAAGCGAATTTTACTCTATCGCCGAGAAAACCCGAGTAAACTCCCTATTTAGCCCGCCTGAAGTGCTTAATGATTAGTATCTAACTTAAGGGTTTCTTTAATATGAAGCCCTTTTCTACGCGCCTATTCAAATCAACACTGCCTAAATGCTAAATCTCTCGCTATAATCAGCCACTGATTATTTATACAGTGACTGAAGAGTAGCAATGGACGTAACCCATATAATCGATTCTCTAAACGACGCTCAACGTAGCGCGGTGACAGCACCAGTACAAAACTTACTCGTTCTAGCGGGTGCAGGTTCTGGTAAAACACGTGTTTTAGTGCACCGTATCGCTTGGTTAATCCAAATTGAGCAGATGTCGCCTTATTCGATTATGGCAGTAACCTTTACCAATAAAGCGGCCAAAGAGATGCGAGGTCGTATTGAAGAGTTGCTAGGCATCAATCCCCAAGGGATGTGGGTTGGTACCTTCCATGGCTTAGCCCACCGCCTACTCCGTGCGCATTGGCAAGACGCAGGTCTACAAGAAAACTTCCAGATCATGGATAGTGACGACCAGCTGCGTTTAGTAAAGCGCCTTGCGAAAGAGATGAACTTAGATGATAAACGCTGGCCTGCCCGTCAATTCCAGTGGTATATCAATGACAAGAAAGATGAAGGGTTAAGAGCAAAACATATAGAGCCTCGTAATGACCCGACTGATCGTACTATGCTATCGATGTATCAAGCTTATGAAGAAGCCTGTGAACGCGGCGGTATGATCGACTTTGGAGAGCTACTGTTACGCTCTCTAGAACTACTACGAGACAGAAACCCGGCCCTGCTTGCTCATTACCAAGAACGTTTCCGTTATCTTCTTGTCGACGAATTTCAAGATACCAACAGCATCCAATACGGTTGGTTACAACTCATTTGTGGCGGCCAGAAAAAATTGATGGCCGTGGGTGATGATGACCAATCGATCTATGGCTGGCGCGGCGCTAAAATCGAAAACATTCAAAATCTACCTGTTCACTTCCCAGGCACTGAAACCATTAAGCTAGAGCAAAATTACCGCTCTACCGAAACAATTCTACGTGCAGCGAATGAAGTGATCCGCAATAACCAAGGCCGTTTAGGTAAAGAACTGCATACCGATGCCGGCGAAGGCGAACCCATTTCGCTTTACGCTGCATTTAACGAACAAGATGAAGCGCGTTTTATTGTCGATCAAATAGGCAAATGGGTTCAAGATGGCAATATGCGCAACGAATGCGCCATCCTTTATCGCTCCAATGCCCAATCTCGGGTACTAGAGGAAGCCCTCATTCGCAGCGGTGTCCCTTACCGAATCTACGGCGGTCAACGCTTCTATGAACGTTTAGAGATAAAGAACGCTCTCTCTTACCTTCGTCTATTAAGTAACCGAGACGACGACACCTCGATGGAACGTGTGATCAATGTCCCTACACGTGGCATAGGTACCCGTACCATCGAAGTCATTCGTGAGCATGCACGCAGTCAGAATATCTCTATGTGGCGCGCCTCGAACGAAATTGTTGAGTTAAACCGTTTACCTGCACGTGCATCAAATGCCTTACAAGGCTTTATTGATCTCATCAATCAAATGGCCCAAGACACCGAAGAAACGCTATTACATGAACAAACAGAGCATGTAATCCAGCATGCGGGGCTCATTGAGCATCATAAAAAAGAGAAGGGTGAAAAAGCGCAATCCAGAATAGAAAACCTCGAAGAACTCGTCACTGCAGCTAAGCAATTTAATAGTCAGTGGGATGAGTTTCTAGACGATGAGTTTAACTCTCCTCTTGCGGCCTTTCTTGATCAAGCTGCACTAGACGCAGGTGATGCACAGGCAGACGATTTCCAAGACAGCGTACAACTGATGACTCTGCACTCTGCCAAAGGCCTAGAATTCCCACAAGTATTCCTCGCCGGTGTAGAAGAAGGCTTATTTCCACATAAGATGTCGATTGAAGAACCAGGTCGGCTTGAGGAGGAACGCCGCCTTTGCTATGTAGGTATCACGCGCGCCATGCAGAAACTTTACATCACCTATGCAGAATCCCGCCGCCTACACGGACAAGATAATTACAACAGGCCATCTCGCTTTATTAAAGAGATACCTAACGATCTAATGGAAGAGGTTCGTTTAAATGCCAGCGTTAGTCGTCCGATGACTAGCCGCTATAATGACAACGAAAGCAGCCTGTTTGGTAGTAGCTCACTAAGCAGTAGCGAAGTACCCGAAACAAACCTTGCATTGGGCCAACGGGTTTCACATAGCAAATTTGGTGAAGGCACCGTGCTTAACTTTGAAGGATCCGGTGCGAAAGCGAGGGTGCAGGTCAATTTTGACTATGAAGGCAGCAAATGGTTAGTCGTAGGCTTCGCAAATCTTCAAGTCATGTAAGGTAATATTTCAATCACAATGGTAAGCGCTCATCATCAACGAGAGCGCTTACTTCATTTTTTTCATTAGGCCCCTCAAAGTAAACTGCAGTTTCCACCCAATATTAACGCTGTAGTAATCAGCTAATACCTCCTCCTTAAAATCTACTGTTACTGTCTTTTTACATACAAAGACAGATCAACTAACTGTGCACTGCACATAATCGGAGTAGATTATGAACAATAAAAAAATACTAATGATTACCGGTGATTTCACAGAAGATTATGAAACGATGGTACCTTTTCAAACCTTGCTTACCCTCGGTCACCAAGTGGATGCGGTCTGCCCCGACAAAGTCAGCGGTGACACCATCGCAACAGCGATACACGACTTTGAAGGTGATCAAACCTATACCGAAAAGCGAGGCCATAATTTCACATTAAATGCGACATTCAGCGAAATAAACGCAGCTGATTATGATGCACTCGTTATTCCAGGTGGCCGTGCACCTGAGTATTTACGCTTGAATCCGCTCGTTCTAGATATGGTTAAGCACTTCTTTACTGAAAACAAACCCGTAGCGGCGATTTGTCATGGCGCTCAACTTCTATCCGCCGCGGGCGTGTTAGAAGGTAAACAATGCTCTGCTTACCCTGCCTGCATGCCTGAAGTAAATCAATCAGGTGGTGTTTATACTGAAATCGCTATCGATGCGGCCATCACTGACGGCAATCTGGTTACGGCTCCGGCTTGGCCTGCGCACCCTGCCTGGTTAGCGCAGTTTATACGCCTGCTAGCGAACTAATCGATCACTTGAAAGGGGGCATTCCCGACGGGTGGCACCAATGTATGCACAATACAGCCACCCTTCTGACGCTTTATGTGTCTATACTCAATGCCAACCACAACCTGATTCGTCGGAAAAACCATGTGTAAACTGTTTATCAATGCAGACGCTAACTTATGGAAAAGCAGCACTCGCTCACTGCGTATTGACGGCATGGTTACCAGCGTTCGCTTAGAAGATTATTTTTGGAGCACGTTGGAAGAAATAGCGAAGCGTGATGAGATGAACATCCCTCAAATGTTAACTCGGCTCTACCATGAATCAATCGATGCAGGCCACGATTTGGGGAATTTCACCTCGTTTTTACGCGTATGCTGCATGCGTTATTTGGCCTTGCAGTTAAGCGGTGATATCCCCTTAAATGAGAGCCAAGCGATAGCCGATTTAGATGCGGACAACATATTATTAAAAGAGTTTGGGCTACGCCATTAACACGTCAAATTAGATATATCCAAGCCACATATTTTCAAGTCATCTACATTTAAGTCGCATATATATAGTCAGCTTTCCCAGCCCTTTTAACCGAATACATTGCATTGTCTGCCACCTTAATCAGCCGTTCTAATTTATCCCCATGGTCCGGACAAAAAGAGATCCCAATACTGACACTGATCTGTACCGTGATCGTGCCAGCCTCATCGCAATCGATTACGATCGGCTTTTCAAGCGCCTCGATCAGCTTAATGGCAACTTCACCGGCATCATTGCGATGCTGTATCCCCGATAAAAGCAACACAAACTCGTCGCCACCAATACGCGCAGCCTGATCTGAACGCCTCAGCAGGTGCGTAATACGTCTGGCCGCTTCAACCAATACCCGGTCTCCGACAGAATGGCCCCAGGTATCATTAACTTTTTTAAAGCCATCAAGATCAAGAAATAATACAGCCACTTTTTCTTGATTACGGACGGCATTGGCAAAAAACAATTCAGCTTGTTCGAGCAGAAAATACAGTGAGGGTAAACCGGTCAGTGCATCATAATGGGCCATACGCCTCAATTCATTTTGCACGTCTTCCGCTTTTTCAAGCGCATCATGAAGCTCAGTTACATCGTATTCAGCCATTAAAATTAAGAATTCACCGCTGAGAGGGTGGCGAGATATACGAATATCTAACGTGTGCTTTCGTAGGCCTTGCGCGGTATTCATTAAATATGTCCAGCGGCCCCCTTTCTCCTCAATGGCCCGCTTTAAACAATCTTTCCCCTCTTCCGGGTTAGCAAATCTCAAATGAAACGCACGGCACTCTTCATCTATCGATTCCGTTTGTATATGTTTATAGGCATCTGTCGCTTTGGGGTTTTCCACGATCACATCGCCATTAAAAGAAAAACTTGTGACCAGTACTGTGGTGTATCTCATCGCTTCAACAAGCAGAAGGTTCTCAGGCGTTTCGCCTAAATTCACCTCTTCATTAATAAAAGCAATAATTCCTCGGTGACGCTC
>Ga0193958_1000383_pt1 | contig 16847 bp, 29 predicted proteins | sample FB_1_MG_FD_140320 | JGI IMG/M metagenome (GOLD analysis project Ga0193958, IMG submission 140320) | Microbial mat bacterial communities from the Broadkill River, Lewes, Delaware, United States - FB_1_MG | ecosystem: Environmental > Aquatic > Freshwater > River > Microbial mats | place: USA...
TGTACTGTTTTATAATCGTAAAATTTTATATTACTCATACCCATTCAATTAAAGAGTTTAACTCAGTTTTAGCTTCTTCAATAGTATTAATTTTCATACTTAATTTATTACTATTGCAATCTAACCATAACTCAGCATCATAACCACTTCCTAAAATACTTTTAGCTGCTTCAAAATACATTTTTTCCATAATTTTTTACTTTTTTGTTTGTTGGTTTTTTGCCCAAGTATTATTGTAATAGCTATTAAATTGAATAGCCTTTTTGTCAATCTCCTGGAGCTTGTTATATATTAATATTAGTTTCTTTGTTTTAAGCACAATTTAAAGCGTTAATTTCGTGTTTTAACATTGTGTATTTATAAATCCTTTGAGCTTTGTAGTTGCCGTGTAATTGAGTTAAAATATCAAATATTCTTACATCGACATTTCTTTTTTCTCTTTTAATTCGTGTTTTCATAGGTTTAGGTTTTAAAAGTTAAATTTTGGATCAGGTATAAACATTATATAATTTTCGCTATTTGTTAAAGGGTCGTTTATATTAAAGTCGGTCATAAAATTAAAAATAGTATAAACTCTGTCTTTTTCTTTAGCTTCTTTCATCAGTTTTAAAACCTCCTTTGGTAGTTCGCTTAAATCATTCCATTCCGAAGCTGTGAAGCCATTAAATTCAGGAAATAACTCTACTAATTCGAATAAATCAAACATATAAATTTTCATAGTTCTAAGTTTAAATAAGGTTTATAAATACCAGCGTAATAATTAATATAATTACTATTGCAAATCCGTAGTTAGTTATTAGCGTGGCGTTTTTGTCTGTGAATAGGTTGTTAATGTATTTCATAGTTTATAAATTTATAGGTTATCCCATTCCTTAATTCCTAAGCTATTAACCTGTCTTAGGAATACATTTTTTAATTTACTAGCTCTTACAATTGCAATTGCTATTTCAAAGTCAACAACTGGATTAAATCCAATTAGTAAAACTTCCCATTTATCTACAAATCCAACTCTAATTTTTACCATAATTTTATTTTTTAGTTCCTTTGCAAAGATTCGAACTTTGTGAATTTGCCCAATGCAAACAAAGGATTTCAATTTCATTTGTTAACTTCAAATAATGTAGTAAATCTATTTACCTATTTATATGCAATTAACGTACATTTTAAACAGTTTCAACACTTGCTTAGGTGCTCTTACTAATCCAAACCAAAGGATTAATTTAATAGGTTTTTGATTTCGTTTACATCTTCTTTGCTTATTTCTCTATAAATCCAGCTTGAACCATATTTATACATAACCTCACCTTGAGGTACTTCATACAAATTAATACTTTTTAAATATTCACACGCTTTTGTATAGTCGTATTTATTACCTCTACTTTTCCAGTCTTTAATAGCTACTTCTTGTTCCTTTGTTCCTGCATTCATATCGTTTAAATGATTTCTTTGCCAAAGGTTCATTAATTTAATGTACAAATCTTTGTTTTTGATTTCGTTTTCAAACTCTTCAAATATAGAGTCTATACATTGCCCACCCATCTCAATATCTGATTTTCTATCGTTCCATATATTACCACATGCTGAAAATACAGGTCTGCCTTGTTTATCTTCTTTTAGTTCTACTTCAATAGTTACTAAATTAGATTTGTTTTTTCCTGTGTATGCTACTTTTCCGAATGTAAATTCTTTTTTCATAATATATAATTTAAAGGTTTTATTTAATTTAAGTTGTTGTTATCTGTTTTTCCAATCGTTCGTACTTCTTTGACTTGTGTATATTCCACTATAAAAAGATGATGCAAGTCTATATTCTGATCTTAGTCGTTTAACTTCATTTCTAAAATCTCGATAAGTTTTAAAATCGTTTTCGTTTAGTTCGTCAATTGTTTCAATTCCTTCAGATGTTTTAATATTAAAGTAAATCATAATTTATAGTTTAAATATTGTTAATTTTAAGTTGTTGTTAATTTTGCCCAAAGATGAAAGTTAATTCATATAAGGAGAAGGATAAAGCAATCCATGAGTCAAAGCAGCAATACAAAGTACTACTAAAACAGTTAATACAATTAATCTAGGTTTATTTGATAATGCGATGTTGATTAGATTTCTCATGATATAAAGTTTAAATTGTTTGTCTTATTTGTTTAATTCTTCTTGAATAAGTTTTTGAGTTAGTTTAATGTTTGAAATTAATTTATTTAAACTCCAAACAACCTCAATATTTGATTCATGTGATTTTATTATATTTAAATCGTTTTGTAAATCTTCTAGTAAAGCTTTTGTAATATTATTCATTTTATCAGGTTTAAAAGGTTAGGCTGTTAAGCGTATTCAAATATAGTTATATATATTGATATAATCTACTATATTCTAACATATGTTAAGATAGTATGCAAATTAATCAATCTAGAGTTAAAATAATACCATAAAAAACCCTCAATTAAGAGGGTTGTATAAATTCATTAAAAAATGGCACTATATTTTCTCAAATGTTTTACCGCTTTCCGTCATTATATAGGCTCTATCATCATCATAAATTGGTGATACTTCATTACTCAATACTATAGCAACAATAATGTCTGTTTTTGCAATTTCAGGAAAATAGATTTTAACTTCTGTTTCCCATTCTTCAATCGTCTTTTCACTTTTATAGGTAATACAATAACTACTACCTAAAAGCCTGTTTAAAGTTAGTCCTTTACTTTCTTTTGCAATTGTTCTTAAAATAAAATTCATATCTGTATATATTTATATATTGCCTACTCTATAGCTTTTCGGCTTCCGCTCTAATTTTATATTTACTCTAAATCTTTACCGCAATTATCACAATATTTATAATATTCATACATTTTTGTATATGCGCTTTTTTCTTTTGGATCATTGCAACAATACCGCTTATGGTTAACCACATTTCTGTCAAGTTTATTTTTTAATTGAGTCATTATTTAAATCTTTTATGAAATTCGTCTACAGGATCAATTGTAGATGTTCTTTTATCTTCTTCACCTATTGAAAGACAAATAACTATTATTACAAATACCGCTAATCCTATTATTATTTTTGTAGTTATCATAGTTTGAAATTTAATTAATCTTAATTACTTAATCAAAGATAATGTTTTATATTGATATATGCTAATATAATTCAAAAAAAGATTAAAAACATTAATCAAAACCAACCCAATGAGTAAGAAACATACACGTAAGAGTAATAAAAGAACCAAAAACATACACATTTGTATATCAATAAAATATATACTAACTTTGATAACTATAAGTAAAAGCAATTTAGCCCAAAGATAATAGTTAAACCATAAAGATAATGTATAAACCTATAGAGAGAGAAACAATTAAAAGAAAAGTACTTGAAGCAATACAAGAAGGTCAAAGCATTAACGCAATTCAAAAGACTAACGGTATACCAGATAGTAATACATTGTATCGATGGCTAAATAAAGACGCAGACTTTCGAGACAACTACGTACGTGCGAGGGAAACACAAGCAGTCTTTTATGCTGAAAAGATAGGTAATGTGATCCAAGACCTTAAAAATAGCAGCGAACAAAGCAGGGAGTTAACGGACATCGCACGCCTGGAGATTGACTCTTATAAGTGGATAGCGTCGAAGCTCCTGCCAAAGGTTTACGGTACGAACCAGCAGCAAACAAATGTGCAGGTGAATATTCAACCAGTTACAGGTATGCAAATAGTTGACGATGTGCCTACAATTGAGGTTGAAACAGAAGAATAATGGTAAGATAGTATTAGTAAGTGCTAATCTACACGCGGCGGAGACAAAAAATAAGGCTGAAATAGTGTGATAATAGTACTATATTAACTTAAACACATAAAAAACCCCTCAATTAAGAAGGGTTTAAATATTATTGAAGGATTGTTATATTATTTAGAAGTCCAAGTACCATCCGTGTAATAAATATCTGTATGAGATCCACAGCAAACAATTGATTGGACATCTTTTTGAACAGGTATAAAACATTCTTTTAATTCTTGAGCTGTATTATTGTTTGTTGTTGTTGCGATTGTAATTTGGTTTAAAGTATTCATAGTGTTAAATTTAGTTTGGCTTAATTGCCTAATCAAAGATAGTAAATTATATTTAAATAATAGGATATATTTAAAATTACAATATACTAATTTCTTATAGTTGGTTGATTTGTTATAAATAATACCGATACGATCCAAACAAAGCAGCCCAACAATTAAGAATGCAAAACCAATTGATAATATATAAAAGACTAAACACTCCAGAGTATGAAGTTAATTTGTTGTAATCCTTCAATTAATAGGAGACTTTGAAAGTGTAATGTATAAACCCCCGATGAATAAATAAAAGACTTCATTTTAATACCCCCCCCTTAGCGAAACGCTCGACCCCTTTTAACCCCGAACAATAATTTTCAGGTATTTTGAAAGGTTTTGCTTGTTATGTTGTTGTGATTCGTGTATGATAAGGCTAAATTATGTTGATTTAATGCTGTTTTATGTGTTCGGTGGTATGTTTGTATGGTTGGAACGGTGTAGGCGATATAATGTGGTCTGAGAAAAAATATCGTCGATTGCTACGCAATTAATAAAAGACTTGGTGGTTTGGCGATGATTCACTATATTTGCTTTAGTAAGCTTCACAGTGGTTAACAAATGGGTAAAGCGGTAACCGAGTTTAGTGGTAACACTTTAAAAACCTTAGCCGACGAGATTAGGATGGAGCTGCCTAATTAACTAAGTTCTTTGCTTGAAGATAAACGATAATAGATAGTGCGTACACGCTTAATTATTCTAACGGGAACAGGAGCTATTAATATTATTAAACTTTATCGAGTTGTGTTTATTTTAGAGATAAGTCGAAAAATACTTCAGTGATGCATCGCTAGTCGTATTCTTATTCAGCTGATAACTGACAAAGGACTTTTTAAATTATGATATGAAGAAAAAAGAGAATACATTTCCGTTGAGTAGTGAGGTTGAGTTGGTAGTTACGAAGGGTGATAAATGTTTTCGTAAGGTAATGACTTATGCTGCTGCTTTGGATTGGGATAAGTTGCCTGGCTATCGTTATCAGTATTTTGAGGTAGGTTTTTGTTCAATAAAGGAGAATTTATGATTGCTAAAGATAAGGCTAAAGAAATGGTAGGTGATTATTCGGCTTATGCTTGGGTTGGATATTCCGAGAATGAGTGTAGAGATAATGCTATTAAATGTGCGTTGATTGATGTTGTTAGAATATTATCAGTTTTAAAAGGTTTGAAATCTACTGTTGAGATATTGGGCGAGTATAGGTTCTGGTTTGAGGTTAAGATTGAATTAGAAAAGTTAGTTTAATTGCATAATAATTAGTATATTAGTCGATTATTTCGTAATTTTATATAATATTTAAAAACTAAAAAATGGCAAAAAGAATTAAGATTGTAGGTAGTGCTATAAGAGTTGAGGACACAGTATTAGGTAAAATAGAATTAGATGAGCCATCTAAGTATATGTGGTATGATAGTAATAAATTAGATAATGGTGAGATATTATTTTTAGAAAAAGATGGTTCTAAGAATAGCTATATTGGAACTTTGAAAATTCCTTTAGCTAATGCAGTTAATTCTACAGATACTCCTTTTACAGATGAAACATTTAGGACTTTTGTAGCTGAAAATTTGGGAAAGTAGCAGCCTCTGGTAATGGAGGCACAAACCCAACTTACGAAAGCGTTAATATAGATGGTATAGCTACTGAATCATGGGAACTTACAAGCAGAGATGTAGGTGTTTCATTTCCAGTACCTTCATTTAGACCTAACGATGTAGATAAAGTTATTGCTGTTGATTTAATGCCTAACGGATCACCTATCGAGAGTGATGGTAATGGTTTTGCTTGGTTTGATGTTTCAGATACAGATATAAAAGATTCAAATCCACCTTTACACGCTACAAGAATAGGGGTGAGAAGTATTGGTGCTGAATTTGGATTAAGACATTTTAATGGAGCGTCAGCTAAACCTATTTTTTTTAATATTAGTCCTGGAGGTGGTTCTGGAAATGATAAAATAGTACATTGGATGAATGCTGATGGTAGTCAAAGATCACCATTTTATGGTTCAGGTGATTTTGAAGCTGTCGATTTATCTAAAACTCCAAGTGATTATACGGCAAGATTCGCTACAGATGGAACAATTTTAGAGGAAGAGGATAAAACTGTTAAATCTAATACGGTAGGAGAACCTACTGGAAGTGATGTTGTTTTAAATGTAGTTAGTTTAACACAAGCTGAGTATGATGCAGGAACAAAGATAGCAACTACTCTTTATATAATAATACCATAATGGATTTAAGATTAGGAAATAACGTAATAACAAAAGCCTATATTGGTAATACATTAGTTACAGATGTTTTATTAGGTGAATCTTCTCCATCCATACCTAATTTAATTGCATATTATAGATTTGAAGATAATGTAAATGATCAATTAGGTTTAAATAATGGTATTGGAACTAATGTAACCTATAATGCTTCTGGAAAGTTAGATAAATCAATAGTTTTTAGTGGTTCTAATAGTTATGTTAAAATAACAGATTCAGACACCTTTAGTTTTACAGATGGATTAACTGATACACCTTTCAGTGTTACATTCTCTTTTAAGTTTAATACTGTAAATAGGTGTTGGATGGTTAGTAAAAGAAATGGAGGTGCATCTAATTATGAATATGATATTTTAAATAATACAGGTAATAAATTCACTTTAATACTTTGGGATAATTCAAATGGATCATTTTTATTAAAAGAATTTACATGGTCGCCAGTTGTAAGTGCTTGGAATAACTTAGCTGTAACATATGATGGTAGTGGTTTAGTTTCAGGAATGAGTCTTTATATTAACGCTGTAAGTGGAGGCTCTACATCTACAAGCGGAACTTATACAAGAATGAGAAACTCAAGCTCAGGCGTTCAAATAAGTGGGATTGATAATAACTCGTTTAATGTTACTGGAGAGATGGATGAATTGAGATTTTGGGATAAGGAATTATCACAACTAGAAATAGATAACTTAAATATATAAAAAGTAACAAATTTAAATATTTTTTTGTATATTAGCAGTATTAAGTTTTCATAGGTTTAATTTTTTCATTTTATTTTTATTTGGTTAGTATTTCCCTAGTTTTCGTAAGGCTAGGGTTTTTTTTATATATTTGTGTAAATTTTAGAGTATGGAAATAAAGTTTAATGTAAATGGAAACAAGAAGCAATTAGAGGCTGCTAAGTATTGGATAGACGATACAACAACTAGTTTGGTTTATGGTGGTGCTAAAGGTGGTGGAAAATCTTATTTGGGTGTATCTTTAATTTTTGGTGATGCTTTTATGTACCCTGGTACTCGTTATTTCATCGCTCGTAAAACATTATCTGATTTAGTTAAACATACAATACCATCTGTTTATGAGGTGTTTTCTCATTGGGGGATTACTGAAAACATGTATAAGTTTGATGGCAAACACAATATGTTTAAATTACATAATGGTAGTGAGGTTTTATTCTTAGATGCTAAATATTTACCGAGCGATCCTATTTATGCAAGATTTGGTTCTATGCAGATGACTAGAGGATGGATAGAAGAAGCTGGAGAGTTTGAAGAAGAGTGCAGAAATAACTTATTTATTAGTTTGGGTCGTTGGAAGAATAAAGATTATGGATTGACTAAGAAACTACTTGAAACGTGCAACCCTGCTAAAAATTACTTATACACAAAGTATTATAAAAAGTTAAGAGATGGTACTTTAGAGTTTTATAAAAAGATGGTTATTGCCTTGCCAAAGGATAATAAAACTATGAGTGAAGATTATTATCAAGGATTGTTAGATACATTGGACGAGAACGGTGTTCAGCGTTTGGTATATGGTAATTGGGAATATGATGGTAATCCATTAAAACTATTTGATTTTACAAAGATAACTGATTTATGGATTAATGAGCACATTAAAAAGACAGGGTATAAATATCTTACTGCTGATATAGCTTATCAAGGTAGTGATTTATTTGTAATTGGTATTTGGGATGGGTTCATTTTGGAAAAAATAATAGCTATTGATAAAATTGACGAAACTCAGGTTAGTAAAAAAATTAATGATTTAAGGCTTAAATATGGAATACCTATTGGGAATGTTATTTATGATGCAGATGGTATTCGTAAGTTTGTGGTTCAATCTACTAAAACAGGATTTTTAAAAGGAGCTAAACCATTTCGTAATAATAGAAAGGCATTTGGTAGAGATAATTATAAAAACCTTAAAACACAATGCTACTTTAAATTGGCTGAAATGGTTGACAAGAATCAGATTTATATTCAAGATAAAACATATTCTAAACAGATTACCGAAGAACTTGAACAAATAATGAAAGAGCCAGATACAGATGATGGTAAAATAAGATTAGAGAAGAAAGGAGATTTAAAAGAGCGTTTAGGTCGTAGCCCTGATTTTGCAGATATGATGATGATGAGAATGATTACTGAAGTTAAAACTTTCAAGGATATAGTAGTTAAATGGTGTTAGATTAGGTTTATCCAATTATTATTTATAATTTTATCATATTAAAATGTATATTATGCCAGAAATAGAGGATGAGTTAGAAATTATTATCGAATCAGCCGATCAAAATGATGATGATGGTAATTGTATTTATAGAACTTCATCATTAATTATAAATGGTGAAAAAGTAGAAAGTAACGGAAATCATATCCAAGCAGTTTTAAATTACTTAGGTATTGATGCTAATGTTTATTATAATTAGAAATGGATTATCAAGAAGAATTAGATAAAAAGATAAAAGAAAGATTGGAGCTAATCCAAGCCAATATAAAAAACAACACCTTTAGTTTTGATACTGATGGTAGTTTTAAGATTAAGTTAGAATTGCTAAATGAACAGATTGGTCAACTTCAAGATAAAATTTTAGAAGAAATACATTCAGATTAAATATTTTTTTGTATATTTGCCTTATGAAAACACGTTTATTACATCTTGAGCAACCGCAATCCAATTTTGGAGGTGTCTCTTTTTGTGATATAGTAGAGTTTTAAATAATTCGAAACATAAAATATAGAAAAACCTCCTTAATTGGGGGTTTTTTCATTTCTAGGTGCGATCCATTTGGTGCGGTTACCCGACTTGGAATCGGGATTATTGCAAGTTCGAATCTTGCCACTTAGACAAAAAATGCTGCTGAGAACGATATAGGTCGAGTTACAAGACTTTCAATCTTGACAAAGTGGGTTCGATTCCCATCGGCAGTACAAATTAGAGTATAGTGTAATGGTTACCACACGAGACTTTGAATCTCGTAATCCTAGTTCGAATCTAGGTACTCTAGCTAAATGGTGTTTTTAGTATAATTGGTTTAGTGCGATGGACTGTGAATCCATAGGTTTGAGTTCGATTCTCAATTAACACCCAAATGCGCGTATGATGGAAATGGTTTACATCGCGGTTTTAGAAACCAAGTTATAAGAGTTCGAATCTCTTTACGCGTACAAATGCCTCTGTGGTGGAAATGGCGAGACACGCTAGGTTTAAGCCCTAGTATTCAGTAATGGGTGTGCAAGTTCGAATCTTGTCAGGGGTACTATCTCTCAATAGCTTAAATGGAAAAGCCTTCGGTTACGACCCGAAAGAGTAAAGGTTCGAATCCTTTTTGAGAGTCTTTTTTTTATTTTATTTTTTTTATTGATTAAAAAGTTATATCTTTGCCTTATGAAATTATTTAATTATTCATATAGTTGTTTTAATTCTTGGTTATTTGAATCAGGCAAGACAGGTGTGTAAATAATTAACCTATATATAAAACACTAGAGTCTTGCAGAAATGTAAGGCTTTTTTTTTGGGATAACTTCGGCAGGAGTCGAAACTGTAAATTTCTAACTGGGTGGTTCGAATCCATCTTATCCCACAACGGAAGGTAACGCTAAGGCAGCAAACTGGGCTTGAACCCCAGGTCATCGTTTATTCGGTGGGGTTTCGATTACTCTATCTTCCTCAAATAGAAAGTGAACTAGCAAGGTGCTAGACTCCCCTGCTAAGGGATGTGATGGTAAAACATTTAGTTTCGAATACTACTCTTTCTGCAAATATGTTTTAGGAGCTTATATGGACAAGCAAGTGGCTGTTAACCACAAGATAGTAGGTTCGAATCCTACCTAAAACGCAAATACATCTAGGGCTATGGTAGCCAAATTGATTCCAAACCAATAGGACAGAGTTCGATTCTTTGTAGGTGTGCAAAAGGGTTAGTAGCAAATATGGTTATTGCACTCGGTTGAAGCCCGAGCGAAGTTAGTTCGATTCTAACCTATCCCACAAAAGTCCATAATACTGATGGTGAAGTTATCAGATTGCAAACCTGTTATTTAGAGTTCGATTCTCTATATGGACTCTATAAAATTTACCTATTTTAATTATTGTTCAATAAATTATTGTTATATCAATAATTATTCTTATCTTTGTTTTTATAAATAAAATTTATAGTGCCAAGAGATTTCATCCAAAGCAAAACTAACAACAACGATTTAACAATTGCCTCTAGGCAACAAAAACAGCTATCTTACTTTACTGAATCAAGTGTACAAGAAGATGTTTCGTTGTCATATATTAAGCAATGGGCTGAAAGAAACTATCAGGGTAATGATTATTTCTTAAATTTTGTTAAAAGCGTATTTAAAACGGAAAACTTTCTTTTAATATACAAATACCTTAGACATCCACTACCTTCTGCACGATTAATCAATGATAAAATTAAAACACCATTAGGTCGTGTTTTCTTTTCTGAAGATTCTTTTTTTAAGTACGAGATTAACGGAGAATTAGTAAAGAATCCTAAATTTTTAGACATTAAAGAGTTTGACAATCAAATGTTCAATGCTTTATTATTTAGACATAATGATATTTGCGTTGTTGACCTTAATGATATAAACTCCCCATACAAATCAATAATATCTATTGATAATGTAGTAGCAATAGATTCTAGCAATAGTATAATTAGCCGAGTAGCTTATTCAGCACAAATACCATTTGAAGATAGAATATTAAAAGGTGTTTTATATATAGATGATAAAAATTATCTATTTTATGAAAAGGATGAGAATGGAGAAGTTGCAGAAAAACCTACATTGTCTGTTCCTCACGATTTAGGTAGATGTCCTGCTGATTATATTAGTAATGAATCATTTTCTGAAAGTGATGTAATTAGAAAATCTATTTTTTCTTATGTTAGAGAGGAATTAGAAGAATACGTATTCTTAAAAACAATGCAACGAATGGTAGAGCCAAATGGTGCAATACCTATCGTTACACAATTAGACACAGGTTCAACTAATGAAAATAAAGATGGTGAAGGTGCTCCAGGAGAACCAATGTCATTACAGCAAATAAAAAATCAAACTTCTGAAGTTAAAGGAGGTGTTGATGCGCAAGATGGTGCAATGCAAACAGGTAGTAGGGTTAAAGTACCTGTTGTAGTTAAAGAAGATGGTAGTGTAGATATGGATGTTGTTACAAACTATCTTAATTTCTTCTACATACCAACTGAAGCTTTAAATTACCTTAACACTAGAATAAAAGAGGTTAAAGCGAGTATTATTTCAAATGTAATTGGAGATTATTCTGAGGGTAGCACTCCAGAGGGATCTAAAAGTGATTCTGAAATAAACAAAGTAACAATTGTATCAAGACAAGATAAACTTAGAGATTTATCAATGCAATTGAGCCGACTTAGAACAAGAAGTGATTATAATTTCTTAGGATTAAAGTTTGGTAAGGATAATGTTTCAAATGAAGCTTTTTATGGGTCTGATTTCTTTTTAGATACACAAAGGTCTATTTACGATATGATTAAGGAGTCTCCTAATCCTATTGAGACTAAGAGCTTATTAATAAAATCAGCTAGAAATAGAAATAGATTTAACGAAGATAATTTTACAAGAGAATTTATATTATATCATTTAATACCTTATGCTGTTAAGCAAGATTTTGATATTGCTGTTGCTGAAAAACAAGTAGGAGATATTACGTTCCAATATCAAACAAGATTTAATTACTGGATTGGACTTTTTGAATCTTTATACGGTGATATTTTAACATTTTGGAAATCTATTGAAGGAACAGAAAACGAGAAAGTAGTTTTAATAAATAATTTAATAACAATAATAATTAGAGACAATTATGAAAAAAGTAGTACACCTGAGAGTATTCAAGGGAGCGAAGATTCTTAAAGACGAAAATGGTAAAGTAGAAAATGAAAACAATAAAGTTTCATTAAGTTACGGTACATTAGAATGGAAAAATTATTTAAAACGTTTAATTGCAAATGGATTCTGTAAAGTTGAAGTTGAAAAATTATTCGAATTAAAGGATAAAAAATATGTTGAATGTGAAATACCTGAGAAAATCAAAGAAGAGGTGTTATTTGCATATAAAGGAGACCAAACAGTTAAATTAACTACAGAGCAACAAAAAATAGCAGATTTAGAGGCTAAATTAGAAGCTTTTATGAATAAAGGTAATGATGATGATAAAGACGATGATGAAGAATTGAAAGATTTACAGGTTAAATATGAAGAAAAGTTTGGTAAGAAACCTCATCATATGATGAAAATTAAGAAATTAAAAGAGGAATTAACGAAATAATAAAAGAATATTATGGAATTATCAGCAGAGCAAATAACGGAATTAGGATTAACAGAAGAAAATGCACCTAAAGTTGTAACTTTTCTTTCTGAACAAATAGCAACTTCAAAACAAGAGTTTGAAGGTTTAGCTAATAAAAATGCAGAAGCAATATTAGATGGTGCTTTAGATAAAATAGCTACAGATACAAGTATCGCTAGAACTCAAGGCGAAAAAGCTGGAGATTATATAAATAGAGCTTGGGGAGAGTTCAATACTTCTAAATTATCAGCAGTTGAACAGAAAAAGTTAGAGTACGAGCAAAAAGTAAAAGATTTTAAAGGTAATGATGATTTAATTTCAAAGATTACAAATCTTGAAACAGAGAAAGATACATTGCTCCAAAAATATGCTAATTTTGATGAATTAAAGGAGAAAGCAGAAAAGTTCGACCCTTTATACGATAAATATAATAAAACTAAACTGCAAGTAGCATTTAATAGTGTTAAACCTAATTTTCCTGATACGGTAAATAAATACGAAGCTAAAGCTAAGTGGGATGAATTTAAAAATTCAGTTTTAGATAAATATGATTTAGAAATTGTTGATGGAGAACCAAAAGCAGTTGATAAAGAAAATAAACACAGAATATTAAAACTTTCTGATTTATTAAGTAAAGATGAGAATATAAATACTTTATTACAAGGTAGACAACAAGCTGGTACTGGTTCAAAAGAAACTAAACTTTCTGATATAGAAGGTGTGCCATTTAAAGTTCCTGAAGGTATTGATGCTGAACAACGTTCAAAGCTAATAAGAGAATATTTAGCAACGAAAGGCATTAATTCAACAAGTAACGATTATGCTTCTAAGTTTGCAGAACTTAATAAAGCAATATTGAATAGTAAGTAGCGAGAGAACGCTAATAATAATTAATTTAAAACAAAAAAAAGATGAGTTACATTAATGCTTCTCTGTGGAACAATATCCAAGTTTCAGATGCTACCAATGAAAAAAGGTTTGCTGAATTAGGTATTGTTGATGCAGTTAAAGAATCTACTCCTTTTGTAGATTACATTCCGCCAAGTGCAAAAGCACAGTTGGCTAGTACGTCGTCTTTAAGACAAGTTGAGATACCTGTTATTAAAGACCAAACTGTTGTTGTAAATCAAACTCCAGGGTTCGATTTTATTCCAACAAATTTAGAAGAATCAGCAAAGTATTCATTTACTGCGTATGATGTATTTAGTGGATTTAGACATTATCCATCAACTTACGCTAACAACATGGTTGATTCAGATTTTGCTAGAGACCAAAAAATGAAAAATATTGCTTATGCAATGGGTAATACTATTGAAAGTGTTTTAGCTACAGTTTTAGAGAGTAGAAAAACACAAAAATTAGATTACACTACTCAAGTTTCACAAGGTGATGGTACATTTACATTTAATACTACTCCTGATATTCTTGAGGTTAACAAAGCTGCTCAAAAAGAAACAATGTTCTACAACCTAGAACAATTAATGGCTGCTAATGAATTAGGTGGTCAGTATCGTTTAGTTACAAATAGAGCTGGTTTAGCTGTTCAAAAATCTGAAGCTGCAAAATATGCTTCAAATAATGAAAAAAATCTACAAGCATTAGGTTTCTTACCTATGGATAGATTACATGAATCTGGAAATATTGCCCCTGAAGATGATATTTTCAACGGATGGTTCTTGAGAGATGGTTCAATTGGTGTTTATGAAAACTATCCTTTTGATTTTGCTAATGGAACTGAAATAGCTGGTAAAAAATGGTCTGTTTCTGATATGGAAATTCCTTTCACTAGAATGAGAGCAAATATTTATACTAATAAAGAAGCTACTAACGCAGATGCTTTAATTACTTCTGGATCAGATTCTAATACTATCATGTCTCACTTCGAGGAAATGGGTGTTTGGATTAGATTCTATGTTGTTTATAAATATAATTCAGATTTAGCTACAAGAGCTAATGATATCGTTAAAATTCAAGGTTTAACTACATAATATAAAGAGATGAGATATTATATAACATTAGAAGATGGTACTTTAGTCCCTGCTGAGAGCAAAGGATTAATAACTAGAAATGAAGATATTACAGCGGTTAAAACCTTAACTGAAGAAGATAGTGGTAAAGTATTTACTTTAAATGCTGCTGAAGGAATTGCAATAACATTACCAGCACTTGAAAAAGGATTGGAATATGAATTTATTGTTGGAGCTGTTTTTGCAACAACTGATTTTACAATTGTTAGTTCAACAAATGTAATTCAAGGTGGTGCTATTGTAAATAGTGTATTTGTACCAGCATCAAATGAAAATACAGTAAGTTTTGTTGCTACTGCTGAATCATTAGGAGATAAAATAGTATTAACTTGTGATGGTACTAATTGGTATGCAAGTGGTATAGGAGCTGCTGCTGGTTCAATTACTTTTACAGCACCATAATAAAGTAAGATTATGATATTAGGAATAGCAGAAGATTTTTCAAGTAATATTATACTTGACACAGAATTAAAAGATATACCTTCAAGTGGTATGTATCTTAATAGTGGTGTTCATCCATCTATTACATTGGAGAACCTTCTGCATTTCTTACCTAATTTAGATATTGTACCTGATGATTGGGCAGTTGACACTACTTACGATATTTTTAACGAAACAAGAAATAGAAAAGATTTAGTTACTCATAATTCTAAAATTTATCAATCAATTAAAAGTGGAGTTGGTCAAGATCCGACAACTGAAACTGATTATTGGCTAGAAACAAATTTAGAATCATTACGACTAAAGAATTTCATTCAGCAAGTTAAAGATAAAGTATATTCAGATTTGAGATTAACTAAAAGATTGGTTAATAATCAAAAGATATATGAAGTAGGTAAAAATACAGTGCAATTACCAAACGATTATGCAGCATGGATATTTGAGCCAAAAGGTTCAGATTATACATCTATAAGGATAAATCAAATTTCGTTTCAGAAGAAATCGACTACTCCAGTTAACTTATATGTTATTAATCAAGGTATTTTAATTGACACTTTACAGATAACACCTAGTAATGGAATAGTTAAATTTGAAACTTTAGATTATACTTTTAAAGGTGAAGGACAATGGATTTTTGCAATTGATTCAACTGATGTTGAAATTAATAATTATTCTGTTGACTCTTTGAAATATAATGGTTTTGTTGCTTATACTGCTAATGGTACTGGTGGAACTCCTGAAGATGCTGAATATTCTTTTAATACAACAGGAAATGGATTAGGGTTTAATATTACAGCTTTTTTAGATTCTACAACTTATATAGATAGTACATTTAGTGAGTTTGCGAATTATATTAGAGCAACTTTTGAGTATATGGTTTTTCAAATGTTTCTTCATAATTCAAATAACAGAGATAATATTGTTCAAGATATTCAAATGAGTAATGACCTTTTAATTGCAGAAGTTAAAAATGATAAAGCTGATACAATTGTTAAAAGATATAATGACGAGAGAAAGGAAACTATTAAATTAATGAAACGTTCTTTTGATACTCAATTAGGATTTAATAAATATGAAGTAACTAATACAACTTTTTAATGATTCATTTAAAAATAAATCCAGTAGGAATAGATATTCAAATACAACGGATGCAACAATATTTATACGATAAATTACTTGCATCTTGGAATTGCGATATTACTGCTTACGGTAGGGCTTATTTAGATGATAAAGAAGGAAGTATTATTCCTAAAGCGTATTTAAAAAAAGGAGAATATAAAAATGTCTTAGCTGATGACACTATTAAAGGTGCTCATTTTTTCTTTATTGAAGCTAATGCTGAAACAGTATCAAATTCTTGTGTATCATCAAATAATTTAGATTTAATCTTTATTGTAGATGATTTAACAAAAGTTAGGTCTGATATTAGTCATTATGCAGATGAAGAAATTAAAGAAGAGGTTAAATCTTACATAAAGAGTTTTTGGGAGATGGAATCAATATCAAAAGGTAAAGAGGCATTAGATGGGTTTGATGTGAGCAAAAAACATTTCAAATATCCATATTATGTATTTAAAATATCAGGGTCTATTAATAATTATTAAAACAAAAAAACATGAATTATAGCGAATTATGTACACCTAGTGGAGAATTGTTAGGGACAGGTAGAGGTACTTGTGCTAA
>Ga0193958_1000384_pt1 | contig 16838 bp, 18 predicted proteins | sample FB_1_MG_FD_140320 | JGI IMG/M metagenome (GOLD analysis project Ga0193958, IMG submission 140320) | Microbial mat bacterial communities from the Broadkill River, Lewes, Delaware, United States - FB_1_MG | ecosystem: Environmental > Aquatic > Freshwater > River > Microbial mats | place: USA...
CATTACAAAGTGCTATAGCATTTTCTTGTGTTTGGTGTTATCAAAAGTTTGCAAAAGAAATAGGTAATGATAAATATTTGGATTACCTAAAAAAAATCCATTATGGTAATGAAAAAACAGGATTAGATATATCAACATTTTGGTTAGAAGGAGATATAAAAATATCTGCATTTGAGCAAATTGATTTTTTAAAAAGATTATATAAAAATGATTTACCTTTTAATCAAAAGAATATTGATATTACAAAGAAAATATTAACCGTTGAAAATACGAATAATTATGTAATGAAAGCAAAATCAGGATGGTCTGGGAAAATTGGTTGGTATATTGGTTATGTTGAAACTAAAAATGATATTTGGTTTTTTGCTTTAAATGGAGATATCTCAAAAGAAGAATTAAAATATAGAAAACAAATTGTAATGGAAAGTTTAAAGATAAAAAATATTATATAATTTATTAGCTCATTTTAAACGTTATAGATACAATACTATTATGTCAAGATAAAAAATGAAGTATACGATATTTATTGCCCAAGTGTAGATGAGTATATTGATACTGAAGATGGGGAGTTCATTATGAAAATAATCTATATAATATTGATAAGTAGTTTACTTAGCTATGCAGTAGTGGCATGTAATGGCAGTGTAAATCAAGATAATGTCATTAAACCTACTTATAAACAATCTGAACTTGATACTCAGTTGACTGACTTCTACTGGCAATGGAAAGCAAGCTATTTACGTCAAGGGTGTGGAGATGGGCGCTATTATGTTGATGTAGCAGGAGATGGTAAAGCCGTTGAAGGTGGAACTGCGGATTCAACGCTGAGTATTTCTGAAGGGCATGGTTACGGTATGTTAATTACTGTGATGATGGCAGATTTTGATCCTGATGCACAAAAGATATTTAACGGTATGGTGTCATTTTTTCATGACCATCCTGCAAAATCAAATCTGGGCTTAATGGCTTGGAATCAATTGCGGACTTGTCAGAATGCAGGAGAGGATGTCGGTGGAGATAATAGTGCCACTGATGGCGATCTTGATATTGCATACGCACTATTATTAGCTGATAGTAAATGGGGAAGTACTGGAGATATTAATTATAAAGTTGAAGCGGACAATCTTATTTCAGCAATTAAACAGTTGGAAATTGATTCTGTAAACCAGTTTGTACGAATCGGTGATTGGGTCAATCATATTGACGATGGTCAATATGTACACACAACGCGCTCTTCCGATTTTATGGTTTCACATTTTAAAGCATTTGCTGATGTCAGTGGAGATAATAGTTGGTATTCAGTGAGGGATCAAACCTATTTAATCATTAATCATATTCGCAACTCATTCAGCCAAAATACATCGCTAATTCCTGACTTTATTGTTGGCGTTCCTAATAATCTTAGGCCAGCAAAAGCTAATTTTATTGAAGGTGAAGGTGATGGTGAGTACTCTTGGAATGCGGTTCGTTACCCATGGCGTATTGCCCTTGACTATTTACTCTATGATGATAGAAGAGCATTTGATGCTTTAGTACCAATTAACAGCTGGATTAAAAAAGCCAGTGGAAGTAATCCTAAAAATATTGCCGAGACTTATACTCTGGATGGCAAATATTTAGCAGAGGGTGGCTTTGATTCAATGGCTTCTGTATCAATGTTTGCTGTAGCTGCCACAATAGATCACTCTAACCAAGAATGGCTTGATGCTTTGTGGCTGGATATGAATCAAAAGTCCATCAATGATGAAGACTATTATGGTAATACATTAAAATTACTTTCTATGATTACTATTACTGGACATTGGCAGAAACCTTAATATTCAGCGATTCAATCTTTAATCCTATTAAAAAAACTAAGAACAATAGATAAAATCACATAGATAAAAAAGAAGTAAAACCCAACTTCTATCTCAGTTACTATTTTTGACATCCCACTATTTACTGATGAAAGATAGACTAAAAATATTGATAATACAAATACATCGGTCATAGACCATTTACTAAGAGCTGATAGAAGTTTTGTGCTTTTATTTACTATTGTTAGATGATTTATAAAAACATTTGCAAAAGAAAGTAGGGTTTTTATAAGAGGAAAGATTACTGAAAAAAGTAAGATGATCCCACCTACGAAGTATTTTTCTTGTACAGATATTAGTTTGTTTATAGATTCTAGTAAACTTAGGGATTCAAACTGTAAGATTGCATCTTTTATGCTTACTATATTTTGAAAATTATAGTCAAGCAATATATACATCATAAAAATAGGACTAATAAGTCCAAATACTAGACTTAATAGGGTAACACTATGCAAGTATGTTAGAAAGATTTTTTTTGAGACAATAAAAAAGCTTAGAAGTGATAGGGCAATTATACTTGCAAAGATGATTATATACTCTATTGGTTTTTCTTTTAGGTTTTCTAGCTCTCGTTGTTTTGTTTGTATTTCATTTTTAGAGTTATTTGGTTTTTCTCCTAGAAGTGCTCCTATAAAACCACTTAACATTTCTTTTGTGTTGTTTTCTATACTATTTTGGATAGTTTGCTCTTGGGCATATTGTTTATAAGTATTTTCATAGATTTTTGCACTTTTATAAGAAGAAATTGCAAAAAAAGTAAGTGTGATAAAAACAACTGATAATATAATAGTAGATATAATGTTTTTCATCAAAATAATTCCTAAAGTTTTTTTGTTGTGATATTACTATAGATTTAATTGGAATTAATTAAAAAAAACAAAATAAGGTAAATATTGAATAAAATAAAACTATTTTGCGATGGAAGTTGCAACCCTCAAAATAAGATTGGTTATGGTGCTTATATTTTAATAGAAGATGAGAATTTTGATTTATCATTTTTAAAATCAAAAGTTATTCTAAAAAAATTTGAAGATACTTCTTCTACAAAGTTAGAAATTCAAACATTTCTTTGGGCATTAAACGATATAGATATTAGCAATAATATAGTAGAGATATATACTGATTGTCAAAATATAATTGGACTTGAAAAAAGAAAAGAAAAACTACAAGCTTTAAATTATCATTCAAGTAGCGGAAAGCTTTTAAATAATAGTGAGTTATATAAAGAGTTTTTTCAACTTCTAGAAAAATATAATTGTGTATTTATAAAAGTGGAAGGTCATAAAAAAAATAGTTTGAAAGATAATATTGATGATATATTTAATATCGTAGATAGAGCATCAAGAAATGCCCTAAGAGAAAGTAGAAATTAGTATTCTACTTCCATTCTAAAGTATCTTGGGAAATTGCTTTTTAAATTAGTTGGTATATTTACTGGAAATACGTCTACAATTGATGATTTTATTTTATCAAAGTATTGTTTGTTCCCACTCATATAAGTTAATTGTTCATATCTTCCATCTTGTAAAATAGTAATTCTTATATTTACTGGATTTGAACTATTTAGTGTGTTTTTATCTACATTTTTTGTAATGTTTAAATAAATCTTATCTTCTATACTTTTATAAAATGATTCAATAGTTATATTTGAGTTACTTTGTATAGTTTCATTCTCAATTATTTCAGGACTTTTTATTTCTATTTCTTCTGTTTTTTCTTTAGTAGAAGTTTGTTCTTTTATACCTTCTTTTATATCTTGAATTGCAATATTTTTATCTTCAGCAGTTTCTGTTTCTTTAATGTTTTCTGACTGAGATATCTCCTTTTGAACTTTTTCTTCTTCTTGTACTAAATCAATTGTTTTTTCTACAACAGTTGGATTTTGAACTATTTGTGTGTTTTCTTGAGCTGAAAAAAAGAAAGTATAAATTCCGTATATTAAAGCACCTATAATAATAAATATGACTGTATCTTCTAGAAAATTCTTATTTCTTGGTCTCAAAACTATCCTTTGTGATTTATGATTTTTTTATTTATTGAAAAGACGTTCATTTTATATTAAATCTGCTAATTAAAAGCTAAAATGTTTTAAAATACATAAAAATAAATAAAAGAGTTAAAATGATTATATACATTCACGGTTTTGCAAGTAGTGCTTTTGGAGATAAAGCACAAAAGTTTAAAGAGTATTTTGATGAAGAGTTAATTGCTATTTCACTTCCAACAATCCCAAATTTAGCAATAAATACATTAGAGCAAATAATAGAAGGTTTTGTAAGTATAGATGAAGAAGTATCTTTAGTAGGTTCTTCTTTAGGTGGATTTTATAGTATTTATTTAGCAAATAAATATGATTTAAAAGCAGTTTTAATAAACCCAGCAGTAAATCCTTGGACTAGCCTTGATAGATATGAAGGATTAGAGTTTATAACAAACTATTATGATGGTTCTAAATTTGAATTTAATCAAAATCATTTAAATTCATTGAAAAACTATAGGGTTGAAACTTTAGAAAATCCAGAAAATTTTATAACACTTTTACAAGAAGAAGATGAAGTTTTAGATTTTAATGACGCAGCTGAATATTTGGCACAGACTGAACTTATAATAGAAGAGGGTGGAAGTCACTCTTTTGAAGATGTAGAAAGATATTTTAGAAAAATAAGTACTTTTTTTAGATAAAAGTAAAAATAAAGAGTTTTAAAACTCTTTATTTCTCTTCTGTATAGATTTCATCAAGTAGTGAATCTACAAAATCATCAGGGCTAAATTCGATTAAATCATCTTGTTTTTCACCAACTCCAACATAGAAAATTGGAAGTTCTAGTTGATTTGAGATTGAAAATAATGCTCCACCTTTAGCTGTACCATCAAGTTTAGTAACAATGATCCCATCAATACCAACCATTTCATTAAATGCTTTAGCTTGTGCAATTGCAGTGTTTCCTTGTGTTCCATCTAAAATCATAAGTTTTTGATGAGGTGCACCTTCTTGTGCTTTGCTACAAACTTTTACAATCTTTTTAAGCTCATTATTTAAATTTACTTGAGTTTGTAGTCTTCCTGCTGTGTCAATAATTACATTATCAATATTTCTAGCAATTGCTGCACTTATTGTATCGTAAGCAACTGCACTTGCATCGTGACCTTGCTTTGTTTTTATAATAGGAACATCAATTTTTTCAGCCCAAGTTGAAAGCTGTTCAATTGCTGCTGCTCTAAAAGTATCTCCTGCACCTAAAATTACAGATTTTCCTTCTTTTTTAGATCTTGTTGCCAATTTTGCAATTGTAGTAGTTTTTCCTGCACCATTAACACCTATAATCAATCTTACAAAGGGTTTTGGTAAATTTGTTAAATCAACATCAGGAGCATGCTCGAAAAGCATAACAAGTCTATGTCTTAATTGTTTTCTACTTATTTCTTCAGGAAGTCCATCCATAGCTTTTTCTATGATTTCATATTCCATATCTGCTTCAATTAGCATTTCTTCAATGTCATCAAAAGCTATTTTTTCTTGTCTTTGAGGAATAACAGCTTTAATATTTCCAAATGTTTTTTCTAAAGCTCTTGAAAAGAAACCTTTTTTGTTTTCTTGTTTCTCTTCTTTTATAATTTCATCTTCTTTTTCTTTTTCTTCAACTGGAGATGAGAATTGTTCTGAATCTACTATCTCTTCTTGTATCTTTTCAACTATTTCTTCTTTTATTTCTTCAATAGATTCTTCTTGAAGGGCAATTTCTTCTTGTTTTACTTCTTCAACTTCAGGTTCTTCTTTTTTCTTTTTCTTAAAAAAACTAAACATTAAATTCCTTTATTTTTCTAATACTTTTTTAATATCTATTTCCATCATTTCAAAAGGAACTATTCCTACATATTTTTGGAAAATATTTGAGTTTTTATCTACTAAAAACATAGTTGGGATTGATTTAATACCACCTATGCCTTTTGCTAAAGCATAGTTCTCAGGACTATTTGTTACTGTATAGTTTATATCAAAATCTTTTACAAAAGAAGTGATTTCTTCATTTGATTTATTGTCTTCAAGTAAAACAGAAATTACAACAATATCATTTTTATGATCGTTTTGAAGTTTTATTAAGTTTGGAATCTCTGCTTTACAAGGTGGACACCATGTTGCAAAAAAGTTTATTAGTACTATTTTATTTGGATAATCTTTTAAGATGATTTTATTGTCTTCAAGTTTTAAATCAATACTTTTATTATCAATAGTATTTAAAGTAAAATTAGTTTTTTTTGGTTTTACTTTTTCTATTTTCGGTTCATTTTCATTATCATTTTTATCTTTTGAATCACACCCTGTAAAAAATAAAATAGATAAAATAGACAAAAATGCTAAAGTTTTAAACTGCATTTTAATTCCTTTGGGTAAAATTATTTGTTGGGTAGGAATTTTACCCAAGTGAGGCTTAAATATGAAAAATGATCACAAGTGTGATTTTAGAAAATCGTGTATAAAAAGATTAGAATTTACAAGCCAAATTTCAAAGTATTATAGAAATAAAATTATTGTTAAAAAATTAGAAAACTTTATAACACAAAGTGAAGCAAAAAATATATTAGTATATATACCATTAGGTATAGAGGTGGACATTAATCCACTAATTAAAAATTTAAGAAAATTAAGAAACAAAAATATTTACGTGCCATTTATGCAAGGTGATAGTTTTAAAACTGTGAAATATAGACTACCTTTGTATAAAAAAAAGTTTGGAATAAAAGAACCAAATAACTCATTTTTAAAACCTAGAAAACTTGATCTAGCCATAATTCCAGTTGTTGGAGTTGATGCTGTGCATAAAAGAATAGGTTATGGAAAAGGTATGTATGATAGATTTTTTGATAGATTAAATCATAAACCTGTAATGGTCTTCACTCAATTAATACTTTGTAAAAGCGAAAAAATTCTGTCTGATAATTACGATATTCAAGCTGATTATATAATTACTAAATAAAAATAAGGTTTTGAATATGGAATATGTTATTGTCGGTGTTGTAGTTGCAATTGTGAGTTCAGCACTTAGTATATTTGTTGTTAAAAAACTTGATAAAGCAAAGTTTCAAATTTTTATTGAGCAAGCAAAAGCAAAAGCAAAAGTTATTGAACATGAGGCAGAAGTTGCACTTAAAGATGCACAATTAAGAGCTAAGACAGAATGTGACAGAGAGTTTAAAAATGCAAGAAGAGAATATGAAGCTATGCTTTCTAAAATCGAAAGAAAAGAGAAAGAGTTAAATGAACATCTTGAATCAGAATTAAAAGCCATAAAATCAGAAAAAGAAGACATAGTAGATAAAAATAAAAAAATAACTACTATAAAAGAAGGTTTAGAAACTCAAAAGAAAACTTATGAGCAAAAAACATTAGAAGCAATTAAAATACTTGAAAACTCATCAGGTCTTACATTGGATGAAGCTAGAGAATTAATGCTTCAAAAAGTAAAAGAAGATTCTCGTGCTGAAATTTCATCAATATTTAGAAAAAAATATAAAATGGCAGAACAAAATGTCAAAAATGAAATCAATAATATGCTTTCAATGGCAGTTACAAGATATGCAGGTGAATTTGCAGCGGAAAGACTTATAAATAATTTACCTATTAATGATGAAGAAACAAAAGGTAAAATTATAGGTAAAGAAGGGAGAAATATTAAAGCCCTTGAAATGCTTTTAGGTGTTGATATTATTATTGATGATACTCCAAATACTATTACTATCTCTTCTTTTAATTTATATAGAAGAGCAATTGCTACAAGAACTATCCAAGAATTACTTGAAGATGGAAGAATCCAACCTGCAAGAATTGAAGAAATTTATAAAAAAGTAAAAGCTGAGTTTGACAAAAACATCTTAAAAGAAGGTGAAGATGTTATTTTAGAACTTGGTATCAAAACTATGCATCCTGAACTTGTTAAATTAGTAGGACGACTAAGATATAGGGCTTCTTATGGTCAAAATGCACTTGCTCATACTTTAGAAGTAGCAAATTTAGCTGGTCTATTAGCAGCTCAAATGGGTGGAGATGCAATCTTAGCTAGAAGAGCTGGGTTACTACATGATATCGGTAAAGCATTAACTCATGAAATGCCAGGAAGTCATGTACATTTAGGAGCTGAAATTTGTAGAAGGTATGATGAACCAGATACTGTAATAAATGCAATTTATGCTCATCATGGACATGAAGAACCTATAAATGTTGAATCAGCTTCTGTATGTGCTGCTGATGCTTTAAGTGCTGCAAGACCAGGAGCTAGAAGAGAAGTTTTAGAGAGTTTCCTAAAAAGAGTAGAAGAGGTTGAAAATATTTCAACATCTAAACCAGGTGTTTTAAATGCTTATGCAATAAACGCAGGTAGAGAAGTTAGAGTTATTGTAAAAGCTGAGCTTGTAAATGATGATGAAGCTGTTATCTTAGCAACTGAAATAGCTAAAGAGATTGAGCAAAAAGTTCAATATCCAGGTGAAATCAAAGTAAATGTTATTAGAGAGTTAAGAGCAGAAAGTTACGCTAGATAAATTTTAATTTTATAAAAGAGAATAATATGAAAATTACAAAACCAACAACAAAGATAATTGCAGGAAAATATAAAGGTAAAACTTTAGAGCTTCCGTCATTGGATACAACAAGAAGTTCAAAAGCAAGACTAAAAGAGTCTTTGTTTAATGTTTTGCAGTTTGATATTATAGATAAAATATTTATTGAATCTTTTGCGGGGTCAGGTTCAATTGGTTTAGAAGCAATTAGTAGAGATGCTAAAAGAGCTTATTTTATAGAGTTAGATAAAAATTCTTATCAGATATTATTAAAAAACTGTAAAGCTATTGATATGGAAAAATGTCAAACTGTTCAAGGAAATACTTTTGTTCAAACTCCTATGATAGTTGATTTTCTGAAAAACTCTAAAGATGAAATTATAGTTTATATTGATCCTCCATTTGATTATAGAGATGGAATGGAAGATATTTATGAAAAATCTTTTACTATGATAAAAAGTTTTGAAGCTGAAAATATTTATATGGTTGTTGTAGAACATGTTTCAACTCTAGAAATGCCAGAGGTTTTAGGTAAATTTTCACTTGATAAAACTAAAAAATTTGGTAAAAGTTCTTTATCTTACTACACATATACAATAGAGTAATAAATGTTTAAAATAGCTTGTTATATTTTAATTAGTCTTATACTCGCTGTTTTTGTATTACCTTTTTTTTATACAATTTCGCCTTATGAATTAAATCCTTCAAAAATACTACTCTCTCCATCACTTGAACATTTATTTGGAACGGATAGATTAGGAAGAGATGTTTTAGCAAGAGTTTTAGAAGGTGGACAAACCTCTTTAATCATTGGCTTTTTAGCTGCTAGTATTTCATCTCTTGTTGGATTGTTTATTGGTATAAATGCTGGATATTTTAAAGGGAATATTGATAGAACTATCACTATTGTTATAGATTTATTTTTAACTTTCCCAACTTTCTTTTTATTACTAGCTTTAGTTTCATATATTCAAGCTTCAGCTGTTATCCTAATTATTGTAATATCAATTACAGGTTGGATGGGAATGGCAAGAATGATTAGAAGTGAAAGCTTTGCAATCACTAATAAGCCATTTATTAAAATATTAAGAATATCAAATGTAAGTACATTTAAAATCATTTTTAAATATTTTACTCCACTATTAGCACCTATTTTTTTAATATCATTTACTTTCGGAGTTGGTGGTTCAATATTAGCAGAATCTGGACTATCATTTCTAGGTTTAGGTATAAATCCTCCTGATATGTCATGGGGGAGTTTATTAAGTGATGGAAAAGCAGTTATTGATATAGCTTGGTGGGTTAGTTTTTTCCCTGGTCTTATGATTTTTATCATTACTTTTTGTTTGATGCAAATATCTGATTTCTTACAATCAAAAGCAAATAGTAAAGAGATGATAAAAAGTTAAATTTAGGATATATAATGAAATATATAAATACAGTTTTACTTATATCTTTTATATTTTTATTTACAGCTTGTTCTTCAAAAGAGCAAGTGCGAATAAATGATAAAATGAACTCTTTTTCTTTAGATAATAATATAGTAATAGGGAGTGTTCCTCGAACTGTAAAGTCTCCTATTTCTATTGGTTTAGGACTTGGTGGGTATATTTCAAGACATGTTGGTATTAGTGTCGGAACAAGTATTCGACCTGATATTTCAAATGATGATGCTTTAGTTTTAGAAAGAGCGTTAGCTGTAAACAATCTTTCATTAAGTTCTTTAGTGAAAGAAGAATTTAAAAGACAAATGCAAAATGACCCATATTATAAAAATAAATTTGTAGCATTTGGTAGTGATTATACTATTCATTTATATGTTCCAAAATATTATTTAGATGGTGCAACATTTTCTTCAAAAGCACAAGTTAAAATAGCTTTAGAGATTAGAATTTTTAATAAATTTGATGAAATAATATATGAAGACATTCAAGAAAATCCTACATATTATGAAAATAATGTTTTTAATGAAAATGAGATTTTAAACTCTAAAGAGATTTTACAGAAAGTTGTAAATGAAGCTTTACAAAAAGTTATTGCAAATATAATTATGCAGATGAAAAGAAGTTAGATACTCTAACTTCTTTTATATTTTATTTAATAATCTATCTAAAACTTTTGTAGATAAAATTCTTTTAAAGAAACCCAATATATATGTAGCTTTTGTGACATAATATCTAGGTTTTGGTTTTGGATTATTCATAATTTCTAAAACCACATTAGCAACACTAGTTGCTGGTAGATTAAAAGGTGCTTTATCTTCATTTGTTTCTAATCTTACTTTTAACTCTTTTTTATAAGTATCTGTGAAAAAACTATTTTTTATATCTATATTTTCATTGAATTTTTTTAATCCATTTTCTCTAAACTTTGAAGTTACTGGTCCTGTATTTATAGTACTTATAAATATATTTGAGTTTAAAGTTTCTTGTCTTAATGTATCATTTAATCCTTCTATTGCATATTTACTTGCATTGTAAGCACCTCTAAATTTTAGTGATATTATTCCTAAAACTGAACTGTGCTGAATAATTTTTCCATAATTTTGAGTTCTAAATATTTTCATAGCTTGAATTGTAAGTTCATGAAGTCCAAAGAAATTTGTTTCAAACTGTTCTTTTAAAGTTTGCGTTGATACATCTTCCACCGCTCCTGGTTGCCCATATCCTGCATTATTAAAAACTGCATCTAGTTTTTTATCATTCTCTAAAATAGTATTTAAAGCTTTTGTTATATCTTCTTTCATAGTAACATCAAGTTTAAATGTATCAAAACCTAATTCTTTTAACATTTCAACATCTTCATCTTTTCTAGCACTTGCATAAACTTTGATTCCATTATTTTTAAGTGTAAGTGCTGTTTGATATCCAATACCAGAAGAACAACCTGTGATAAGTATATTTTGCATATTTTTTTAACCTATATATCTTTTTTGAAATGGTATTATAACCAAAAAACTTTGTATGCAAATTTTAGGAAATAAATGACAAAAAAAGATAAAGAACTAAAAGAACTTTTAGAAAAAGAGGTTGATGCAAGAAATAATGTAGAAGAGTTATCTTTAGATCGACCTGATCCTCTTTTTATTGCTAAAAGGCATAATGATGAGTATATATCTTTAATATGTGCATTGTTTGCTTATGGTAAAGCTTCTTTGATTATGAAATTTTTAGATAGTTTAGATTTTTCTTTACTTGATAAAAGTGAAGATAAAATTAGAAAATCTTTAAAAGGTTTTTATTATAGATTTCAAAATGAAAAAGATATTCAAGAGTTTTTTATAGCTTTAAGTAGATTAAAAAAACAAAATAGTTTAAATGAGATTTTTTTAAATGCATATAAAAATACAAATAATATTTGTGAAGGAATAGATTTTTTAATCAAAGCTATTTACGATATAAATCCTTACGAGTCAAGAGGTTATAAATTTTTACTAAGTTCTTCTTTTAAAAGAGATAAAGAAAAAAATATCAAACAAATAGGAAATGCAGCATATAAAAGATGGTTTATGTACCTTAGATGGATGGTTAGAAATGACAACTTAGATATGGGTCTTTGGAGTGAAGTTTCTTTATCTGATTTATTAATTCCTTTAGACACTCATACTTTCAATGTCTCAAACAAATTAGGCTTGATAAATAGAAAAAACTGTGATTTATATGCTTCTTATTTACTTACAAATAAGTTAAAAGAGTTTGATAGCTTTGATCCTGTGAAGTTTGATTTTGCGTTATATAGAATTGGACAGGAAAAGATATTATAATAATATATAAAAAAATTTTAATAAAAATGTGAGATAAAATGAATGATAATTATGAAAAAAAAGTTTTAATAGATACAACTGTTTTAGTATGGGAAAAAACTGGAAGTAAAAAAGTTTTTAAAAAAGTACTTTCTTCAAATAATGAAGAAGAAACAGCATTATTAAAAATAGAAGAAAATGCTGCATTAAACGAAAAAACAAAAATAAATAGTGTAGAAATATTTGTTTTAGAAGGTATTTATATTAATGAATTTGGTGAATTCTCTCAAGGCACTTATCTTCGTTTTTCTAAAGAAGATGAGTCTTTAGTTACAACAACAAAAGGATGTACAATTTTTAGAAAATTAAATTATCCTAATGATGAACAAGATATTACTGTAAATACACAAGCTACTCAATGGCTACAAGGGCAAGGAAATTTAGAAGTTATGCCTTTAGGTGGTCAATCAGCTTTAGTCAAATGGCCTAAAAATGAAAAATTTATTCCCCATAAACATTGGGGTGGTGAAGAGATTTTTGTTTTAAAAGGTGTTTTTATGGATGAACATGGAAAATACCCGAAAGGATTTTGGGTACGAAGTCCCCATTTAAGTGAACATTTTCCTTATGTTGAAGAAGAGACTATAATTTGGGTTAAAACAGGCCATTTGTAGTAGTAAAAGTTGATATGCCTTATATTAAGATTATATCAACTTTTATAAACTAAATTTCCATTCCATTTTCTAAAATAATTTTATTTCTACCTGACTCTTTTGCTTGATATAAAAGCATATCAGATTTTTGAATAGCATTTTCATATGAATCATAGCTGCTTCTTATTGCAACACCTGCAGAGAATGTAACTTTTATTTTATTTACACCACATACAAAACTATTTTCTGTTACTATTGTTTTTATTCTTTTTAGATATTGAAGTAGTTCTCTATTTAGATTAAAATGAACAATTGCTATGAATTCTTCACCACCATATCTTCCAACAATATCATGGTCTCTAGTATTTTTATTTAATACTTTAGCAAATGTTGAAAGTATAACATCTCCACATTTATGTCCATATGTATCATTGATCTTTTTAAAGAAATCTAAGTCAAAAAATACAATTGCATATTGAGTATTGTTTCTTTGATATGAACTCTCTATTCTTTTTACTTCTTCTTCATAGGCACCTCTAGTGAGAATTCCTGTCAAGTGATCTTTCATACTTTGATTTTTTGTTCTACTTAGTTCCTCTTCTAAAGTTTTTACTTTTTCTTCTAACTCTTGAACTTTAGATTTTCCATTTTGAAGTTTATTTGTAACTTCATTCATCTCTGACTCTATTGATGCAGCTGCATTTACAAGTTCATTTTGTAAATTAGTTAAATCTTCAATTCCATTATCTGCAATATTTATTGCTTGAATTTTTTCTTTGATATTTAATACGTTCTTTGAACCAGAGCCATTACTTGATATGGCATCATTTAAATATTGTCCCATTAAGATAACAAATTTAGAAATATCAGAAGTTTTTTCTATTACAACTTGCTTATCTCTTTGAAATCTTTTTGTAATAAAATCTTCAATCTTTTTTTGAACATCCCTTTTAAATAAAAGGTTAGGACTTTTTTCAATTTCATTGAATAATTGTTCCAATTCATTATCTATCTCTGAGCAAATAGATGGAAGAACTGATTGTTTTAACAAAAGAGATAACTCTGATACATTAGTTGGGTTTATTCTTTTTAGTAAAATTGGTATAAGTTTTTCTATTACAGTAATATTATTAGAAGTTACTTCTACTTTTTCATTTTCATGAAGTTGGTTTATAATATTTTGAAAATCTTGATTCATAATTATTTTCTTTCTAATTTAGTTTTTTAACTTTTATCCTAATAGTTTTTTAACCATTTCATTAATTCTTTTACCATCTGCAACTCCTGCAAACTTTTTAGAAGCAGCTCCCATAACTTTACCCATATCTTTCATTGATGTAGCACCTGTTTGAGCAATAATTTCCTTCATTCCAGATTCTAATTCTTCATCACTAGCTTGAGTAGGTAGGTATATCATAAATACATTCACTTGTTCTTGTTCTTTTGCTATAAGGTCTTCTCTTGAAGCATCTTTATATTGAACAATAGCTTCTTCTCTTTGTTTAATACCTTTTTGAATAAGTTTAATAACATCTTCATCAGTCAATTCTTTTCTTTCATCAACTTCAATTTGTTTGATCATTGTATTAATAGCTCTAATTGAATCTCTTTTTACAACATCTTTATCTCTCATTGCTGATTTTAAATCTTCTTTTAATTGTTCTTTTAAACTCATTTTTTTCCTTACTATAATAATTATTATTTAATTATATTATATCTTTTTAAGAATTAAAGCTTTCTATTAATTCTTCAAGTTCTAAATATCTTTCTACTTTTTGCTCATAAATTTCTTTAATCTCTTCAAGTTCTTTAGAAACGGCAACTATTCCTTTTTGTTCATAGCATGAAGGATCCATTAAACAAGAGTTTAAATTTTCTATTTGAAGTTCTAGTTCTTCAATCTCTTCTGGAAGCATATCATATTCTCTTTGGTCTTTATATGATAGTTTTGTCTGTTTTTTTACACTTTGAACAACTTTTTCATTTATACTATTTTCTTTGCTCATCTCATTTTCTAACTGTTGAAGTTCAAATAATTCTTTTTCTATTTCTAAGTATTCAGTATATGGCTGAAAACTTTCCATTATTTGACCTTGCCCTCTAAATACAAAAAGTTTTTTTGCAATTTTATCTACAAAATATCTATCGTGAGAAACAAAAATTAATGCACCTTGGAAGTTTTGTAAATATTCTTCTAAAATATTAATTGTTGGGATATCTAAATCATTTGTCGGCTCATCAAGAATTAAACAATCTACTTTTTTAGTAAAGAGTAAGGCTAGTGCAACTCTATTTTTTTCTCCTCCACTTAAGACACCAATCTTTTTATCAAGGTATTCTTTTGGAAATAAGAAGTTTTTTAGATAGCCGTAAATATGCATATCTCTACCATCATTTAAAGTTACTCTATCTCCACCATTTGGACAGAAAGTTTCTATTAGATTTCTATTATCATCTAATGCTTCTCTATGTTGATCGAAGTATCCAATTTCAAAGTCACCTTTTTTAAAACTACCACTATCTATTTTCATTTTTTCCATAAAAATCTTTAAAAGGGTAGATTTTCCTGTTCCATTTGGACCAACGATAGCAATTGTATCTTTTTGAATTATTCTAGATGTAAAATCTTTTATAAGTAGTTTATCTCCAAGTGATTTACAAACATCATCTAGTTCATAAAGCATTTTCTTTTTGTTTTGTACTTTTTCTTCTGTGTTAAATGATTTTTGTTCCCTTTGAAGTTCTAAACTCATTTTTCTTATAGCAGCTGGATTTGATTTTGCTTTTTTCTTTAAGTCAAAATATTCTGATTTTCTTCTTTCATTTCTTTTTCTTCTAGCAGTAACTCCTCTTTGCATCCAATGAGCTTCTCTTTTTACAAGTCTTAACAGATTTTCATGGTCTTTTTGAAGATTATTTAAAAGCTGTTCTTTTTGTTCTAGATATGATGAGTAGCCACCACTGAATTTTCTGATATCACCACCTTCAACCTCTACAACATTTGTAGCAATATTATCAATAAAATATCTATCATGTGAAATAAAAAGTAGAGTAAAGTTGTTTTTTAGAAGTAAACTTTCTAAAAATTCAACCATATAAACATCAAGATGATTTGTAGGTTCATCTAAAAGTAAAACATCTGGTTTTTTAAGAAGTAATCCAGCTAGAGATACTCTTCTTTGCTCACCTCCACTTAGAAGATTTACATCTTTAAATTCATACTCTTTTAGTTTAAATTCAACTAAAACTCGCTCGATCATATTATCTAAATCCCAAGCATTGTGAAAATCAATAAACGTAGCTAGTTCACTTTGTTTTTGGATTAAATCATTATTTTCATAATCTGTAGCAAGTTGATTTGTAATCTCTTCATATTGAGTTTTTGCAGTTTTAAGTTCTACTAGTTGGTTTTCAATTGCATCTCTTACATTAAGACCTGTTTTAAATTTTGGTTGTTGATCTAACATCTCAATTTTAAGAGATTTATCAATAGCCATTTCTCCATTATCAGGTTCAGTTATTCCCATAATGATTTTAAATAGGGTTGATTTTCCTTGACCATTTTGGCCAATTACTGCAATTCTTTGTCCGTGATTTAGAGTAAAATTAACGTTTTTTAAAATTACTTTTGTGTCATATTGTTTTGAAATGTTTTGTAAGTCTATTAGTGCCATAAAGCTTATTAGTCCTGTAATTATATGTTAGTTATAGTATATATACTAACATATAATTACTTAGGATTTTGTTTATTGTTTCGTAGCGTCAAAACTACCTTTTATTTGTACTTTATCATCAGTTTTCATATCTACATTACCTTGCATCAAATTAGCTTCATTCCCATAAAATGTTCCATCACCTTTTCCCTTAGTCAAATCAGTTGCACTTAGTTTAAATGTAGATTTTTTTGTATCAATATCTCCATCAAATGTTAATTCTCTAGATAGACTGTCTCCTCCGTCACTTAAATGAATTAAACCATTAGATATTTGATTTTTACTTAGTCCAAAATCAATATCCATTGAAATAGTACTA
>Ga0193958_1000385_pt1 | contig 16805 bp, 23 predicted proteins | sample FB_1_MG_FD_140320 | JGI IMG/M metagenome (GOLD analysis project Ga0193958, IMG submission 140320) | Microbial mat bacterial communities from the Broadkill River, Lewes, Delaware, United States - FB_1_MG | ecosystem: Environmental > Aquatic > Freshwater > River > Microbial mats | place: USA...
AAGCCTGACATGCTAATGGATATATTTCAGCGAACTGGGGTCGAACCTGAGCAGGCTGTTATGATCGGAGATACGGAATTTGATCTTGAAATGGCGGTACGTGCAGGTGTGGATAGAATGGCGGTTAGTTATGGAGCGCATCATATAGAGCGTTTACGTAAATATCAGCCAATACTGGAGATTCACAATTTTCATGAGTTAGAAGCGTGGCTAGATGACAACGCAGGAGAGAATAAGTGACGGATAATCACTGGGGTGAACAACAGGAAAGTGGTTTAGAAAAGGAGCTTAGCCGTGCCCGAGAGAAAGGCTCAGGCAAAGAATGGAAGCTGATAGAAAAGATGCTCAATGGGCTATTTGTTGAGCAGAGGCGAGCACGTAGGTGGGGTATCTTTTTCAAAGTACTAACGTTTGCGTACTTGTTTGCGTTATTAGCAGTGTTTTTCATGGGTAGAAACATTACAGATGATATTACCGGCGAAAATGTTGAGCATACCGCTGTTATTGAAGTGATGGGCCCTATTTCGGCAGAAGAAGAGGCTAATGCCGATAGCTTGGTTTGGTCACTACGAGAGGCCTTTGAAGCTGATAACTCAAAAGCTGTTATCTTGCGTATTAATAGCCCAGGTGGTAGCCCTGTACAGGCCGGTTATGTATACGATGAGGTTAAACGTCTGCGCGCGCTTTACCCTGAAAAGCCTTTATATGCTGTCATTATGGATATAGGAGCATCAGGCGCTTATTACATCGCTGCGGCAGCCGATGAAATCTATGCGGATAAAGCTAGCTTGGTCGGTTCTATCGGAGTGATTTCGGGCGGATTTGGGTTTGTTGATCTGATGGATAAAGTTGGTGTTGAACGTCGAGCAATGACGGCGGGTGACAATAAAGGCTTCCTTGATCCGTTTAGTCCAATGAAGGAGAGCGATAAAGTGTTCTGGCAGTCGGTTTTGGATACAACGCACCAGCAGTTTATTGATCAGGTTAAAAAGGGACGTGGAGACAAGCTAAAAGAGGATCCTAAGTTGTTCTCGGGTCTAGTTTGGACGGGGGAACAGGCATTGGAGAAGGGCTTGGTCGATGGATTGGGGAGTACTAGTTATGTCGCACGTGAAGTTGTTGGTGTCGAAAAAATAGTAAACTACTCCCCGAAAGTCTCCCGACTCGAGGAAATGATTGATCGATTAGGTGTATCTTTCGGTAAAACCGTAGCTACCAGCTTGGGTTTGAGCAACGGTTTATCCATACGCTAAAGGCAAATGGGCTTGTTAGTTTACAAAACTGACAAGCCCGCTTTTTCCAGCATCGTTGTTAATTTAATTAAAGGAAGCCCTATCAGCGCGTTAGGATCTTCACCTTCTAACTTTTCAAAAAGAGCAATGCCTAACCCCTCGGATTTGAAACTTCCTGCACAGTTTAGGGGTGACTCTTTATCAATATAGCTCTGGATTTGAGAGTCGCTTAGTGTTCTGAAATACACATGGAAGGGTACGATATCGACTTGAGTGCTGCCTGACTGGTTATCAAGGAGGGCAAGGCCCGTTAGAAAAGTAACCTTTTTTCCTGAACAGGCTGTCAATTGCTGGATAGCATTTTCCCGAGTGCCCGGCTTGCCTAATATGTGTTGGCCAAGCACAGCGACCTGATCTGAACCGATGATCAGAGCGCCGGGAAATTGATGCTTAAGCGCTTCAGCTTTTGATTGGGCAAGTCGAAGCACCAGTTGTTGAGCGGTTTCTCCAGGTTGCTGAGATTCATCAATATCTGGACTGGCGCATAAAAAGGGCAAGCAAAGCTTTTCCAACAAGGCTTGTCGATAAGTAGAGCTTGAGGCCAGAACCAGAGGCTGCATGTTTCTTTTTCCTAAAGGGTTATCTATTTATGAATGAAGGCGTAAAATAGTAACGCTTTTTTTTAATAATGGAACCCGTTTTCCTTTGACAGGAGGGCCTTAGAGCCCTAGAATTGCGCGCTTATGTCGTACGGTAACTTACCGAGAATAATTGACCCGCGAAAGCTTGCTGAGCGGGAGATACGGTTGACAGGTACAGCCAGTGTAGAAAAGATGCCGCGTCTGGCGTCCTATCTCTGTGGAGATAGGGATGTTGTGGATGTCGATTTGCTTTTTTCTCTGGATGAATTAAGGATCCGTATTATTACAGGCAGTGCCAAAGGTCGTGTACACATGACTTGCCAGCGTTGTCTAGAACCGGTCGAAGTCGATGTCCAGGCAGAGTTCAATCTGGCTATCGCGTTCAACGAAGATAAGGCAAAACAACTGCCTAGATACTATGACCCGTTGATCGTTGAGGACGAAGAGATCGAATTGTTGGACATTGTTGAAGAGGAATTGATCCTCAGTCTGCCTTTAGTTCCATACCATGCAGACTGCAGTATTCAGACCCAATTCGGCGATGAGGATATGGCTCAAGAAGCCGAAATAGAGAAACCGAACCCGTTCAGCGTATTGGCCCAGCTGAAGGCCGATAAGAAATGATTTAGGAGTTAGCTAACCATGGCAGTACAGAAAAACAAAAAGTCTCGTTCACGTCGTGACATGCGTCGTTCGCACGATGCACTTTCTGGTCCGACTTTGTCTGTAGACGCAACAACTGGTGAAACGCATCGCCGTCACCAAGTGACAGCTGACGGTTTCTACCGTGGCCGTCAGGTTGTAAACAACGATAGCGAATAATTTCGTTGTCAAATCGCGTCATTCTATCGGTTGATGCGATGGGCGGGGACTTCGGTCCCCGTGTTACCCTTCCTGCTTGCACTTCTGTTTTAAAAAAACATCCTGCGCTTGAAATTCTCCTTGTCGGTGAAGCTGATTTGCTGAATAAGCAATTAGGGCGTATGCGTTTGTCTGATGATATCAAAGCTCGCTTAACAATTGTCGCTTCAGGTGATTCGGTGCAGATGGATGACAAGCCTTCGGCTGCTATTCGTCATCGTCAGGATTCATCAATGGCCGTGGCTGTGAAGATGGTTGCAGAGGGCAGCGCAGCCGCTTGCGTAAGCGCTGGAAATACCGGTGCTTTGATGGCGTTTGGTCGTCAGCATTTAAAAATGCAGCCTGGTATTGATCGACCTGCGATTATTGCATCCGTACCAACGATGCAAGGGCATTGTTACATGCTCGACTTGGGCGCTAATGTGGATTGCAGCGAGGAGCATTTACTGCAGTTTGCGATTATGGGAAGTGTTATGTTCGAGGCCCTTGAAGGTGTCTCTGCACGTATTGGTCTTCTGAACATTGGTGAAGAAGTGATTAAGGGAAATGAACAAGTACGCCTAGCTCATGAACTAATACGTCAGCAGAAAGGGTTAAATTATATCGGTTTTATAGAAGGTAATGATGTCTTTGCAGGAAAGGCGGATGTTATCGTTTGTGATGGCTTTGTTGGTAATATCGCACTAAAAAGTAGTGAAGGGTTGGCTAAATTGATCTCACGTAAAGTACGTCGAAGCTTTACGCGAAACTTATATAGGCGCTTGCTCGCTTTTTTGGCTTACCCGGTATTGCGTGAGTTACAAGAGCAAATGGACCCTTCTCGGCGAAATGGGGCTACTTTGTTAGGGTTGCAGGGTATTGTGATGAAGAGTCATGGTGGAGCTAACAAAAACTGCTTTGCTTATGCGCTCGAGCAAGCCATTATCGAGGTAGAGCAAAACGTACCCAGTAAGATCAGTGAGCGGTTGGCTTCATATCTCACGCCCAAAGATCAATAGGGCGTTCTAATTCCTGCTTAATATTGTAAACTACAACCTTTTTGTAGCATAACATTCATTATGTTCGTGTATAGAGTTAAATGATTAGAGGACATCTAATGTCGCAGTCTGTTGCATTTGTTTTTCCGGGTCAAGGCTCCCAGCATTTGGGGATGTTGGCTGATTTAGCGTCTGAAAACCCAATTATTCAAGCGACTTTCTCGGAAGCTTCCGGCGTTTTGGGATATGACTTGTGGAACCTAGTTCAACAAGGGTCTGAAGCTGAATTAAACCAGACAGATAAAACCCAACCTGCACTTTTGACAGCAGGCGTAGCATTATGGCGGCTTTGGCAGGAAAAAGGTGGAAAACAACCGGTAATGATGGCCGGACATAGCTTAGGTGAGTACACTGCGTTGGTGTGTGCCGGTGCTATTTCATTGGTAGATGGTGTTAACTTAGTACGGCTGCGTGGTGAGTTTATGCAACAGGCTGTTGCGGAAGGCAGTGGTGCAATGGCGGCCATTCTTGGGTTAGCAGATGATGCGATTGTGGCAGCTTGTGAGTCAGCTCAAGAAGGACAGATAGTATCCCCTGTAAACTACAACTGCCCAGGACAGGTGGTTATCGCAGGTGAAAAAGATGCGGTTGATCGTGCCATTGTCGCCTGTAAAGCGGCAGGTGCTAAACGTGCAATCCCTTTGGCGGTGAGCGTTCCATCACATTGTGCCTTAATGAAGCCTGCTGCCGAACAGTTGGCTGACGCATTGGCTGCTATTGAGGTAACAATGCCTAGTATTCCTGTGATTCAAAATGTGTCTGCATCCGTACCAAGCAGCATTGAGGTGCTTAAGGCTAACCTTTTGACGCAGCTTTATAGTCCTGTATTGTGGACGAACAGTGTACAGTCCATGGTAGATCAGGGTGTTGGTATCACTCTGGAGTGCGGTCCGGGTAAAGTGCTATCTGGCTTAAATAAGAAAATTCATAAAGCATTAGTAGTGCAAGCTATTAATGAACCAGCGGGTCTCGACGCTGCTTTGACACTTTGAGAAGGAATACGCGATGAGTATTGAGGGTAAAGTAGCGCTGGTAACAGGTGCGACACGTGGTATTGGTAAGGCGATTGCGCTTGAGCTGGGCCGTCAAGGTGCAGTCGTGGTAGGCACGGCAACCAGTGATGCTGGGGCACAGTCCATTAGTGACTACCTTGCTGAAGCAGGCATTCAAGGGCGTGGACTGACGTTAGATGTTTCTTGCGCAGAGTCGGTGGAGTCTGTTGTTAAATCCATACAGGAAGCGTTTGGACCTGTTGCGATTCTCGTCAATAATGCAGGCATCACGCGCGATAACATCATGATGCGCATGAAAGATGATGAATGGGATTCTGTTCTTAACACTAATTTGACTTCTGTCTATAGGGTCGTAAAAGCTTGCTTGCGTGGTATGACAAAAGCGCGCTGGGGGCGTATCATCAGTGTCAGCTCTGTCGTGGCTTCTATGGGTAATGCTGGTCAAGCTAACTATGCTGCTGCAAAATCAGGAATGGAAGGTTTCACTCGCGCTTTGGCAAGGGAGATCGGTTCTCGTAATATCACAGTGAATTGTGTGGCACCTGGATTTATTGATACAGATATGACCAGTGGCCTTCCAGAGGAGCACAAAGCGGCTCTGCAATCACAGATTCCTATGAATCGTCTGGGACGTCCAGAAGAGGTTGCATCGGTCATCGGATTTCTTGCCAGCGAAGGTGGGGCGTATGTTACCGGTGAGTCTATTCAGGTGAATGGCGGCATGTACATGAGTTAAATCAGAGTATTTGACTGAAAGAATTGTTTTTTTCGGCGATTTGTTGATAATTGGCCGTCAGCTGATATGAATTTAAACACACCTCCTTGCTAAGGCAGGGTTGGTTCTAATAAAATCACGATTTCGTACCTTCGGTGTGAAGGGTTGATAAAAAGATAGGAAGAGTTATGAGCAATATTGAAGAGCGCGTTAAGAAGATCATCGCGGAACAGCTGGGTGTTAAAGAAGAAGAAGTAACTAACGAAGCTTCTTTTGTTGAAGACCTAGGTGCTGATTCTCTGGATACCGTTGAGTTGGTTATGGCTCTGGAAGAAGAGTTCGAAACTGAGATTCCTGATGAAGAAGCTGAAAAGATCACAACTGTTCAGCTAGCAATCGATTACGTAAACGCTCATCAGTAATCGACTCGTCATTGAGATCAAGGTTTGACCGAAAAGCCGCATCTATTCCGTAGAGTGCGGCTTTTCTATTTCTATAGATTTTAGACTGGAGTGACGTTATGTCTCGAAGAAGGGTGGTAGTTACCGGATTAGGTATGTTGACACCGGTAGGTAACACTGTGACGGATACTTGGGAGAGTATTCTCGCTGGAAAAAGTGGCGCTGCAGCGATCGAGCATTTTGATGCTTCCCAGTTTTCTACACGTTTCTCTGCTTCGGTTAAAAACTTCGATGTCTCGGAATATATGAGCCCGAAGGATGCCCGAAAAATGGATCTCTTTATCCAGTATGGTATGGCGGCTGCATCTCAAGCGATCAAGGATTCAGGTATCGAGGTGACTGATGCAAACGCAATCCGGATCGGTTGTGCTATTGGCTCTGGCATTGGCGGCTTAAGCCTAATCGAAAGCACTTACAATACCCTGAAAACCAGCAGCCCACGACGTATATCCCCCTTCTTTGTACCTGGTAGTATCATCAATATGATATCGGGCAACTTGGCAATTCAATATGGATTCAAAGGGCCAAATATCGCTATCACTACCGCTTGTACAACGGGTACGCACAATATTGGTTCGGCAATGCGTATGATTCAGTATGGTGATGCAGATGTTATGTTGGCCGGTGGTGCGGAGATGGCGACGACAGAGCTGGGTGTTGGGGGCTTTGGTGCTGCGAGGGCGCTTTCGACTCGTAACGATGAGCCACAACGTGCCAGCCGTCCTTGGGATAGAGATCGTGATGGATTTGTACTAGGTGATGGTGCAGGTGTTGTTGTTATTGAAGAGTATGAACATGCCAAAGCACGAGGCGCTCAGATTTACTGTGAATTGGTAGGTTTTGGTATGAGCGATGATGCGCATCATATGACAGCACCTCCCGAAACGGGCGAAGGTGCAGCAAGCTCGATGGCGAATGCCATTCGTGATGCGGGCCTGAATCCTGATCAGGTGCAGTATATCAATGCGCACGGCACCTCGACTCCGGCTGGAGACCTAGCTGAAACGAATGCAGCGAAGTTGGTTTTTGGATCATCCGTTGCGAATGTTCGAATGAGCTCTACCAAGTCAATGATTGGGCATCTATTAGGCGCTGCTGGGGCGGTTGAAGCGATCTTCTCGATTCTAGCTATTCGAGATCAGGTGGCTCCTCCAACGATTAATTTGGACAACCCATCTGACGGGTGTGATCTGAATTACGTCCCCCATCAAGCGCAAACGTGTGAGATTGAGGCTACCGCTTCTAACTCTTTTGGGTTTGGTGGTACGAATGGCACACTGGTTTTCCGCAAAATCTGATGATAAGGGCCGTAAGGCCCTTATCGCTATTTCATAGGATGGGCGCTATTCGTTCTGCTGCAATATTAGTCAATGGACAATTTTCCTCCTCGGTATCTGCCGCTGATCGTGGTCTCAGTTACGGTGATGGTTTGTTTGAGACTATTCAGATTCGAAAGGGTAGAGCACTGTTATGGGATGATCATATACAACGGCTCCATCATGGGTGTATCCGCCTTGGAATCTCCACTGAAGGTTTGCGCCAACGAATTGAAGCGGATTTTCAGGTATTACTGACGACTGTCGATAACGCTAAGTATGCTCATGGGGTGTTTAAGGTCATAGTTACTCGCGGAGAAGGTCTTCGGGGTTACTTTCCTACACCTGATAATCCTACTACCACTGTTAGCCAAATAAGCAGTGCACCGGATTGGTCTCAGCAATCACGGCATGGAATTTCAGTACGCACATGTAAGACCCCTCTCTCCATTAACCCTTTACTTGCTGGAATTAAGCACCTTAATCGACTGGAGCAGGTTATAGCTCGAGGGGAGTGGGATGATCCAGTTATTGCTGAAGGACTGATGATGGACACTGAGGGCTTTCTGGTAGAAGGTACGATGAGCAACCTGTTCTTTATTCGTGATGGTGTTTTGCACACACCGCTATTAGACCGGTGCGGCATAGTCGGTGTTGTAAGGCAGGCTGTATTGAAAATCGCGCAGAAAGAGGGTATTCAGACCCGTGAAGAGCGTTATCGTTTAGATGATCTACTTCAGTCTACCGAAGTTTTCCTATGTAACTCGGTGATAGATATCTGCCCTGTCGTTCGTTTGGGAAATGTAGAGTGGCCGGTAGGGGGGCTTACTCAAACATTACAGTCGTTGCTTGAAAAGGAATATTGCGTTTGAAAGCTTTGTTGAAATTATCAGTTGTTCTGTTACTGGTGGCTATGACCGTTGCGTATTGGCTGTGGCAGGATATGAATCGTTATATTAAATCCCCTCTAGTACTTTCAGAGCCTGTTTCCTCATTTATCGTGCCTAAAGGGAGTTCTTTTAATCAACTGCTAATGAAGTTGGAAGGTGAAGGTATTATCACTAAGCCGCTTTATTTTAAAGTCTTTGCAACCTTAGAGAAACTTAGCCATCAAGTGAAAGCAGGTGAGTACCGTATTGATGAGAATATGACGCCTAAGTCGCTTTTAATGTTATTCGTGTCGGGCAAAAGTGTTCAGCATTATTTTACAATTATCGAAGGCAGTACCTTTGCTCAGGTCAGGCAAGCGCTTGAGAAACACTCTGATATCCTAGCGATCGAACTGACCGATAAAAGCGATAGGGAGATACTGGAGGCGATTGGTGCTAAAGAGCTTCACCCTGAAGGTCTGTTTTTGGCAGAAACCTATGGTGCTGAAAGAGGTACAAGCGATCTGGATATTCTTAAGCGTAGCTATCGTGCTCAGCAGGACTTGTTGCGTTCTTTATGGGAAAAGCGAAATAAAGACCTACCTTACGCAACACCTTATGAAGCTTTGGTTATGGCATCAATAGTAGAGAAAGAGACTGCCGTACCTGAAGAGAGGCCTGTTATTGCTGGTGTGTTTGTAAAGCGTTTAAATATCGGTATGAAGTTGCAAACCGATCCTACCGTGATTTATGGTATGGGGGATAAATATCAGGGTAATATTACACGCAAGGATTTACGAACACCGACCCCTTACAATACCTACACAATAGAGGGGCTACCGCCTACGCCGATTGCAATGGTGGGGCCAGAAGCGATTCAGGCTGCATTAAATCCAGAGGTGGGTAAATGGCTCTATTTTGTAGCGAAAGGCGATGGCACGCATCAGTTTTCCGCATCACTTAAAGACCATAATAGAGCTGTCAGGGCTTATCAATTAAAACGCAAGCAAAGTTACCGATCTACACCGGAGTCATGATGGGCAGTCAAACAACAGGTCGCTTTATCACCATTGAGGGCACAGAAGGTGTGGGCAAGAGCACCAATATTGAGTTTATGGAAGCCTTCCTTAAAGAGCGAGGCATTAATCTGTGTCTAACAAGGGAACCCGGCGGTACCCCCTTGGCTGAAGAGATTCGTGAATTGTTACTTGCTCCTCGCGAAGAGACTATGTGTGATGATGCTGAAATCTTGCTCGTCTTCGCTGCTCGTGCCCAACATATAAATCAGGTGATTAGACCTAAACTTGAAAACGGTCAATGGGTTTTAAGTGATCGTTTTACTGATGCAACCTTTGCTTATCAAGGAGCAGGGCGGGGCATCTGTTGGGATCGTATACAGCAACTTGAAGCCTATGTTCAAGGGGAGTTAAGGCCGAACTTGACGCTGCTATTGGATATGCCTGTTGAGCTAGGTATGGAGCGGGCGAAATTACGCAGCGCCCCCGATCGTTTTGAGCAAGAAAAACAAGCGTTCTTTGAAAAGGTCCGCCAAGGCTACCATCATCGCATGCGAGCGGAACCTGATCGTTTTGCATTGATTGATGCCTCTCAATCATTATCGAATGTACAGGAACAAATTGCAGCGGCTTTAGAAAAGCACCTGGGGCTTGTTTAATGGAAATAAGTGATCGTTATCACTCGTTAAATGCGGTTGTTTATCCTTGGTTTGACGGCCAGTGGCAGCGGGTATTAAAGCTGTTTAATGACCAGCGTCTTCCTCATGCGTTGCTATTAAATGGTATGCCGGGTATTGGGAAGGTGCGTTTGGCGGAAGCGATCGCAGGTTATGTTATGTGCCATCAACCCCTGAATGATAAAGCATGTGGGGAGTGTCGTAGTTGTCAACTACTCAATAGCAGTGGTCACCCTGATCTTTATTTCCTACAGCCTGAAGCGCCGGGTAAGGCGATTAAAGTGGATCAGGTGCGTCAATTAACCGAATTTATGCATAATACTTCTCAGCAAGGTGGGTATAGGGTTGTATTGTTAGAGCCTGCTGAAGCGATGAATACCTCCGCAGCAAACGCATTGCTCAAAACTTTGGAAGAGCCTGGTAGAGACACGCTCCTCATTTTGATTACCCATCAACTTGGTCAGGTTATGCCGACTATTAAAAGCCGTTGCCAGCGTTTGGATTGTCATCTTCCGAATTCTGAGGTGGCGGCTAACTGGCTGTCTGCCGAGTTAGAAATCGATACGGATGCCGCCCATAAATTGCTGAATATTGTGCATGGTGCACCTATTGCCGGGCTGACCTTTAAGAAGGAAGGGCTGCAAGCCTTGAGAGCTGACTTCTTAACCGCATTACGTGATTTGCTCAGACAGAAAGTGACGCCACTTGAGGTCGCTAGCCAATTTAGTAAAGAGGATATAGAGCAGCTTTTAGGCTGGCTTCATGGTCTATTAGCTGACATTACCCGTATTCTGATGACACAAAATAATGATATGATACGCAACGTTGATATGCTTAAGATGCTGTCAGGTGTTGCCAAGCATACAACGCCAGAGAAAGTTTTTACTTTGTCTGATTTCGTTCAGAGCGAATGTTTGGGGTTGCAACGAAGACAAAACCCAAATAAACAGTTATTGTTAGAACGTACACTAATCGACTGGACAGCACTCGTACGGTCGTAAGAGGGAGTTTCAAGGAGCCGATGTCAGTAGTTCCTCGTATAAGTCACGGCATTCTGTCGCTCAATATAGAGACTAAGGAAGATCTCTACAGAGCTTATATGCCCTTCGTTACAAATGGAGGCATATTCATACCCACGCCCCGCGCTTACCAATTAGGCGAGGAGGTATTCATGCTGCTCACATTAATGGATGAACCCGATAAAGTCCCAGTTACGGGAAAGGTGATCTGGGTGACCCCTAAAGCGGCACAAGGTGGTAAGCATCCAGGTATTGGTATCCAGTTCTCAGCAGAAGATACCGCTTTAGTACAAAAAATTGAGACTTACCTTGCGGGTGCTTTAAATTCTGGCCGCCGTACCAACACACTTTAATACAGATTTTCTTCCTATGTTTATCGATTCGCATTGTCATCTCGACAAGATTGACCTATCTCTCTACAACAATAATTTCTCAGCTATGTTGGACGCAGCACATGAGCGAAATGTTTCCCGTTTGCTATGTGTCTCAATAGATTTAGAACAGTTTCAAGGCATGTATGAGATGATTGCAGAGAACGAAAACGTTTTTGCCTCCGTTGGTGTACACCCGCTACATGTCGAAAATGAGAATGGGATTGTATCTGAATCGCACCTGCAAGCATTGCTTGCAGATCATCATCGTGTGGTAGCACTGGGCGAGAGTGGTTTAGATTACTATTATCAAACCGAAACAAAAGCTTATCAGCAACAAAGCTTTATCAATCACCTAAGGGTGGCTGATCAATCAGACCTGCCGGTGATTGTGCATACCCGGGATGCTCGTGAAGATACCTTGCGTTTAATAAAAGAACACGGTGGCGATGCTGGTGGAGTGCTGCACTGCTTTACCGAATCAGTAGAGATGGCAAAAGCCGCATTGGACTTAAACTATTACATCTCGTTTTCAGGAATTATCACGTTTAAAAATGCTCAAGAGTTACGTGATGTCGTTAAAACGATACCGTTGGAGCGTATTTTAATCGAAACAGATGCCCCTTATTTAGCTCCGGTGCCACATCGCGGCAAAAAAAATGAGCCAAAGTATGTAGTTGAAGTGGCACAGTGTATTGCCGATCTAAAGGGTGTGTCTATAGAGCGGGTTGCTGAGACGACATCAGCAAATTTCTACCAGTTGTTCAAGCGTGCAAAACAACTGGAAGCCAATTAAGCGTTAGGAGGCTCAGAATGTGGACGATGCCACCTGTTAGCTACATAGAACCTCTTTTTCGGCCGCCGAGTGAGGCGCGCTCCTTGATTTTGCAAGTGACTAACGGTTGCAGTTGGAACCATTGCGCTTTTTGCGAAATGTACACGGCTGAGCAAAAAAAGTTTAGGCCAAAGCCTGAGGCAGAGGTGTTAGAAGAGATTAAAAGGTGTGGTGAACAGCTGTCGGGTATTCGTCGTGTGTTTCTTGCTGATGGTGATGCAATGGTACTGTCCTACCGCCGCTTGAAAACTATATTGGAGGCGATTCGGCAGTACTTGCCATCGGTCTCTCGTGTAACCGCTTATTGTTTGCCGCGAAACCTGAATAATAAAACCGTAGCGCAGTTGGCTGAACTACAGGCCTTGGGGCTATCTATGGTGTATGTGGGCGTCGAAAGTGGCAATGATGAAGTACTCTCGATCATCAATAAAGGCGAAACCTGGCAAACCACCCATGATGGGCTTCATAAACTGCAGCTTGCGGGTATTAAGCGATCAGTGATGGTCATTAATGGACTTGGTGGCTCGCTTTATAGTGATCAGCATGTTCGAGAAACAGCTCGTTTAATGAACGCAACACAGCCTGAATACCTAGCGAGTCTTGTGCTGTTTTTCTCACAGGGAGATCAGCGCTACAAAGCTGCTTTTGCTGGGAAGTTTCATGCAATGGATTCAGTTGAGTTATTTAAAGAGATGAAGCACTTTATCTCGCTGTTGGAGATGAAGAAAACGATTTTTCGTAGTGATCATGCATCGAATCTCTTGGCGCTCAAGGGGGTGCTTGGTGCCGATAAGTCAAAATTTTTAATGCAGCTGGATCAGGTGATTGATAACCAGCACAGTGTATTTTTACGGGACCCTTCCTACCGAAGTCTTTAATCCTTCCTTCTTTGGTGCTTTTCTAACCCGATTTCATTTTTAATTCCTAGTGGCTGTGGTATATGTACTTTAGTCGTAATCATGATTGACGTTATTAAATCATAGCTAACAGGAATAAAAAGATGAGACGTCCCGTAAGAATTGCTGTGACCGGTGCTGCAGGTGCTATCAGCTATAGTTTGTTATTTAAGATAGCTGCAGGTGAGATGATGGGGAAAGACCAGCCTGTTATTTTGCAGTTAATTGAGCTTCCTCACGCAATGGACTCGCTACGAGGGGTTGCCATGGAATTGATGGATTGTGCTTATCCACTTCTGCATACCATCACACTCCATGACAATGTGGAAGATGGTTTTAATAACGCACATTATGCATTGTTGGTGGGTGCCAAGCCCCGTGGCCCTGGTATGGAGCGTAGTGACTTGCTCGAAGAAAATGCCGCCATTTTCGCTCGCCAAGGTAAAGCACTGAATGATTATGCAAACCGTGATGTTAAGGTATTAATTACCGGGAATCCTGCGAATACTAATGCGCTGATTGCAAGCCGTAATGCGCCGGATCTCAGTCCCTCTCAGTTTACCTGTTTGACCCGGTTAGACCATAACCGTGCTAAGGGAATCTTGGCGAATCACTCAGGGGCAACTACTCGCGATATTGGTGGTATTATGATTTGGGGAAATCATTCAGCCACTCAATATCCCGACCTACATCAAGCAACGATCCTAGGAAAACCTGCGTTGTCTCAGATAGATACGGCGTGGTATCGAGACGAGTTTATTCCCAAAGTCCAAAAGCGTGGTGCAGAAATCATAGAAGCGCGTGGATTATCTAGTGCTGCCTCTGCCGCTCAAGCTATTGTTGATCAGATGCGCGACTGGGTGTTAGGTACCGAACCTGGTGAGATCACCAGTATGGGTATTCTCAGTGATGGTAGTTACGGCATTACCAAAGGGATCTTCTTCTCATTCCCTGTGCGTTGTAATTATGGGCGCTACCAAATCGTTCAAGATATCAGTGTGAATGAGTTTGGCCGCAAGCGTTTGACGGAAACTGAAGAGGAGTTGCTGGAGGAGAAGGCGGTTGTTGAGCATTTACTGCCCAAAGAAACGGAAGCTTCTCATCAAAGCCTATCGATCTGTTTGCGTTCAGGCGTCACTTTGTATGCTGACAATACCGGCCCGGACTCAGAGAGCAAATTCATGACGACAAACCGTGTGATGTAAGCCAACAGGTATTTAGTGCACGTTGAAGAAAAACCGCTACCTCGCTGAAAAGGGAGTAGCGGTTAGATGGTTTAGTGAAAATCTTCTTCTGTCACGGGTGTAATGCTGCTAAGCATTTTTCCGATATCAAGGAGGATGGTGAGGATGTTGTTGTGGTAGCAGACACCTTGTACAAAACGGCGGCTGGTTTCATCACTGGTAACGCTTGGCGCGCGCTCTGTTTCATTTTGCGGGATGTTGATGACTTCATCCACGCTGTCTACCACTAAACCGATCACTTCCTGTTCGTTATACTCGACCATTATGATGCGGGTATCGTCATCAATATCCACATTTGGCATATTGAACAAGCGCCGTGTATCAATAACCGTGGCTACGTTGCCGCGTAAGTTGATAATACCTAAGATGTAATAGTCCGCACCAGGAACTGGGGTGATGTCGGAGTAGCGCAGGACTTCCTTCACCTGCATGACATCAATACCGTACAGTTCATTGTTAACTTTGAAGGTCGCCCATTGGTGATAGATCACCTCTTCTTGATTGGCGCGCTTAGCACGCTCCATCTTGTCTTGCTTGGACTGCTGCATCCCTTCAATCATTTTCAGTTGGTCTGATTCAGCTCGTAAACTCATCTTGGTTATCTCTTTATTCTACATATGATCCAGCATAGACCAGATTTTCAATAAATGTATTTTCGGCTGATTTTTCTTCAGCATAAGCAATAAAAAATAAAAAAATTACAGACAGTTAGTGGGTTTAGGTAAGCCTGCAAGCTTTGCAGCTTGTTTAGCTGGGCCTTTTGGGAAGAGCTTCATGAGGTAGATGCTCTTGCCCTTGTCGGCGCCTAGGGCTATGCCAACGGCCTTCACTAAGGGGCGCATAGCTGGTGACAGCTGGTATTGATGGTAAAAATCACGGATGACTTGAATGACTTCCCAGTGTGGCTCGGTGAGAGTGAGGTTTTCTTCATCCGCTAGGTAGTTGGCAACATCGGGTGACCAGTCATCAAGATTTAGCAGATAGCCTTCATCATCCAGTGTAATTTGGCGATTGTTTAGCGAAATTTCACGCATCAGAACCAACTCACAACTTTTTGGTGCTCACATGCTAGCTGTACAAAGGTTTCATCTGAAACAGCAATAACGTTTGGGGCGAGTTGCTCTGCTATTCCTCGTGTTTGTAGATCAGGTGTCAGAGCGTATATGAGAACGGAGTTTGGCACCGCGGCAAAGCGATGAGCTTGTGTTCCACCCAATACGCCGTTTTCTATCAATAACAGTGTGTCTTCGGGTAACAGTGCTGCTAAGCAAGACGACCAAAGCTGACTGTTAGACGGTGCTTGGTTGATAGTGTGTAGTGTGCGCATCGTTTAGAACCTCAAGACAATATCACTTTCACGAATCAAGGAGGCAATAGCTGCTTGATCGACTTCGAGAACAGGTAAAATTAGATCAGAGGCGTTTATCCCATTTTCTTTCAGAGCCCTCTGTTCGACATATAGCGTCTCGATATCATACATCGGCAAGGCAGAGCAGATGCTGGCTAAGTTTTTTTGACCTGTTTTCTCTGGTTGTTGTGAGTTCAGTAGTATCGAGCAGGCATCCTCGCAAAACAGTAAAGCAACCTCTTGTTCAAAAGCTGCCGCAGTTAAAGCAATATCGAGTGCATCTTTACTGTGAGCGTTACCATAAGGAGCGCGTGACAGAATAATAAGGAGTTTTTTCTGCTGCATATTAAGCACTCCCAAAGGTGATGAGTCGGTCTGAGGTTAGTGCTGCATCGGTCAGTTGCCCTAGTCCAGATAGACTAAAAGGAGGGGCTAAGTTATAGGCTAATTTCTCGTGGCGTTTTGCCTCTGGTGGGTCTAGCACACCACGCTTAAGCGCTGCTGCAATACATACAACTACATCCAGATCGTGTGTTTCTGCTAGTTCTTTCCAGGCTTGGAAGCAATCGACTTCATCCCGAGGTGTGACGGACAAACTGGAAGCAGCATAGACGCTCTCACCATAGAAGAATACCCGATGGATCGTGTGGCCGGCGGCCAGTGCCGTTTTAGTAAATCGGTAAGCACTCTCTACCGATAGGCTATTGGTGGGAGAGCCGTAAATAAGAATGGAGAAAATCATCAATAATCCATACAAAGAAAAACGCCCTGTAATCTTATCAAAGAATACAGGGCGCGTGAGCGTCTTGGGATAGATTAATCGTCGCTAAATGCGCCAACTAGGCTCAGTAGGTGGACGAGTAAGTTGTAGATGTTCAGGTACAGGCTGACGGTTGCCATAATATAGTTAGTGTAAGTGCCGTTTACGATGTTGCTGGTGTCATACAGGATAAAGCCAGACATCAGCAAAACAACTAAGGCAGAAAACGCTAAGCCGAAGCCACCGACGTTAACCCCAAACATGGGTAACACGAACAGAGCGATCATGGCAATAATCAAAATCATGGCGCCTGCTGCTAAAAAACCACCCATAAAACTAAAATCTTTACGGCTAGTTAGTACATAAGCAGATAGGCCGACGAAGGTCAGTGATCAATCTCTATAATGGCGATTTCTCTGTTCATTTCAACACTTATGACTCTATTACCTTAAAAAGATTCCAAGTAAACTACTCGGATATTCCTTTTCCTTTGT
>Ga0193958_1000386_pt1 | contig 16761 bp, 18 predicted proteins | sample FB_1_MG_FD_140320 | JGI IMG/M metagenome (GOLD analysis project Ga0193958, IMG submission 140320) | Microbial mat bacterial communities from the Broadkill River, Lewes, Delaware, United States - FB_1_MG | ecosystem: Environmental > Aquatic > Freshwater > River > Microbial mats | place: USA...
GACAATAATAAGCACCGGAGAACACACTTATGTCAGCTTTACAAAATCTTTTAAAATCAATCACTAACTCTTTAGAGACAGCAGGACGTGCAAGAACTCTAACACACTTGCAAACCCTTAGTGACCGCACTTTAGATGACTTAGGTTTCTCCCGTGCACTGATGAGTCAAGGCGTCTCTGCATGGCCTTGGAAATATACTCAAGATGTCAGCAATCATTACCAAGCCACACAACGCCAATCCATTGGCTCTGCGGTTGAAGAATTACAAGCACATAATGATCAGAGCCCTGCAACACCGCGCACTCATTCTGAAGTCGCACAAGGTCGTGCAGCCTAAATACCTATTGTGTCGGCCTTGGTGGCCGACCCATGCTCTGTAATTATCACTTGTCAGCTGAGTATCAGGAGTTTAGTCTGTAATTCCTGACGACTTTACTCGTGCTTGCTCATGGCTGATAACAAAAACCAACCACACTCTTGTAGCCTCTGTTCATTAGGTAGTATTTGCCTACCTTTAGGTGTTGATAAAACTGGCTTAGCGCGACTTGAGGCTTTAGTTCAAAACTCTCAAGTGCAACATGATGGTGATGCGGTAATCCACCAAGGTGACCCCTTTACAAAGATTTATGCCATCAAATCCGGCATGTATAAATCAATTAAGCTCAATGCTGATGGCCATGAAACTATTACGGGCTTTCACTTACCCGGTGAATTAGTCGGTCTTGATGCAATCTACCCCAAAGAATACACCAGCAGCACCGTAGCACTTACCAGTTCTGTTGTGTGCCAGATTGATTATGAGCAGCTCACCGAGCTCTCTACGCATATCCCTGCGCTCCAGCGTCAAATTATGAACTTACTGAGCAAAGAGATTAATAACTCCAATGCTCTACTAAGTGAATTAACTGCTGAGCAAAAACTTGCCTCGTTTATTCGCAATCTTGCAACCCGCTATGAGATACGTGGTTATTCAGGCTCCGAGCTTGTACTTGCAATGACGCGACAAGATATTGCTAACCATCTAGGCATGGCAGCCGAAACAGTCAGTCGCCTGCTCAAGCGCTTTCAAGATAAAGGAGTGCTACGTATCAAGCACCGTGAAGTCAAAATTCTTGACCCTGAGCAGCTGCTACGTCTCACTGGCTGTGAAGTAGGCCTTCAGCACATCGATGTCAATCAGCTTAACCGAGCCTAAGTACCCTGTTTAAGGCATCTCATGGCGCCTTTTTCAAACCACTGAAGTGTCATTAAGCCAGAGATACTAAAGTAGCCATAGCTCGACAATCGTTTCAAGCAGCTACAAAATACACCGCGCTAAGTTATAAAATACAGGGTGTTGCTGTAGCGCTTCATGACTAGCCAGCTGTGGTGCCAGAAAAATCAATGTACCCACTAAGATAAAAAACACCCCACCGCTTTGTTGTACTGCACGGCGTTGCAAAAAGTGTTTAAACCCCCAAAATACTTGCCCTGTTAATAACATAGCAGGCAAGGTGCCAACTCCAAATCCCAGCATGGTCAGTCCACCCGCCCATGCTGACCCACTGACACTAGCAACGGATAAAACAGAATACACTAAGCCACAGGGCAAAAAACCCCAGACCAAACCCTGCCTAAAGGACTGGCTATAAGTTGCGGGCGCACCTAACTTTAAGTACGGCTTAATTTTTTCCCAAAGCTTATAACCAAATTTCTCTAAGAATCCAAAGGGCTTCTCAATCCGAAACAGGAGCTGAAAGCCAATCACAATAATCATAATTGCCGCTAAGCGACGTAACCACACAGACCAATCAGGCAAGTCCAAGACATCCCCCAGCCCTGCACCAATAAAGCCAATCACCGCTCCAGCAAGAGTGTATAAACTCACGCGCCCAAGGTTCATCGATAATAAGTGCAGTTGATTTTCCAGCGGTTTGCGCAGTGCCTGTGGACGATTTAAAGCGGCCTGAAGCCCTCCACACATTCCTGCACAATGCAAACTGGCAAGTAAGCCGAGTAAAATTGCTGATACAAATCCCATAAACGCTTATCCTAACTGGCCGTACATAGCACACCCTATCTTGGCATGCTGTCTATTTTGCTTGCGTAGTCACAGCTGGTGCTACCAGCGTATCCTGTGATGAGGCAATCGAGAGCGTTAAAGTACTGGCCATAACGACCAATAAAGGGAGTAAAATTACAGCCCATACCATGCCATGACGGTACCAAGGTAATCCATTATTGGGTGAGGTTTGTATTGCTTCCACGTGGCGACTCTCCAAGCAAGCTAGTTGTGTGGCACGCAGTCTAACAAGATAGTACATAAAAAGGATTGATATCAGTCAATATTTAGCATTGCATCTGTAATAGTGTTGTCACAAAGCATGCTTCAAAATCGGTCGAGAGCGGGACTAGCATCGCTCATAATGCATCCTCCTCGCTCTCCAACTGACCTTTGCGCAATTGTTGCTCACGCAAAGCTACAACCGATGGATCTGATAGGCAAATTAACCAAGCTACCATTGCACCAGTTGCACTAGTAAGCCCCCAAAATAAGAAAAAACCAATGCCATAACTGGTCATACGGCTCCAATCCAGCACAAAAGCAGCTTTATCCAATATATCCATTGGATCAAATATCGCAAAAAACACAGCAGTTGCAATACAGGCTGCAACAAATGACACCCAAGTAACCACGCCTATTCGGCGATATAGTTCGTGGCGTGAGTGTTGCTGCTGAGACAAAGGATTCATCTTATCTTCTCAAATACTTTGACGGGGACATTACATAGGCGGTTAATAAATAGTTGTCTGATAGAAAGACGATTACAGCATTATCAGACAAGTTCGCTTTGTAATCTTTGACTTAGATCAAGCAATCCATAGGTCAAGCCTCCTTTTTCAGATGCACAAACAAACAGTTCCCTATGACAAGGTGACGGGGTAGAATTCCCCTTTTTAAGCAGTTTCAACGGAGCAATTGCGTAATGGGAAGAGCGTATCAAAATCGCAAAGAGTCCATGGCTAAAACCTCAGACATGAAGGCAAAGGTTTACAGCAAATACGGGCGGGAAATTTATGTCTGTGCCAAGGCCGGCGGCGTTGACCCTGATGGCAATCTTGCCTTACGCAGCCTGATCGATCGTGCAAAAAAGGATCAAGTCCCAACGCATGTTATTGATAAGGCCATTGATAAAGCCAAAGGTGGGGGCGGTGAAGATTACTTCCCAGCACGTTATGAAGGCTTTGGACCGGGTAACTGCATGGCAATTGTTGACTGCCTAACTGATAACCCGAATCGTACTTTTGGTGATGTGCGTGTGTGCTTTACCAAAACCAATAGCAAAATCGGTACTCAAGGCTCGGTCAGCCACATGTTTGATCACTTAGCCATCTTCATGTTTGCAGGGGATGACGAAGAAGCCATTTTAGATGCCTTGATGGAAGCAGACGTTGATGTCACTGACATTGAAAATGAAGACGGCAAAATCACTGTCTTTGCACCGCATGATGAATACGGCAAAGCCCGTGCTGCAATTGTTGCTGTCATTCCCGATGTTGAATTTGATGTCGATGAAATTCAGTTCATTCCACAAAACACAACCCCCATTAGTGATGAAGAAGACTTGGCTATGTTTGACAAATTCTTGTCGATGCTCAATGACTTAGATGATGTACAAAATGTATATCATAGTGCTGAAGTATAAGCGAGCAAGCTGCTAAATCGCTACATTAAAAAGCTCCCAATATTTCAATATCATGAAGTGCTGGGGGCTTTTTTGTACCCGCTCACTTAATAAAGCTACACTACTCACTATATTCACATCACAGGCAGGAGTAGACAATGATCAAAAAAGCATATCTCGCAGGCGGCTGTTTCTGGGGTTTAGAGGACTTATTTCGCAAACAGCCCGGTGTGATCAATACTGAAGTGGGTTACACAGGTGGCAGTGCTCCCAATCCCACCTACCGAAGCCATGAAGGCCACGCTGAGGCCATGCTAATTGAATACGATGATGCCCTAATCAGCTATCGCCAGTTATTGGAGTATTTCTTTCGCGTGCATAACCCAACCACGCCCAACCGGCAAGGCAATGACATTGGCAGCTCGTATCGCTCTGCGATTTTCTATCAAGACGATGAGGAAAAGGCGGCCGCTCAAGCGATGATTGAGTTTGTCAATCAATCGGGAAAATGGCCTTATCCAGTGGTTACCACGCTAGAGCCTCTCGATGTCTTTTATGATGCTGAGGATTACCATCAAGACTATTTAGTCAAAAACCCTGGTGGTTACACCTGTCACATAGAATATTTTCAGTCTTACGACTAGCATTCAACACAGTGGGCTGACTTCTCATGCCCACTGCGCAATACCACTGCACCTATACTACTTGCACTTGTTGCTCTGCAAACTCCACCACCATGCCTCGGTAAATCTTACAGCGCTTGCGTAGTTCAATCTCATCGTTGACCTTAACATGGCCTTCTGCAATTAAGCTTTTAGCTAAGCCCCCACTATCGACCCAGCCGGTCACTTTTAATAAGTTATTCAGCTCAATAAAGTCATGATCATCTAATTCAAATTGTTCCATGATATTTATCCTTTAAGGGTCTCTAGCTCAGACTGGATGTCTGCAAAAGTGGGACGTGCCTGTGGTTTGGGGTGCATACAGCGATTTTTAAGCATCACAAGCGGTTCAAAAAGATCAGGGCATTCATCACTATCACAGCTGCTGCCCAGTAGATCTTCCATCAAACAACCAAAGGCTCGCACTTCCACTTTTTGCAACGCTTCTGCCTTTAACGCCGACAAAGCGGCATAGTTCGATGCCGCACCAAAATCACCAAACAACACATCCGCCTCTGTATTAACCAATGTGTTATGCGCATAAATATCTCCGTGACAAACCCCCTGCTCCAACAAATGCAGTAACACCTGACTGACACTGCGGGTAATTTTTAATACCGCAGATACCGTCAGCATAAAGTGCTCATCAAAATGATCACGGGTACAACTTTGCAAGCTAGGCGGCTCACCAAGATTACTAAAGTCACGGTCAATGAGCTTCATCACTAAACCCAGTTGCTCCTCATGCTCTACTTTGGCAATGAGCGGGACAAGGTTTGGGTGGATACCCGCAGCTAAAGTGGCATGCAGTTCATCACTTGGGTAACCATCACTAGTTACTTGTCCTTTAAACACCTTGAATGCCACCGCTTGGGTCGCATCACTCACATGCTCTGGTGCATTGACCCAAGTTGCCCGTGAAATAATACCAGAGGCCCCCTGCCCTAAGCACTCGTGCTGCTTTAGATCTTCAAAGTGTACATTGACCAAAGCGTCAAGCGCTTGGCTATCAACAAAGGCTGGGCAAAAGGGATTGCCTGCAAATGCCAACCATGCCAGCTTCGGTAAATTTAAAAGCCACTCAGGTAAGCCAGATAGCTGATTTGCTGAAAGGCGGACTAACTGTAATGCGCGACAATTTGCCATACTCTCTGGCAAAGCACTCAACTGATTGCCAGCCAACATCAGTTTTTGTAAATGAGCCAACTCACCCATCGAATCTGGCAGTACCTTGATCTTATTATCAGTCAGTATCAACCAACGTGTCGCTTTAGGCAGTGCATTTTCAGGAATATTGCTAATACGATTAGCCTTAAACCCAATCATTTCTAGCTTTGGACATTTCGCCAATACACTGGGCAGACTTTCAAAGTGATTACCCGATAAAAATAAAATTTTCAGTTGTTGTAGGCACCCGAAATCATCCGGCAATTGGCTTAATTGATTATTTGATAAATCCAATACCTCTAAGGTCTCTGCCAAGGCATAAATATCACTTGGAAGTTCGGTCAGGTTTTCGGAGATTTGTAAGCGCGTCGCGCCTTGCAGCAGCCCCGCTTTAATGTCAGCAATCGTATGCAAAATAGAGAATTCCGCTATCAGTATGGAGGATGCTTATCATAGAACACAACGCCTTAGAGTCACAGCAAATGCTGCAAAGATTGAAGACGCTTGAGGGTATTGGATACAATCCCCTAAGGAATGCACAGTGACATTAAAGTTGAATTATATTACTATATAAACAAATACTAATTATTTATATTTTTTAATCACTTAAACAAGCCAACACTGGACGGACTCAAACCATGCCTTTATCAAATCACGCTACAGACTGCGAGCCTAACACTGATTTATTGTCGCGCGAGCAAGATATTGAGCGAGCATCTCGGGCACTCAAAGCCATTTCCCACCCGCTTCGTTTGAAGATCTTATGTGTCTTGGGGGAAGGAGAAGCCAGTGTGCAGGATATTGTCTCGATGGTTGGCACTTCACAAAGTAATATCTCTCAACATTTAACCCTACTGAGAGACAAAGAAGTCTTAACTTCACGACGTGATGCCAACCGTGTCTTTTACCGCGTAGGCGATGCCCGTACTCTCAAACTCATCAGTATGATGCAGGATGTTTTCTGCCGCATTCCGAACCCTCAAGCGTTGTCAAATTAAACAAAAGGTTCATAAACTACCTATACAGGGATATTTATCTTATCTATGCTTAGTTTTACCATTCAAGCATATTAGCAATGGTTAATATTATTATATTCAGATATAATCGCACCGCACCCATTATTTAACTAGCACGAATATAACCCTCGTTGAGGATTAGGAGAACATTATGAAGCCTTTAACTGCATTAAAAGCAACCTTACTTGTGGCCACACTTGCTGGCTCCGCTGTAGCACAAGCAGATGGCCCATGGCCATGGAACTGGAATAACAACGGCTATAATGGCTACAACAACAATAATAACTGGATGCCTTGGAACTGGGGCAACAACAATAATGGTTGGAACAACGGCTGGAACAATAACGGCTGGGGTAATGGCAACGGTTCTGGCTCAGCTTCTGGCAACTTCGGCATGAACTTCAGCGGTAACGGTAACCTAGACGGCAACAGTGGCTGGAATGGTAACAACGGCTGGAACAATAATAACGGTTGGAACAATGGCTGGAACAACAACGGCAATGGTTCTGGCAACGTGAACGGCGGCTTCAATATGGGCTTTAATGGCAATGCTCAAGGCAATGCCAGCGGTAACAACTACTGGAACGGCAATAACGGCTGGAACAACAATGGTTGGAACGGCAACCGTAATGGTTCAGCAAACAGTGCTGGAAACGGCAACTTTAACATGGGCTTTAATGGTAACAGCACCGCAAAAGGCGATGCCTCTGCTAACAGCAATACCTATGGCAGCACCTATAGCTACAGCAACAACAATGTTGCAAACATGACACCTGAAGCACGTGAGCTGATGGAAAGCATGGAAAAAGAACGTCGTGCATTTATCCAACAACAGCAAAAAGCCTTTGCAGAATTCCAACAACGTATGATGCAAAAGCGCCAAGCATTCAATGCTAAGGCTACAGCAGATGCAAAAGCGGCTGCACCAGTTGCAAAGAAAGCTGATCCAAAAGCTGAATAATTCCGCCCCCTATCCGGAATCATGAACATTGCCTGCACTTCGGTGCGGGCTTTGTTTCTTGTCGATTAGCGTTATTTGATGCGATAAGATACGCAAAATTCAGCATTAGGCGGAGGAAATATGTTCGAGGTCACTAAGACAATTCCACTCAAACTGGCATTGATACTACTGGTTGTGGCCAGTGTTGCCGGTTGGGCTCTATTTCAGGCAGGGAAGCACGAAACTCGTATTGGGATGGCCTCGGGAAGCCAGCTCTTTGCTGAGGCATCTGCCGCAGATCAAACCACAGATACACCAAGCACCATTCCCGCCAATGATCTTCTCACCATTCAGGGCAGCCAAATCAGTGCACAAACGATTGTCGGTGGCACGGTTATTCCAGCACGAGAAGTGACTCTAACGGCTCAACTCTCTGGGCAAGTTAAATATCTCGCTGGTCGTGAAGGGGATAATTTTACCCAAAATACCTTGCTAGTAGGCATCAATGCCGATCAGTTACAGGCACGTCGCCAAGCGGCTATCGCACAATTGCAAAACGCACAATCTGAAATCAATAGCGCTCAAGTACAATATCAGCGTGAGTTACTTTCCCCGCAATCTCGCAGCCTTAGCAAAAGTGGTGGCATGGGCTTGCCAATGATGTTCGATCAGATGTTTACCCAACCTATGTCCAATATTATGCCAGGAACCATCGGCGGGGACACAGTCTTAGACCGTAGCGCTGATTTGCACCTTGTTGGCACACAGCTCAATCAGGCAAAAGGTCGCTATATGCAGGCTAAATCTCAGATTGCTGAAATTGATGCACGCATTGCTGATGCGCGCGTGAACACGCCTTTTCCGGGTATCATTTTAGAACGCATGGTAGAAGCTGGCGACATTATCCAAGTCGGTACCCCACTGCTACGCTATGCTGACCTTAGCCAGCTGCAAATTGAAGCACAGGTTCCTGCCAGTATCGTTTCTCGCTTGCACCAGAATATGATTATTCCCGTACGTTTAGGGGATGCAGAATATGAAAGTAATGCGCGCGTTGAACAAATCTTCCCAACGGCCGATGCACAGCGCCGCACTGTCACCGTCAAGTTTGACTTACCCAGTCACAGCCGGGCGATTCCTGGCATGTATGTAGAACTGTTCTTACCCGGCAAGCAAGATCGCCAAGAGGCCATTCCTGTAATCCCAATGACCGCAGTGATGTTTCATGGCAGCTTACCCACGGTCAGAGTATTGGGTGCTAATGATCAATTGGAACTTCGCATGATTCGTTTAGGTGAGCGCATGGCTAGCAATCAAGTTGCTGTCATCTCTGGCCTACGCATTGGAGAACGCATTTTACGCCGCCCTTAATATCCCCCTGATGGAGCCTACGCATGTCGCATGACAACACGCCGACACCGCATACCCCGTCATTGGGTATTGCCGGTCGCATCACCAAACTATTTATCGACTCCCCTATTACCCCCATGTTTATGGCAGCCATGCTGTTTATTGGGGTCATGGGACTTATCTTCACCCCTCGCCAAGAAGACCCACAAATTTCGGTGCCTATGGTTGACATCTTTGTCGCCTACCCCGGTGCCAGCTCTGCTCAAGTAACCAGCCTTGTGAGTCAACCTCTGGAACGCATTATGAGCGAGATTCCAGGGATTCGTCATGTCTACTCGGCAACACGCCGTGGTGAGACCATGATCACCGTGCAATTTAAAGTCGGTGAAGACCCCGGTCCCTCGCTGGTGAAAGTACATGACAAACTCTTATCCAATATGGATCAAGTGCCGCCGGGCGTCTCACAGCCTTTGGTAAAACCCAAGGGCATTGATGATGTCCCTGTCATTGCCCTAACTCTATGGTCAGATGACTTGGATGATGGCACCTTACGCACCTTGTCCTTAGATGTCTTACAAGAGCTTCAACAGATCCCTGAAACAGGCCAAGGCTTTGTGATTGGTGGACGCGCTGAAGAAATACTGGTTGAAGTGTTACCGGAACGCTTGAGTGGCTACAATATCTCCTTGGATGCCATTGCCAAAGCCATTCAAAGCACCAACCAAGAGTCACGTGCAGGCAATGTCGAGGCCTCAGGACGGCGCTTTACGGTATACAGTGGCTCGTTTTTGGAAAATGCTCAAGATGTATCTAAGCTAGTCATTGCAGTTCGAGAAGGTGCACCGGTGTACCTACGTGATGTTGCTAAGATCTCTCATCAGCCTTCAGAAACCAAGCACCTTGTTCATCATTATACCGGCCCTGCGAACCCTGACCCCACCAAAACTGCCAGTGGCGCACCCGCTGTTACCATTGCCATTGCAAAAGAAAGTGGCACAAATGGGGTTACTGTTTCTAAAAAGATCTTAAAAAAGATCGAGGAAATGAAAGGGGAGCTGATTCCAGATAATGTCAATGTGGATATCACTCGCGACTATGGTAAATCTGCAAATGATAAGGTCAATGAACTCTTACAAGCCTTGTTTGAAGCCGCTGCCATTGTGGCCGTATTGTGCCTGATTGGTCTGGGCTTTCGCGCTGCCTTTGTAGTAATCACTGTTATCCCCATTGTTATCTTAGTCACCGTGTTTGCCACATGGCAAATGGATTACACCATTGACCGCGTGAGCTTATTTGCACTGATTTTCTCCATTGGTATTTTGGTTGATGATGCTACCGTGGTAGTGGAAAACATATTCAGGCGCTGGATGGAGGCAGGAGAGACTAGCCTTGCCACTGCTGTAGATGCAGTGCGTGAGGTGGGTAATCCAACCATTTTGGCAACCCTAACCATTATTGCCGCCCTATTGCCGATGGGTGTTGTACGCGGCATGATGGGGCCATACATGTTACCCATTCCGGTACTGGGTGCAGCGGCGATGTTCTTCTCCTTGCTGGCCGCCTTTGTCTTTACACCTTGGTTTGCCATGCGCGTACGGCCCAATAGCATGCAAGCGTTTGAAAAAGCGGCAGCACGAGAGGAACGTTCCCAAGCCTTCATGGGGAAGATTTTCCGCCCGATCATCTCTCCTCTTGTCAATAATCGCAGCTATGGTATTGCATTTTTAGTGGGCGTCATTGGCTTAACAGCATTGGTCTGCTCACTGTTTTACACCCAGCACGTTGCGGTCAAAATGCTGCCCTTTGATAACAAATCTGAGTTTAATGTTGTTATCAATATGCCAGAAGGAACGGCATTACCTGAAACCGCAAATGTTGCGACCAAGCTTGCTGAGGCAATTCGTACTATTCCTGAGGTGAAAAACCTGCAACCCTATATTGGCACCGCTTCACCCTTTAACTTTAATGGTCTGGTACGCCATTACTACCTTCGCCAAGAATCTAATCAAGCTGATATTCAGGTCATGCTACTGGATAAGGATCAGCGCCAACGCAGCAGCCATGAAATTTCAGTCGCCGCACGCCAGCTGCTGACACCGATTGCCCATCAGATGGGTGCCAAGATTCAGGTTGTTGAAATGCCACCCGGGCCCCCCGTGCTACAAACCGTGGTTGCAGAAATCTATGGCCCCGATGCCACTACCAGTCGTCAGGTTGCCAAAGATATGACTCAGATCTTTGAAAAGGTAGAGGGCATTGTAGATGTTGATAATTACCTTAGTGACTCACACCAATACTGGCGCTTTGAAATTAACAATGAAAAAGCTGCACGCAATGGTATTAGTGTTGAAGCCATTAACCGTAATCTCTCCATGGCGATGGGTGGTTTTAAGCTTGGGGATGTCAAGCGTGGCGCGCCACTTGAACCCACTTATATTGTACTGCAAGCCCCGCTTGCGGCACGTTCTCAGTTAGAGCGTATGGGCACACTTCCCATTATGAATCTGCAAGGTGAGAGTATTCCGCTATCGGAGCTAGGGCGCTTTGTTAAAGCCGATGAAGATCCTATTATCTATCACAAAGATTTGCGTCGTGTGGAATATGTAACCGGTGAAATGCAAGGGCGTTTAGGTGCTCCCATTTACGGCATGCTTGGGGTTGAGGATGAGCTAAAAAACTACACCACACCTGATGGCATTACCATGAAAGGGATGCCCCTTGGCCTACTAGGCGCTCCTGAGACGGATAAAGTCTCTGGCTTTGAATGGGCTGGGGAGTGGACTGTCACCTATGAGACCTTCCGCGATATGGGTGGTGCCTTTATGGTAGCTTTGCTGCTGATTTATACGTTAATCGTGCTGGAGTTTAAAGACTACGCCATTGCTGGCTTAATTATGTCGCCTATCCCACTCACCTTGATTGGAATTATCCCCGGTCACTGGATTATGGGGGCCGAGTTCACTGCAACATCTATGATCGGAATGATTGCGCTCGGGGGAATAGTGGTGCGGGTATCGATCCTGCTGGTGGAGTTTGTAAAAATTGAAACTGCAGCTGGTAAAGATATCCGTGAAGCAGCGATTAGTGCCGCACAAACACGCTTGCGGCCAATTTTGATTACCTCTTTAACCTTAATGGCAGGTGCCTTTGCGATTATCTCTGATCCAATCTTCCAAGGTATGGCCGTATCGTTATTATTCGGTGCAGGTGTCGCTACCTTGTTTACACTGATTGTCATTCCACTAGGCTGTATTAGTATGGAAAAGCGCTTTATTCCAGAGCGTCCAGAAGATGAGCAAGCAACAACAGCCTCTGAAGCACTTAAAAGCGTTGAGCCTTCCACTCGCTAAAAGCAGCAATTAAGTACTAAAAAAGCCACCAAAGGTGCATGTCCTTGGTGGCTTTTTTGTGAGTGAATGAGTCTTTTATAGAACTATTTCAATCGCCATCTGATCTTTAGTGCACACTCATCACTTCATCCACAGGCAATGCCTTACACATCCAGTGCGTGCCTTCTTCACCAATAACACGCTCCCAAATACTTAAATTCATTGGCTTGATAGAGTCGTAATAACTTAAACAAGCATTCCCGCAAAACTCTTGCCATACTGCGGAGCGAATCCACTGCTCACAAGCTTCCTCATACGAAACATCGTTGATAGCTCGCAAGTAAAGTAAACCAATTAATACGCGCATCGGTGGTGCTGATGTTGATGCAAAGTAGTGCCCTAAGTGGCATTCCAGCAAACGCCAATCAATCATCTCCCCCATACGAGCAATTTTTCTGTCTTGCTGGCTTTTAGTCCCTAATGTCATTGTGTTGCTCCCCTACAGTGACTTCACCTAGCGCCCAAGCAAAAGCAGCTATAATGTGCAAACGGTGAAAGTTATTTAGTGAGAGGCTGTGCTTTGTCATCCGATTGATTAAAGGCAGCCCCGCCCACAAAATTAACCTGTATCTAAAAACGGACAAGGTAGGAAATTACTCCTTACAATAAAATCTATTATTATCAATAATTTAACAAACAGGTAATCTTAAAAAATTACGTTTTAATTCTATAAAACATACTGTTACTCGCACACTCAAACAATTTTATATTTACAGCCAGATCTGACCAAATTTCTGAACTTTTATTACATGAAATACTAAGAATAGCCACCAAGCTTCTCTAATATGGTCAAGGCTTTCCGATGATCGGTATTTAGGCAATGAAAAAAGCAAGGCTTGCCTTGTCTAGGGAGCTGCTAGTCTCTCTTTAACTTAGCCCCATTCCACTTAAAGTTTCCTTGCAAACGATCAATTTGCCAGCTGGCATCAAACTGCTCATAGTCATCTGTAAACTCAAATGCGACATTGCCTTGACCATATTTATCCTGCCAACGGCAATTTACAATCCACGCCTCTTTGGGTAAACATGAGGATAAAACTCCTACCACAATCGACTTTAGCTCGCGCATTTGATAATCCCCTGTTTCAATATCCCCCCAACGATCATCTGACTTAAAAAAGCGTGTTACAACAGGAATATACTCATTGGAGCTTTGAATACTACCAAGGTAACTTCCCTCATATGAACGGACTTGAGCTGGGCGAATTTTCCCAACAGGATCAACCTCCAAACTCGCTGAGTTTGGCATGCCTGCTACACTCACTGACAGACTGATAATACTATCTGGCATAGTCTCCATCTGATCCAGTGCTTGTCTTACTCGATTAACCAATACTTTATCTTTCCCCGCCCCCCTATGACTGGCAAATTTCACCGTAATTTCTGCTTTATTATCACTGTATTTTGCAGAGATCAGCAGCACTCCCTCTAAACTCCCCATTAATTCTTCAATCGGGTCCGCAATCTTTTTTTCCACATGATCCGCTGTCATCGACTTTGCAATAATCTCAATAACCACCGAATGTCTAGGCTCAGCAGCTATACCCAAGGTACTCATAAGGCATAACAGTATCAATGTCAGCGCACCTCGCAATCTTATTGATTTCATTATTGATCTCCCAATTTTTTTTGCATATTTAGTGGGTTTATTTATTCCGCCCTAGAGTCGCACATGCATGTGGGCGAGACAAGAAAATACGCATATTGCCAAAACATTGATACTAGAGTTATTTGATCTATATCAAAGCTCTTATTAACAACGCGGATTAGCATATAAACTCCACCTAGCATGAGAGCAGACTCAATGTCACTAGACTTCGACCCGGCGTTATTGGAAAAATATGATACACAGGGCCCCCGATATACCTCGTATCCTACCGCGCCAGAGTTTGTGGGTAACTTCACCGTACAAGACTACGTTGCGCATGTTCAAAGCAGTAATGATGAGCTGATTCCACGCCCACTCTCACTGTATATCCATATCCCCTTTTGCCGGTCACTTTGTTATTACTGTGGCTGCAATAAAATCGTGACACAAAACGATGCCAAAGCAGAGCGCTACTTAGAATACTTATTTCGTGAAATTGAGATGCAAAGTAAGCTCTTTGCCTCAGATCGCTTGGTGACACAAATCCATTTAGGAGGGGGCACTCCCAACTTTTTAAATACCGAACAATTTCGGGAACTACTCAGTGTCATTGCCAGACACTTTCACCTAAGCTACCCGGAGACACTTGAAATCAGTGTTGAGATTGACCCACGCTATGCTGACCGAAAACAAATATTAGCGCTGGCAGGTTTGGGCTTTAACCGAATGAGTATCGGGGTTCAGGATTACACCGAGGATGTGCAAACGGCTATTAATCGCGTTCAAAGCCGTCAGCAAGTAGATGAAGTGATTCAGGCAGCCCGTGAAGGTGGCATCCGCTCTATTTCTGTGGACCTGGTTTCAGGCCTTCCCTATCAAACCCGTGAGAGTTTTGCAGAAACCTTGCAGCAAGTTGTAGACTCTGGTGTGGATCGCATTGCTATTTATGGCTTTGCCTATCTTCCCAACCGGATTCGTGCCCAGCGCCTCATTGAACCTGAAAGCCTCCCTCCTCGCGAAACTCGTTTGGCGATTGGCCAAGACACACTGGCCTTTTTAAAAAGCGCAGGCTATGTACACATTGGCATGGATCACTTTGCCTTGCCCACCGACTCACTTGCCATCGCACTTGAAGAGCATAAACTACAGCGTAACTTCCAAGGCTATGCCACCCATGCGGAGTGTGACCAAGTGGGCTTAGGCGTCAGCTCCATCAGTCAGGTCAGCAGTAGTTACAGCCAAAACTGTAGCGCCCTAGCAGAGTATTATGCACACCTTGATGCGGGCGAGTTACCAATCCAACGCGGGGTCAGCTTAAGTGATGATGACCTTATTCGTGCACAAGTCATTCAGTACATTATGTGCCAAAACACAGTACCCTTTCATGCGCTAGAGCAAGCCTATGGCATCGATTTTCTCACCTACTTTAAAACTGAGCTAGAGGCGCTACACCACTTTGAACAAGATGGTTTGATTGAATATGCAGACAGTGCATTAATGATCACTCCTGCTGGCCGCTTCTTCTTGCGCAATATTGCGATGGTTTTTGACTACTACCTCAATAACAAGGCTGACACCTGTGAGGATAATATCGTTCGCTTTTCTCGGACGGTGTAAGCCCAGCTAAGCAAGACCTGCATTTGTTACACACTGTTACATCCTTGAGATTACTGTAACAGGTCAAACTCCTAAGATAAGCACATGCCAAGCCATTAGGCAGTCAACTAACTAGGAGATCACAATGAATAAGGTTACAAAAATTTTAATCGGCACCGTTGCAACACTTGGCTTAATTGCAGGTGCCGGTGCTTATGCTGGTAAACACTTCGGTCATGGTATGAAAGGCGAGTTCATGATTTATAAACTTGAAAAAGAACTAGATTTAAGTACCGAACAAGTGAATCAGCTCACACAAATTCAAAGCTATATGAAAGCCAAACGTGAAGCGCATGACCGCCAAGCGGGTAAGGAGAAACTAATCACCCTGCTAAAAGCCCCACAGCTTGATCAAGCAGCCGCTTTGGATATGATGGATCAGAAGATGCAAACCATTCGTGGCCAAGCACCTGAAATGCTCGAAAAAATTGCAGCATTCACCGATGGCTTAAATGCCGAGCAACGCGCTGAACTGCTTGAAATGATTGAACGCTTTTCCGGTAAAATGGAGAAACGCCGCCACCACTAAACCATTGCTTGGGATTTACACATGCAAACTGTTTTATTAATTGATGATGATGAGCAACTGGCCGAGCCACTGCGTGAATACTTTGCTCGCTATGATTTAACATTAATTAATGAAACCCACCCCGAGCGAGGGCTGCAACGACTCAAACAAGTTGGTGCAGCCCCCATTTCCTTGGTTATTTTAGATGTCATGATGCCAGACCTAGACGGTTTTGAAGTCTGCAGGATCATTCGTCGTGATGAGCAACTCAAGCAGCTGCCGGTACTGATTTTGACTGCACGCGGAGAAGTCATGGATCGGGTCATTGGTTTAGAACTGGGAGCCGATGATTATTTAGCCAAACCCTTTGAGCCTCGGGAGCTTGTGGCACGTATCCACAATATCTTTCGCCGCACTCAAACCCAAGCAGTCCCTCCTATCACCGAGGTCAGCTCTCACAAAACCTTTCAACACCTGAGTATTGATGAAGCGCGCCACAGCGTTACACTTGACCAAAGCCCCCTAGAGCTCACCCAAAGTGAATACCGCTTATTGTGTTTATTAGCCTCGCAACCTGATACTGCATTTAGCCGCGATGATATTTTAAATGAGCTTCGTGGTATTGATGCTGAACTTTTTACACGCTCGGTCGATATTCTAGTCAGCCGCTTGCGCCAAAAGCTAAAACCTTTACGCTGTATTCAAACCGTGTGGGGCAGCGGCTACCGATTTGTTGAGGCAGAAGCCTAATGCACTTTATCCGCCGCATACGCCACTCGCTATCATTACGCTTATTATTATTATTTATTGGTACTAGTA
>Ga0193958_1000387_pt1 | contig 16706 bp, 11 predicted proteins | sample FB_1_MG_FD_140320 | JGI IMG/M metagenome (GOLD analysis project Ga0193958, IMG submission 140320) | Microbial mat bacterial communities from the Broadkill River, Lewes, Delaware, United States - FB_1_MG | ecosystem: Environmental > Aquatic > Freshwater > River > Microbial mats | place: USA...
ACCCATCTTCTCTGCCATGACCTTAGTCAGTGCTGCGGTCAGCGTGGTTTTACCATGGTCAACGTGACCAATTGTGCCGACGTTAACGTGCGGCTTCGAACGTACAAAAGTTTCTTTAGACATGACTAAACACCTATTCTCATGACCGCATTAGCAACACTCTTTGATGCCTCAGCGTATTTTGCAAACTCCATAGAGTAGCTAGCGCGCCCCTGAGTCGCCGAACGTAACGCCGTAGCGTATCCGAACATCTCACTCAAGGGTACTTCAGCACGAACAATCCGACCAGATGGCGAATCATCCATACCCTGAACAATACCACGACGTCGATTGAGATCTCCCATCACATCACCTAAGTGTTCTTCCGGGGTTACAATTTCAACTTTCATCAACGGCTCTAGTAATACAGGACTTGCCTGCATCACACCTTCTCTGACACCAATTGAACCAGCCACCTTAAAGGCCAACTCATTGGAATCCACATCGTGAAAAGAACCATCATACAGGGTTACCTTAATATCCACACAGGGATAACCAGCTAACACACCATTTTCAAGTTGCTCTTTTACACCTTTATCAACTGCCGGAATGAATTCCTTAGGAATTACACCACCCTCAATTGCATTTACAAATTCATAACCTGCGCCCTCAGCAAGCGGCTCAAGCTTTAGCCATACGTGACCGTACTGCCCTTTACCACCGCTTTGGCGAATGAACTTACCTTCAGCTTTAACGGTATCGCGAATACATTCACGGTACGACACCTGAGGCTCACCGACTTTCGCACTCACGCCGAACTCACGCTTCATACGATCTACGATAATATCAAGGTGAAGCTCACCCATTCCTGAGATTATTACCTGAGCCGTTTCAGGGTCAGTTCTAACACGGAATGATGGATCTTCCTGTGCAAGCTTACTTAGCGCCACGGCCATCTTATCTTGATCGCCTTGCGTGCGCGCCTCAACAGCTACCGATATAACTGGCTCGGGAAACTCCATTAACTCCAGAGTTACTACATCATTGAGATCACTTAAAGTATCCCCGGTAATAACATCTTTCAAACCAACAGCCGCGGCAATATCTCCAGCACGCACTTCTTTAATCTCTTCACGAGAATTAGAGTGCATCTGAAGAATCCTACCGATTCTTTCGCGCTTACCTTTGCGAGGATTAAAAATAACATCCCCTGCCTTTAGAACACCGGAATAAACACGGAAGAAACATAAAGAACCCACAAATGGGTCTGTGGCAATCTTGAACGCTAGGGCCGCAAACGGCTCATCATCATTAGCGTGGCGCTGTACGCCACTAGACTCGCCAGACTCATCAAATCCCTCAATAGCAGGGACATCCTCAGGCGAAGGCAGATAATGAACTACGCTATCCAGAACGAGCTGAACACCCTTGTTCTTGAAAGCAGAGCCGCACAATACTGGCACAATTTCACCAGCAATGGTACGTACTCTCAAACCGGCATGAATCTGCGCTTCAGCAAGCTCTCCCTCTTCGAGGTAAGCCTCCATCAACTCATCACTAGATTCAGCGGCAGACTCAACTAGCTTTTCACGCCATTCGACAGCACTAGACAGAAGACCTTCCGGAATTGACTCTTCCTGGTAAGTAAGCCCCATATCGGACTCATTCCAGTAGATCGCTTTCATTCGAATCAGATCTACAACACCACTAAAGCTATCTTCTGCCCCAACCGGAATTTGCAGCGGCACTGGATTTGCACCCAGACGCTTGCGAAGCTGAGCAACCACACGCAAGAAATCAGCGCCAGAACGATCCATCTTATTGACGAATGCTATTCTCGGCACTTTATACTTATCAGCTTGACGCCAAACTGTTTCAGACTGCGGTTCAACACCGCCAACTGCACAGAATACGGCAACTGCACCGTCGAGCACCCGCAAGGAGCGCTCAACTTCAATTGTAAAGTCAACGTGACCAGGCGTATCAATAATATTAATACGGTGCTGCTCAAGCTGCTTGTCTACACCACTCCAGAAACATGTAGTTGCTGCAGAGGTTATAGTTATCCCACGTTCCTGCTCTTGCTCCATCCAATCCATGGTGGCCGCACCATCGTGCACCTCACCAATCTTGTGAGAAACCCCTGTATAAAACAGAATACGCTCAGTCGTTGTCGTTTTACCGGCATCGATATGAGCCATGATACCGACATTACGGTATCGTGCTATTGGAGTCTCTCTGGACAAAGCTTGCAGATCCCTGTGATTACTATTCCGCTTACCAGCGGAAGTGAGCGAACGCTTTGTTAGCTTCAGCCATGCGATGCGTATCTTCACGCTTCTTCACAGCACTACCACGCTTCTCAGATGCATCCATCAACTCGCCAGCTAACTTAAGAGCCATTGATTTCTCACCGCGACGACGCGCAGCATCAACCAACCAGCGCATAGCCAGAGCGTTTTGACGTGATGAACGAACTTCAACAGGAACTTGATACGTAGCACCACCAACACGACGAGACTTAACCTCAACCGATGGGCGAACGTTATCTAGCGCAGTTTCCAGAACTTCAACACCCTCTCCGCCTTTCTTAGCAGAGATAGCGCTTAATGCGCCGTATACAACACTTTCAGCAATAGACTTTTTACCATCTTTCATAATGGTATTTACGAATTTCGCCAGCAATTCACTTCCGAATTTCGGATCTGGCAAAATAATACGTTTGGGGACTTCTCTTCTTCTAGGCATGATCTATCTCACTTGCGATTAATTGGTTCAATTAGCTCTTAGGACGCTTAGTACCATACTTGGAACGTGCTTGCTTACGCTTTTGCACACCCTGTGTATCCAGACTACCGCGGACGACGTGATAACGCACACCTGGTAAATCCTTAACACGACCGCCACGAATCAGAACAACCGAGTGCTCCTGAAGATTGTGCCCTTCACCACCGATGTAGCTACTAACTTCAAACCCATTAGTCAAACGAACACGCGCAACTTTACGCAGTGCTGAGTTAGGCTTTTTAGGTGTTGTGGTATAAACACGTGTACATACGCCACGCTTTTGAGGACATGCCTCTAGCGCAGGAACGTTGCTTTTTTCCAGCTTACGTGCACGTGGTTTACGAACCAACTGGTTAATCGTTGCCATTGAAAAAACTTCTCCTAATATCCAAGGAACTTTGTCTCAATAGCAAAGCCCCTACAAGTACAACCGACTTTTAATAAGCCCGTTGAAGGCGCGAAATTCTATGCCTCATCCTTGACAGTGTCAAGTAAGAAGCATAGAAAATTGGAGTTTTTCACTCCTGCGCCGGTTAAATTACAATGACCGGTAAATTATTGACTTACCGATCTTTACTCATCAATCTCGATTGAAGGAACATCAATCTCTATCGCATCCGAGGAAGACTCTACACCAAAGCTCACTGCAGGCGTTGCTGCACGGCTCAAGCTATCCATAGAGTAACCACCCTGCCCTTTTCTCTTACGACGAGCAATGTGATGCGCCAAACCTGTTCCCGCAGGAATCAGACGACCCACGATTACGTTTTCTTTCAGCCCACGTAAATCATCAGCCGCACCACGCACCGAGGCCTCAGTAAGAACACGGGTTGTTTCCTGGAACGACGCTGCCGAGATAAAGGAATCAGTAACCAAAGACGCCTTAGTAATACCCAGCAACAAACGATCAAATGTAGATACCAAACGCCCATCAGCTTCTAAGCGCTCGTTCTCTTCTTTAACAGCCGTATAATCTAATTGCTCACCCTTAAGGAACGGACTATCTCCGGACCCGGTGACCAGCACTTTACGCATCATCTGGCGCGCAATAATTTCAATGTGCTTATCATTGATCCGCACACCCTGCAGACGGTAAACCTCTTGGATTTCTTTAACCAAGTATTCAGCCAGACGCGCAGGACCCAACAGACGGAGAATATCGTGAGAGCTTGGCTCGCCAGACGCGATCATCTCACCCTTCTCTACCTTAGCACCCTCAAACACATCAAGGTTACGCCACTTTGGAATCAACACCTCGTAGCCTTCACCATCATCAGCTGTCAGCATCAGACGCTTCTTACCCTTAGTCTCCTTACCCCAAGCTACCGTACCCGAGATTTCTGCAAGGATCGCTGCATTCTTCGGCTTACGCGCTTCAAATAAGTCAGCTACCCGAGGCAAACCACCGGTGATATCACGAGTCTTTGACGACTCCTGTGGCAGACGAGCAATAACGTCACCAACCTGTACCATCGCATGATTTGACAAACCGATGATCGCACCACCAGCCATTGGATACTGAACCGGAATTCGTGAGTTTTCGAAGAACATGCTTTCGCCATTCGAATCCAACAAACGAACCATTGGGTTAAGATCTTTAGCACCGGCACCACGACTACCTGGGTCGGTTACAACAGTAGAACTCAAACCAGTCATCTCATCGATCTGAGTATTGATTGTGGCGCCGTCGACAAAGTCAACGAAGTCCAACTGACCCGCTACTTCAGATACGATTGGGTGTGTATGTGGATCCCAGTTAGCAACAACCTGACCACGGGTAACATCATCACCCTCAGCCACGGTAATTACCGCACCGTAAACCACCTTATAACGCTCTCTCTCACGACCGTTATCATCTTCGACACTCAACTCACCTGAACGGGATACCGCCACCAAGTTGCCGTCTTTATTGATAACCGTTTTAACGTTAGTCAAACGAATCTTACCGGTCGACTTAACCGTGATATTACTCTCTGCTGCCGAACGACTTGCCGCACCACCGATGTGGAACGTACGCATTGTCAACTGAGTACCTGGCTCACCGATAGACTGAGCAGCTACAACACCGACTGCCTCACCTTGGTTAACCAAATGACCGCGACCAAGGTCACGACCGTAACACATGGCACACACACCATGATCAGCTTCACACGTAATTGCAGAGCGAACGATAACCTCATCCACACCTAAATCATCAAGACGACTTGTCCAGTCCTCATCAAGCAATGTGCCTGCAGGAATAACCAGTTCTTCTTTTGAGTTCAGCACGTCGATAGCCGTTACACGACCCAACACACGCTGACCTAAAGGCTCAACAACATCACCACCGTCGATGATTGGCTTCATCATCAAACCGTTAGAGGTTTGACAATCAACACTTGTGACAACCATATCCTGAGCAACGTCAACCAAACGACGTGTCAGGTAACCGGAGTTAGCCGTCTTCAGTGCCGTATCCGCCAGACCTTTACGAGCTCCGTGAGTCGAGATGAAGTACTGTAGTACGTTCAGACCTTCACGGAAGTTCGATGTGATCGGCGTCTCGATGATTGAGCCATCCGGCTTAGCCATCAAACCACGCATACCAGCAAGCTGACGAATCTGCGCCGCAGAACCACGAGCTCCTGAGTCGGCCATCATGTAAACGGAGTTGAAAGAGTCCTGCTCTTCCTCTTCACCCTTCGCATTGATTACAGTCTCTTTACCAAGACCATCCATCATCGCCTTAGCGACTTGCTCATTGGTACGAGCCCAGATATCAACAACTTTGTTGTATCGCTCACCCTGTGTTACCAGACCAGATGCGTATTGATCCTGAATCTCTTTAACATCTTCCTCAGCACGCGCCAAAATAGTCGCTTTTGCTGCTGGAATCTCCATGTCATTTGCACAGAAAGACATACCTGCACGGGTCGCATAGCGATAACCGGTATACATCAACTGATCGGCAAAAATTACCGTCTCTTTCAAACCAACCGAACGATATGCTTCGTTAACCAGATTTGAAATAGACTTTTTCTTAAGTACGCGATTCAACAATTCAAAAGGCATACCTTTAGGCAATACAACCTTCAAAATCGCACGACCAACCGTTGTATCAACAATGTGCGTCTTGTAAACGATCTCGCCATTCTCATCAATGAATGAATCATTAATACGCACCTTCACTTTTGCGTGAAGTGATGCCTGACCAGTCTCGTAAGCGCGCTGTGCTTCTTCAGTCGACGCGAACACCATGCCTTCACCTTTGGCATTAATGCTTTCACGACTCATGTAGTACAGACCCAGTACGATATCCTGAGAAGGTACAATGATTGGCTCACCGTTAGCTGGTGACAACACGTTATTCGTTGCCATCATCAGTACACGAGCTTCCATCTGAGCCTCTAGTGACAACGGTACGTGTACCGCCATTTGGTCACCATCAAAGTCAGCGTTGAATGCAGTACAAACCAATGGGTGCAACTGAATTGCCTTACCCTCGATCAGAACTGGCTCAAATGCCTGAATGCCCAAACGGTGCAACGTTGGTGCACGGTTAAGCATAACCGGATGCTCACGAATAATATCCGCAAGAATATCCCAAACTTCCGCCGTCTCACGCTCAACTAATTTTTTAGCCGCTTTAACCGTTGTTGCCAAACCTAAACGCTGCAACTTACCAAAAATGAATGGCTTAAATAATTCAAGTGCCATCTTCTTCGGCAAACCACACTGGTGCAAACGTAGGGTAGGACCAACTACGATTACAGAACGTCCAGAGTAATCAACACGCTTACCTAGTAGGTTTTGACGGAAACGACCTTGCTTACCCTTGATCATGTCAGCCAAAGACTTCAATGGGCGACGGTTAGATCCGGTAATAGCACGACCGCGACGACCGTTATCCAATAACGCATCCACCGACTCTTGCAACATACGCTTTTCGTTACGTACGATAATATCCGGCGCATTCAAGTCCAACAGACGACGCAGACGGTTATTACGGTTGATAACGCGGCGATACAAATCATTCAAATCAGAGGTCGCAAAACGACCACCATCCAGTGGTACCAACGGACGCAAATCAGGCGGCAATACTGGAAGGATTGTCAGAATCATCCACTCAGGGCTGTTCTCTGACTCAAGGAATGACTCCATTAATTTTAGACGCTTACCTAAACGCTTCAGCTTAGTCTCTGAATTGGTTGAGGCAGCCTCTTCACGCATTTGCGCAATAGACTCTTTCAGATCAAGTGACTTCAGCATTTGCAGAACAGCTTCTGCACCCATGCCAGCATCAAACTCTTCACCGAACTCTTCTACTGCTTCTAGATAAGCTTCGTCGCTCAAAAGCTGACCACGCTCAAGCGTCGTCATACCTGGATCTACGACGACAAATGCTTCAAAATACAACACGCGCTCAATATCACGCAGCGTCATATCAAGGAATAAACCGATACGTGATGGTAGAGACTTCAAGAACCAAATATGCGCAACCGGACATGCCAGTTCGATATGACCCATACGGTCACGACGGACTTTAGTCTGCGTGACTTCAACGCCACACTTCTCACAAACTACACCACGATGCTTCAGGCGTTTGTACTTACCACAAAGGCACTCATAATCTTTAACCGGACCAAAGATTTTGGCACAGAACAAACCATCACGCTCAGGCTTGAACGTACGGTAGTTAATTGTTTCTGGCTTTTTTACTTCACCGTATGACCAAGAGCGGATAATTTGAGGAGAAGCCAGACCAATACGAATTCTGTCGAACTCTTCTGCTTCTTTCTCTTGTTTAAAGATATTTAATAAATCTTTCATATTAATCGCCTTATATTCTGCTTCTACACTGCTGCTACGCAACTATCTGCAGCGAAGCATTTAGCTTCGCCGCAATTATCACTCTTAGTCACTCTCAAGCTCAATATGAATACCGAGCGAGCGAATCTCCTTCATCAATACATTGAAGGATTCCGGCATGCCTGGCTCCATCTGCAGATTGCCATCAACAATGTTCTTATACATGCGGTTACGACCCTGAACATCATCAGACTTAACAGTCAGCATCTCTTGCAGAGTATACGCAGCACCATAAGCTTCCAGTGCCCACACTTCCATCTCTCCGAAGCGCTGACCACCGAACATGGCTTTACCACCAAGTGGCTGCTGTGTAACCAAGCTGTATGGACCTGTTGAACGTGCGTGCATCTTATCATCAACCAAGTGATTCAGCTTCAGCATATGCATGTAACCAACCGTTACTTCACGTTCAAAGCGCTCACCGGTACGACCATCGTGCAGTGCAATCTGACCACTTTCCGGCAAGCCTGCAAGGCGCAGCATCGCATGGATTTCATCTTCTGAAGCACCATCGAATACCTGAGTTGCCATTGGCACACCGCGACGCAGATTTTTAGCCATTTCCAGCACTTCAATATCTGTCATCTCAGCAATATCACCAGCACCCTGCTGTGGGTTACCACCAGTACTGTAGATTTCCGTCAAGAATTCGCGCAACTCATCAACCTGAGCTTTCGCCTCAACCATACGGCCGATCTTCTCGCCCAAGCCTTTAGCAGCCCAACCAAGATGCGTCTCCAATACCTGACCAACGTTCATCCGGGATGGTACACCCAGTGGGTTCAGTACGATATCAATCGGCTCACCTGTCGCCATGTATGGCATATCTTCCACAGGAACGATGCGTGAAACCACACCCTTGTTTCCGTGACGTCCCGCCATCTTATCACCAGGCTGAATACGACGTTTAACCGCCACATAAACCTTGATCATCTTCAGTACGCCAGGTGCCAGATCATCACCAGCAGTCAGCTTTTCTTTCTGCTTTTGCAAGCGATCTTCATAGTACTTCTTCTGATCACGCAACAACTGATGCATGACTTCAAGCTGCTCATTGACTTCTTCGTTGCGCATGCGCAGTGCAAACCAGTCTTTGCGGTCCAGCTCATCAAGATAAGTGCGAGTTACTTTACCGCCCGCCTTGATATCACCAACACCACCATCAGCAACTTTATTCAGAACCAGTTTAGCGACACGGTCGAATAAATCTTCTTCGAACACACGTAGCTCATCACGTAAGTCATTGCGGACTTTCGCCAGCTCAGAATCACAGATTGACTTCGCGCGCTCATCCTTCTCAACGCCATCACGTGTAAATACACGAACGTCGATAACGGTACCGTACATGCTTGAAGAAACGCGAGATGATGTATCTTTAACATCCGACGCCTTCTCACCGAAGATAGCCCTTAGTAGCTTTTCCTCTGGCGTTAGCTGGGTCTCACCTTTTGGTGTTACCTTACCAACCAGAATATCGCCCGGCTTAACTTCTGCACCAACGTGAACGATACCCGACTCATCCAACTTGGATAACAGGCTTTCGCTGACGTTTGGAATATCCGAAGTAATTTCTTCAGGACCTAACTTTGTATCACGTGCCAAACAAGTGATTTCTTCGATGTGAATCGAAGTAAAGCGATCTTCTTCAACCACACGCTCAGAGATAAGGATCGAATCCTCAAAGTTATAACCATTCCATGGCATGAAGGCGATCTTCATGTTCTGACCCAGCGCTAACTCACCTAAATCTGTTGAAGAACCATCGGCTAATACATCACCGCGAGCAATCACATCACCGACCTGAACGATCGGGCGCTGATTCAAACACGTGTTCTGGTTAGAACGGGTGTATTTGATCAGGTTGTAAATATCAACACCACCGCCCTGCGCTTCGTCATCATTAACACGAACCACAATACGCGCAGCATCAACAGCATCAACCACACCACCACGACGGGCAGATACAGTCGAACCGGAGTCAACCGCAACAACACGCTCCATACCTGTACCAGAAACCGGCGTTTCAGCCCGCAAACAAGGTACAGCCTGACGTTGCATGTTCGAACCCATCAAGGCACGGTTAGCATCATCGTGCTCAAGGAATGGAATCAATGAAGCAGCAACTGATACGATCTGCTTTGGCGAAACGTCCATGTATTCAATATCTGCCGGTGAAGACAGTGTGAATTCATTTTGGTAACGCGTCGAAATCATATCTTTAATGAAGCGACTGCTATCGTCTAACTCAGCATTTGCCTGAGCGATAACGAAGCGAGACTCTTCGATTGCAGACAGGTAATCAATTTTATCCGTTGCAACGCCATCAATCACTTTACGGTACGGCGTCTCAAGGAAACCATAATCATTTGTCTTTGCGAATACCGCCAAAGAGTTGATCAAACCGATGTTTGGTCCCTCTGGAGTCTCGATAGGACAAACACGACCGTAGTGAGTCGGATGCACGTCACGAACCTCAAAGCCCGCACGCTCACGCGTCAGACCACCAGGGCCTAAAGCTGAAATACGACGCTTATGAGTTACCTCAGACAATGGGTTATTTTGATCCATGAACTGAGATAATTGGCTTGAACCAAAGAACTCTTTAACTGCAGCTGAAACAGGCTTGGCATTAACCATATCCTGAGGCATCAAGCCTTCACTTTCAGCAACAGTCAAACGCTCTTTAACTGCACGCTCAACACGAACCAAACCGATACGGAAGGCATTCTCAGCCATCTCACCAACACTACGAACACGACGGTTACCAAGATGATCGATATCATCAATAACACCATGACCATTACGAATATCAATCAGGCACTTCAGCACGTTCAGAATATCTGAATCTGCTTTACCAGTTGCCTTCAGCGCATCGTACTGCTCGCCGTAACGCTCGATCATCTCTTTTGACAGAGCATCGGTTTTATCGCTTAAGTAACCCTTGTCGAACAGAATCGCTGGTCCAACTTCTTCAATGTACTCAAGACGACGGTTAAACTTCATCCGACCTACATCGGACAAGTCATAACGCTCTTCAGTAAAGAACAAGTTGTGGAACAGGTTTTCCGCAGACTCTTTGGTTGGCGGCTCACCTGGGCGCATCATGCGGTAAATCTCAACCTGAGCTTCAAGTTGCGACTGCGTATGATCCACATTCAAGGTGTTCGAAATAAACGCACCACAATCCAACTCATTGGTATAAATGATGTCGAATTTCTTGATGCCGTTATCGCGCAACAATTCAAGCACCACATCGGTGATTTCAGTATTAGCCGCAACAATCAGTTCGCCAGTCGACTTATCAATGATGTTATGAGCCAATACCTTGGACACCATATACTCATCTGGAACGTCTAGCGTTTTAACTTCTGTCTTTTCCAGCATACGAATATGCTTAGCAGTGATACGACGGCCTTTTTCAACGATCGTCTCACCATCAATTACGATATCAAACGTGGATAACTCACCACGTAAGCGCTGAGGATCCAACGCAATCTGAATTTTTGACTTTGTCAGTGCTACGGAAACGGTATCAAAGAAGAAGCTTAGAATCTCCTCTGTTTCCATTCCTAACGCGCGCAGCAATACAGTCGCAGGTAATTTGCGACGACGATCGATACGAACGAATACAGAATCTTTTGGGTCAAACTCGAAGTCCAACCATGAACCACGGTAAGGAATTACGCGTGCATTATGCAGCAACTTACCTGAAGTATTAGTCTTCCCTTTATCATGATCAAAGAATACACCAGGAGAGCGATGTAGCTGAGACACAATAACGCGCTCAGTTCCGTTGATAATGAAAGTTCCCTTATCAGTCATTAACGGCATTTCGCCCAGATATACTTCTTGTTCTTTTATGTCTTTAACGACACGAGTGTTTTTTGGAGCTTCTTTATCATATATCACCAGGCGTAATAGTACGCGCAATGACGCAGCGTAGGTCAAACCACGCAACTGACATTCACGAACATCAAACACCGGCTCGCTGAGACGGTAGTCCACATACTCAAGGTGTACGAACCCAGAGTAGCTTATAATAGGAAAAACCGAACTGAACGCGCCATGCAGACCAATTGATCTACGTTTTTCGGGAGTAATTCCTGGCTGTAAAAACTGCCGGAAGGACTCAAGTTGAATTGCGAGCAGGGACGGAATGTCCATTACCTGTGGACGTTTACCAAAATCCTTGCGGATACGTTTCTTCTCAGTGAAGGTCAGAGCCATCGTGTTTCCTCATCTGGTAACGGGCGGGAGCACTTTAAAGCGACAAAAGGCCGGCAGCTATTTTAGCTACCAGCCCATCGTTTTTGAAAGCAGAAAACTACTCTCAACTTTGTAACAACTTACTTCAGCTCGACAGCAGCGCCGGCTTCTTCCAGTTGCTTTTTAGTATCTTCAGCTTCAGATTTAGATACGCCTTCCTTAACTGTAGCAGGAACGCCTTCAACCATTTCTTTAGCTTCTTTCAGACCAAGACCAGTGATTCCACGTACGATTTTGATTACGCCGATTTTGTTATCGCCGAAACTAGTCATCACAACGTTGAACTCGTCTTTTTCTTCAACAGCTTCTGCAGCGCCTGCAGCAGCTGGAGCAGCGGAAACAGCAGCAGCTGCTGATACGCCGAACTTCTCTTCCATTGCAGAGATCAGATCAACGACCTCCATAACACTTAAATTAGCAATGCCTTCTAAGATATCTTCTTTAGAAACAGCCATTGTATTTCTCCTAAAACTTTTAGTCAGTTAAAACAGTTATGTAAGAACAGATGCTCAAAATTAAGCAGCGTTCTCTTCTTTCTGATCACGAACAGCGGCAATAGTACGCACAAGCTTACCAGGCACTTCGTTGATAGTACGAGCCAACTTGTCTAGCGGAGCTCTCAATGTTCCAGCCAAGATAGCTAGAGCCTGATCGCGCGTAGGCAACTTAGACAAACGTGCCAGCTCGGAGGCAGGATAAACTTCCCCACCAACAGCTAAAGACCTGACAATCAACTTGTCATTACTTTTTGCAAAAGCTTCGATCACACGAGCTGCGGAACCTGGATCTTCCTGAGAAAAAGCCAGAACCAATGGACCAGTAAAGGTATCGCTCATACATGCAAAATCAGTATCAGCAACAGCCAGACGGGCCAGGTTATTTTTCACAACTCGCAAATAAACGCCAGATTCACGTGCTTTAACACGTAGCTCTGTCATTTGACCAACGGTCAAACCACGGTATTCAGCCGCAACCGCGGAATGAGCTTCTGCAGCCACCGCAGCGACCTCAGAGACAATCTTCTTTTTGTCTTCCAAAGTTAATGCCACAGCACTTACCTCTCTTGTTCGGCGAACGTTCCGCCGTTAATCAAACACCTTAATCACTTAAAGTGGTCTTGTAGAGACGTGCCCCAAACCATAACTGACTTGGCTTACGTCATCTGCGCAGGCATGGCTTAAACCTTTAAGCCCCTGTAAGAACAGAGACACCTACGGTCTTGGACGACATACTAAAAAGTATATCTGTTGCCATTTCTGGCACCCCGAAGGGCATCCGCTAAATCACCTGTTTGAAATATCAAACAGATGATTCTTGGAATTCTTTTTAAACCTTAACGGAAGAGTGATCTACAACTAGACCAGGCCCCATTGTGGTAGAAACTGAAACTTTCTTCAGGTAAACACCCTTTGCACTTGAAGGCTTACCCTTATTTAGTGCTACAAGCAGAGAAACTAAGTTCTCTTCTAGTTTCGCTGAATCAAAATCAACATTACCAATGCGGCAGTGAATGATACCAGCACGGTCTGTACGGTAACGCACCTGACCAGACTTAGCATTTTTAACCGCTTCCGCAACGTTTGGAGTAACTGTACCAACCTTAGGGTTTGGCATCAGACCGCGAGGACCTAGAATCTGACCTAATTGACCAACGATGCGCATAGCATCTGGGCTGGCAATTACTACGTCAAAATCCATATTGCCTTTTTTAACTTCTTCGGCAAGATCTTCGAAACCAACGATATCAGCACCAGCTGCTTTTGCAGCTTCAGCATTGTCACCCTGTGTAAACACAGCAACACGTACAGTTTTACCTGTTCCGTTTGGCAGTACTGTTGCGCCACGCACAACTTGGTCAGATTTACGAGGATCAACACCCAAGTTAATACTAACATCGATACTTTCTGTGAACTTACCCTGTGGCAAGCTCTTTAACAGATCAAAACCCTCAACGATACCGTAAACAGTACCTGGCTTGACAAGTTCTGCAACAGCCTTTTGACGCTTAGTTAACTTAGCCATTTACACACCCTCCACATCAACACCCATACTACGGGCGGTACCAGCGATTGTTCTTACAGCGGCGTCTAAATCAGCGGCTGTCAAATCTGGCTCTTTCATTTTCGCAATATCTTCCAGCTGTGCACGAGTCATCGTACCAACCTTCTTGCTATTAGGAGTTGCACTACCGCTCTTCAGACCCAAAGCCTTCAGAATCAATACTGCTGCTGGAGGTGTCTTAGTGATGAACGTAAAGCTACGGTCACTATAAACAGTAATTACAACTGGAATCGGTAAGCCAGCTTCCATCTGCTGAGTTGCAGCATTGAATGCCTTACAGAACTCCATAATCTGAACACCGTGCTGACCCAATGCTGGACCAACTGGTGGACTTGGATTCGCTTTACCCGCTGCAACTTGCAGCTTGATATATGCTTGTACTTTCTTAGCCATTAACTATCTCCAATGGGTGATAACGTCTTTCGACTCCCCAGTAGTTTTCAGATTCAGACCTTTTCGACCTGAAAGAACTCTAGCTCAACCGGAGTCGAGCGTCCAAAAATTTGCACAGAAACGAGCAACTTGCTCTTTTCGTAATTAGCCTCTTCAACAACTCCATTAAAGTCATTGAATGGACCTTCTTTAACTCTTACGACTTCACCAACTTCAAACAGAACCTTTGGACGAGGGGCATCAACACCCTGTTCAATTCTGTTCATTATTGCATTGGCTTCTTTTTCGGAAATAGCCGCTGGCTTATCGCTAGTACCGCCGATAAAACCTAAAACTTTAGGCGTGTCTTTGATCAAATGCCATGAATCATCATTCATATCCATTTCGACCAACACATAACCCGGAAAAAACTTACGAGAGCTTTTACGCTTTTGGCCATCGCGCATTTCGACAACATCTTCAGTAGGCACTAAAATGCTACCAAAGGAGTCTTGCAAACCAAAACGCTCTACCCGCTCTTCGATCGAAGCCTTTACTTTCGCTTCAAAATTCGAATATGCATGAACTACATACCAACGCATTGCCATATCATCAACCTCCAGTGGCCAAGAGAACCTTAACACCCCAACCAAGGAGCATATCTACAAACCAGAGAAAGATTGACAGAATTACGACAATAATAAAGACCATCAGCGTGGTCTGCATTGTCTCCTGACGCGAAGGCCAAACAACCTTGCGAACTTCGGTACGTGCAGCGCTCATAAACGTTATCAAGCCCTTGCCTTTAGCAGTAGTTAGCGCAACACCAACACCTACCCCAGCAACAACTAACAAACCTAGAACACGATATAGGAGGGATACATCTTCGAACAGATAAAAACCAACTATCGAGGCAATCAACAAGCCTAGCGCTACTAAAAGCTTAGCTATATCAATTGTTGAGCTCTGTGACTCAGCATTAGTCGCCATCTATCTACTCACTTGATTTTTAGTTTAACTTGTATTGGTTTCAGATGGCAGGCCAGGAGGGAATCGAACCCCCAACCTACGGTTTTGGAGACCGTCGCTCTGCCAATTGAGCTACTGGCCTAGTCTGTTAAAACTAGCTGAAACACACAACAAAACGAGGGAAGCAACACTCCCCTCGCTTCAAACAAACGGGACGCGATTATAACAAATTTAAAATGTTATTCAATTACTTTCGCAACAACACCCGCACCTACGGTACGACCACCTTCACGAATCGCAAAACGCAACCCATCGTCCATCGCAATCGGATTAATCAGAGTAACAACCATCTTAATGTTATCACCCGGCATAACCATCTCAACACCTTCCGGCAATTCACACGCACCCGTTACATCGGTAGTACGGAAGTAAAACTGTGGACGGTAGTTACTGAAGAACGGTGTATGACGACCACCCTCTTCTTTAGACAGAACATAAACTTCTGCTTCAAATTTTGTGTGCGGGTTGATTGATTTAGGCTTACATAACACCTGACCACGCTCAACATCGTCACGCTTAGTACCACGCAACAACACACCGACGTTATCGCCCGCTTCACCGCGGTTCAACAACTTGCGGAACATCTCAACACCAGTACAAGTTGTTTTTTGAGTATCGCGAATACCAACGATCTCCAACTCATCACCGACATTAACGATTCCGCGCTCAATACGACCAGTAACAACCGTACCACGACCAGAGATCGAGAATACATCTTCTACTGGCATCAGGAATGCACCATCAACCGCACGCTCTGGCAAAGGAATGTAGTCATCCATCGCCTGAACCAACTCAGCTACTTTATCAGCGTAGGCTGCGTCACCCTCAAGGGCTTTCAGTGCTGAACCCGTAATGATTGGCGTGTCATCGCCTGGGAACTCGTACATATCAAGAAGCTCACGCACTTCCATCTCAACAAGCTCCAGCAATTCCTCATCATCAACCATATCGGCTTTATTCAGGAATACCAGAATATATGGAACACCAACCTGACGTGACAACAAAATGTGCTCACGAGTTTGTGGCATTGGGCCATCAGCAGCAGATACTACCAAGATAGCGCCATCCATTTGAGCCGCACCAGTGATCATGTTCTTAACATAATCGGCGTGACCCGGGCAATCAACGTGTGCGTAGTGACGAGTCGCAGACTCATATTCAACGTGAGACGTTGAAATAGTGATACCACGCGCCTTTTCTTCAGGCGCGTTATCGATTTCGTCGAATGCCTTAACAGCACCACCCATCTTCTCTGCCATGACCTTAGTCAGTGCTGCGGTCAGCGTGGTTTTACCATGGTCAACGTGACCAATTGTGCCGACGTTAACGTGCGGCTTCGAACGTACAAAAGTTTCTTTAGACAT
>Ga0193958_1000390_pt1 | contig 16613 bp, 9 predicted proteins | sample FB_1_MG_FD_140320 | JGI IMG/M metagenome (GOLD analysis project Ga0193958, IMG submission 140320) | Microbial mat bacterial communities from the Broadkill River, Lewes, Delaware, United States - FB_1_MG | ecosystem: Environmental > Aquatic > Freshwater > River > Microbial mats | place: USA...
AGAATCCTGAGCAGAAGACGAGATTCGAACTCGCGACCCTAACCTTGGCAAGGTTATGCTCTACCAGCTGAGCTACTTCTGCTTGTTGTGTGAACACAAATATAAGGTGCTTTTTTAAAACTCCAAATTTTTGTTCTTTTTTTTTGGTGCCCGGAGCGGGGCTCGAACCCGCACTGACATTACTGTCAACAGGATTTTCTTACCATCTACAGCTTTCACTGCCTTTTATTGGGATAAAAGTTTGTGGTCTGGACTTTCTCTCAACCCTATTTATTATCTTAATGATAATAAACTTAGGCCACTCCCGTAAAGTCTCTGCACTTTTTGCAAAACAAAGTTTGCAACTTAGCTCAGGATTGTCATCAGCATTACCTGTTAAGATTTCCCTGAATTTGAGAGTGTATGCAAAAATCAATTTCTCGATTAGCGCTCAGAATCCTACTTTTTATATGAAACTTCTTTAAGGAAGTTGTGCAATCAATAAACTGGAGTTTACTCCCAAAACTGCACTTTTAGATATTAAAAACATAAAAAAGTAGACTAAGTCCTGCGTGTCTACCAATTTCACCATCCGGGCAAAAGAACTGTTTGTTCATTCAAAAAAAAAGAAGCCCTTACGAACTTCTCTTGGAGCAGAAGACGAGATTCGAACTCGCGACCCTAACCTTGGCAAGGTTATGCTCTACCAGCTGAGCTACTTCTGCTTATCAATTTACGCAATCCTCTTCCGAACTGCTTTGCAAATATAGGGTAGTATTTTTAATTCCACAAACTTTTTAGTGAAAAAAATTCAAAAAAAAGCAAGGTCCACCATTAACTTCTTATTTATCAGCAGGTTTTGACGCAAAAAAATGTGCTAATCTGCGTTTTGCAGGGCCAAAGGCCCGCAGGCCTAGTGATGTGCAGCAGTGGCCGCAGGCCAGACCAAAGCGCTTTAGCGCTGCAGGGCCGAGCGAACAGCGAGCTGCGAAACGTAACGCCTGCCGTAGGCAGGAGGCCCAAAAACAGCAGCGAGCTGCGACAACAAGCCCTTTAGGGCGCAGTTCGACGACCAAAGGGAGTAAACGTAACGCCTGCCGTAGGCAGGAGGCCCCTAAAAGAAAAAGGTCTCCTCCCCTATTTGGAAAGAAGACCTTTTAATAGTTTAATCATTACGCAAAGCCTATTGCTTGATAAAGCTTTGGCTGCTAGATTGTCCGTTGCGGATAATATTGAGGTGGTAAACACCAGCCTCTAGTTGGCTCAAGTTAATTTCTTGGCGGTTAGTTTGCAAGTTATCTAGACGGATAAGCAGCTGGCCCAAGTTGTTATAGACCTGAATAGCGTCAACAGCCTCAGCCTCTACAAACAAGCGATCTTGAGCAGGATTGGGATAAATACGAACAGGCGCTTGTTCTGTAAAGCTTACGCTAGTAAGTGGCGTAATGCTAGAATTGCAAGGCAACAACTGATAACCCTCATCGTAAGGGTTGCTAGGATCGTACTGCCCACCAAAGCCATATACCTTGAATGCGCCAGTAGGAGCAGGTTGTGTATAAAGATCTACATCATTATCGATATAAAGATCAAACGTATCGGTACCATTAGTTGCTTCAACAGCGAAACCAGAACCTGTTCCAGTCCATTGTGAAGGATCAACCAAAGTCAAGTTATTAAGTTCAATCAACTTATTTTCGGTAGCTTCTGAAAGTGCAGTTACTTCTACGGGAGACAAAGTGGCATTGCCAGCACTAACAAAGTCGATACTATCGGCCAATACTTGCAACAAGCCGTTGTAGTTATTGATGCGGCCAAATACGCGGATAGAGTCGCCAGCATTTACGGTGTAGTTGTTAATGTCTACAGGAGCATAAACACGAATACCATTAGTAGAAGCCGTTTCGATTAGGGCAAAGTCTAGACCGTTACCAGAGCGGAAATCGGCACAGTAAACTAAGCCACGAAGCTCAACGCTATCACCTTCAGAGGCGGGAACATTACCAGGAAGGAGAAGTCCATCAATCTGGTCAATTCTAGAGTATACATAAACACCAGGAGCGGCACAGGCGGTATTGGCTGCGCCAGGTGTAGCATAAAGAATATCACCCCGACCAGTGGTTCCCGCATTATTAGTAGCATAGCACCAGTTAGCCGCATCATTATTATCGGCATTTACATCAGAAAGTTGAATCGCTACATTATCATCGCGTAGAGGCCAAGGAGTATTGTAGCCATAATTTACGCTATCAACAATATCACCTGCAATAGTATAGAAAACAATATCTTCTCCGCCATTGCTCAATGCACCAGAAGACCATTGGTTAGCAGTTACACCAGTTACGGCTTGTAATGCTACAGAATCCATAGTCAAAACCCAGTAAGCACCAGCAGCAAGCGTAGTTCCGTTAGGAACAGTATAAGTTACCCCGTCAAAATAAAAACCGCTTAAGTCAGCAGTAGTAGAACCATTATTGTACAACTCGATAAACTCGATAGTATCGCTACCAACTTGATCGTACAAAATTTCGGTAATCACTACATTGGGAACAGGAACAGCAGCAATATCATTAGCATTGATATTCAACGTATAGCTGTTGTTTGTACCAATCACAGCGCCATTCGTAGCATTGCCCAATTCAAAAATGATAGTCTCCAAAGCTTCTTGGTCTGCATCATCTACGATATCAATTGTGAAACTTTGGTTAGTTGTACTATTAGCCGGAAAAGTCACTGTAACAGGGCTATTAAAATTGGTATAGTCTGCTGCAACAGCAGTAGATGCAGCACCAATAGTTACCTCTACAGTAGTAGCAGTCGCATTAGGATTTTGAATAGCCAAATCAATAGTTACTGTACCCACATTTTCGTCTACGGATCTTTGTGTTCCTAGAAATTCAACAGTCAAAGTCGTATTCACTACACAGTTTGTTGTATTGGCAGCGCCAGGGCTAGCAAAAACAACCTTTCCACTTACAGTAAGTCCTGTATTAGTAGAATCCGTTGTCCAGTTTGCTACATCTGCATTATTGGTTGTAGCATCGCAAAGTGCCAAAGAATTACCTGTACCAGCAGCTGCAGGCCAGTTACCTCCATCATCATAATTGACAGAGTCCATAACAACACCAGAAGCATCTGCAATAACAATGGCTTCCCCACCATTTCTCAATCCACCAGAAGCCCACTCGCGATCAGCAGCTTGGCCATAAGTGTTTTGAAAAGCGGCCCCGTTTACGGTCCAGACAAAATAACCTCCAGCAGGAATAACAGTAGATACATCTACAGAATCCTCTACACCGGCCGTAAAATGCCAGCCCTGAATATCTACTGCTGTAGCGCCCGCATTGTAAAGCTCAATGTACTCTGTAGTATCACTCCCACTTTCTGGGGGATTGTACATAATCTCGTTGATGACAATCTGTGCTTCTGCAGCAGCTACTGTCAAGAAGAGTGCAAGAATAGCTAAGGATAGTTTTTTCATGCCCATTTTTTGTTTTGATGGATAAAGATTTAACTCAATATAGGGCTTTAGATAAACAAGTCTAACTACTTCAAAATAGGTATTACGGCCACTTTAAAAGAGTTGCACAAAACAACAGGAGATTACCAAACATTCAATCAAAAAATAAGTTGGTTTCAAAATATCATTTGGGTTAATTTTATGTAAACTACGTTAATATTTCATGTACTTCTATTTTAGGGGCTGTCCCGCCCTTTGGGCGGGTCGGGCTGTGTCGTGGCTCGCAAGTCTGCTCGGCCCTTCGTCGCCTTTGGCTCCTTGGTCTGCGGCTTCGCCGCACCACTTTCCATCCCTCAGCCGAGGCGCTCTGCGCCTTTAGCACCAACTGTCCAAAAACGACAAAAGCCTTCCCCTAAAGGAAGGCTTTCAACTACTTACTGAAACTAATTTACACAATTAAAAGCTGGGCAGTTATGCACTAACTTGCCGAAGGCAAAAATAAATCTGCCTTTATATATCGACGCAGAGCACGCTGTTTAATTTGACGCACTCGTTCTCTAGTTAGGCCACAATCTTCACCAATGGCTTCTAAAGTCATTGGACAATGATTATATAGACCATAATAAGAAATAATAATTTGACGCTCCAAATCCGATAGCCGGTCCAACTGCCCTTTTAGTTCTATCCGAGAAGACTCTTCCATCAAAGCCTGATCGCCTTCTTCTGCTACCGAACAAGCCAATGTATCTAGCATACTTACGTCAGTATCTCGATCGCCTGCCCCCAAAGGAGCATCTACTGAAATGTGTTTTTGAGCCATGCGCTCCAAAGCCACAATATCCTTTTCTCTCAATTCCAAAATTTCGGCCAATTCGGTTACAGAAGGCTCACGCTCCTGTTCTTGCATAAATTGCTGTTTAGCGCGAATCAAGCGGCCATGCCCACCTAGTTTATTAGAAGGCAAACGCACCATGCGACCATGCTCCATCAAAGCTTGCAAAACAGGTTGACGAATCCACCATACTGCATAAGAGATAAATTTAAATCCTTTGCTCTCATCAAAACGATGAGCAGCTTTAATCAACCCTAAGTTCCCCTCATTAATCAAGTCACTCAGTGCCATACCCTGATGCTGATATTGTTTAGCTACCGAAATCACAAAGCGCAAATTGGCCGTCGTCAAGCGATGCAAAGCATACTGATCGCCAGCTTTTACTTGCTTCGCTAAAATGACCTCCTCCTCGGCCGAAATCATGGAAATTTTACTTACATCTTTTAAGTAATTTTCTAATGCACTGCTTTCACGTTGGGTAATCTTCTGGGTAATTTTTAACTGTCGCATAGGCTATTTTGATAATTTTCCTAGGTATACGCCCTGGGGATGGGCAAAGTTTCACTTTTTTGATAAAAAAAGCAAATAATTGAAGCAAAAAAATTACAAAAACTATTAACCTTTAGTTTTATACCTATTGATGACCAACTCGCCCAAACTGTTACCGTTATCGACCTTGTTTTTTCAATATTTTTTCAAAATTCGTCTTCAAGCGACGGGCCTCTTTTGCCACAAAGGCAGCATCTACTGCACCTTCTGCCTGCTCTACCCGCCCTAAACAGGCTAACTGACTATAATTCAAGATGAAATTTTCTGTTGAAGGGGTAGATGGACCATTAAATAGTAGATAAATTTCATTTAGTCCTCTAGCTCTCAAGGCTTCTATGCTTAGTATAGTATGATTGATGCTCCCCAAATAGTTTCTAGAGACTAATATAACAGGCAGTTTTTTCGCCGCTGCCCAATCTATATAAAGCTCTTCTTCATTTAGGGGGACCATTAAACCTCCAGCTCCTTCTATTAACAAATTGTTGTCAGTTTCTGGAATAACCAACTGATCTAGTTCTATTTTTTTGCCCTCAGCAGCAGCAGAATAATGTGGAGAGGCAGGTATTTCTAACCGATAGCGCTCTGTATGCGTCTTTAACTCCTTCCATTGGACCAAATCTCGGACTTTGTCGGTATCCGTATGCTCCAATTCTCCAGATTGTACAGGTTTCCAATAATCCATTTTTAGCGCTTTGACCAAAATAGCAGAGACCAAGGTTTTTCCAATTTCGGTCCCTATTCCTGTGAGAAAAAATGTACTTTTTGACATCTGTTGTTTTTTATACGTTCTTAATATCACTGCCTAAAAAACAAAAAATGCCCATCCTGTTTTAGGATAGGCATTTTAATTTATTCATAAAGTAGTTTCGTCCAAGGCCACAGGCCCCAAACCTTAATCTAAATGGCTGCCCCACCAACTCATAAAGGCTTCATCCTGTTGCAAGTCGGGCTCTAGCTCAAACAAGAGATGTTTGCTCCAAGACTTTTCAGCTAAAGCAATAATGAGTTGCTCACTAGCTGCCTGTTTTTTACCCAACTGCCAAAGCAAAAGTACTGCTGCCCAATCGTAAACATCTGATTGGCTATCTATTTGAGCCTGTTGTAGCGCTAACCAAGCTTGTCCGTAATCACCTTCGTCTATCAAAAATTCTAAATAACTACGCCATACCAAAGGCGAATGTGGAGCCAATTCTGTAGCCTGCTGAAAGCAATTTCTAGCGGCCTCTTCCTGGTTCAACTGATTGTGTGTTTCAGCCATGGCTAGCAAAAAGCGTTCTTCGTAATCCGCCAATTTGGAAGCTTGTTCAAAGGCATCTAATGCTGCTAACCACTGTCCCTGAGCAGCATAGCTCACCCCCAACAAATAGAAAGTATTGGGCATTTTTTCTTCCTTTAGCAGGCTTAAAAACTGTTGTTGCGCCTGTGTATAATTGCCTTGCAATTGAGATAATTGGCCTTTCCACATGCCCAAATCTTGAGCATATTGGGGGAAATGTTCTTCAAAATCTTCTAATACCCTAGACAAACGATCCAATTGCTTGAGATGCATCAACAAGGGGATGTAATCCCGATAGGCAAACTCCATTTTTTCTGCAATCACAATCGCATAATCATAAGCATCTAAGGCCTTTTCATAAAGGCCCAATTTCTTATACGCATGACCTAAATTATACCAAGCCCAAGGGGCATAGGGATCCAAATCGGTCAACTCCTGATGCAATTCGACCCCTTCCGCATACAATTCTCCTAGCTCCATAGCCAACCAAATACGATTATAGGCTAATTCATGATGCGGATCCTCTCGGAGCAAATTGGCCAATAGTTCAAAGGATTTATCATAGCGCTCTTGCTGTTCATGAATAACAGCCTGCATTAAAAGAGCCTCTAAACGATCGGCTCCCTTGGCCTCTTCCATCATTTTATCCAGCAAGTTATAAGCTTGCTTATAATGCCCTCTTTGCTGCAAGATTTCTACTTCAAAAAAGCGAACCTCCATACTGCTTGGCTCATAGAGCTTGGCCTGCCCCAAGTAACGCTCGGCCTCCCAAAGGCGGTCTACCTCCAAGCTCAACTGCACCCCAAACAGATACAATTGGCCAGAAAAAGGGTGCTGCCGCAAAGCATGCTCTAAGGTCAAAAACGCTTGTTCCCACTTGCCCCCAGCCTCATAATGCTCTAATAAGCGCAAAAAGCTTTCTAGATCCAAAAACTGAAGCTCGCCCTTGGCTAACATCCCCTCATATCGGCGCAAAATCATGCGAAAATCTTGGCCCTCTCCCTCATTATAATCAAATGCTTGCATGCCTGTTTTTTATATGATACGTTCCTATAACGCAAAAAGTAGCGACTTAGCCTTGTTTCCGCAAGAGATTAACGGCTTTTTAAAATGCTATTCAGATTTTGAAAGCAAACCACTATAGGCCTTGTCCCAATCTTTCCAGACAGCCTCATAACCTTGCCCCTCTATCATTTCTACTATTTCGGCTGGACTGCGTTCGTCTGAAATTTCAAATTGCTCTAAAGATTGTGGCTCAACCACATAACCGCCCGGATTGGTCTTCGATCCAGCACTCAATGAGGTGATGCCCAATTTGATGACGTGATTCCTAAAATGTTCAGATTCTCTTGTCGATAGAGATAGTTCTACTTCTTCATTATAAATGCGATAAGCACAGATGAGCTGGACCAACTCCCGATCATTCATCGGTACTTTAGGATCCAAGCCCCCCGAAAAAGGCCGCAATCTCGGAAAAGAAATGGAGTATTTGCTTTTCCAATATTTCCGCTCTAAATAATCTAAATGTAAGGCCGTAAAAAAGCTGTCGGTCCGCCAATCTTCCAAACCAATCAAAACCCCTAGGCCCATTTTATGCACCCCAGCCCTCCCCAAACGATCAGGCGTATCTATCCGATAAGTAAAATTGGATTTTCGGCCCTTGGGATGATGCTTTTTGTAATCTTCTTTATGGTAGGTTTCCTGATAAACCAACACCGCATGCAAGCCCAAAGGCAACAAGCGTTCATATTCTTCCTGCTTGAGTGGCTGCACTTCCATCGACAATTGCGCAAAATGCGGCTGCAACGCCTTAAACGCCCGCTCAAAATAATCTATGCCCACGGTCTTATTGGCCTCTCCAGTAACCAACAAAATATGCTCGTACCCCATTTCTTTGAGGGCCGTGGCCTCCATCAAAATCTCAGTCCCGCTAAGGGTGCGGCGACGCATGGGATTATCCAAACTAAAGCCACAATAGGTACAAATATTTTGACATTCATTAGAGAGGTAAAGAGGCGCATACAACTGCATGGTTCGCCCAAATCGCTTGAGCGTCAAAGCTTGGCTTTTTTGGGCCATTTGCTCCAAATAAGGAGCGGCCGCAGGCGAAATCAAGGCCTTAAAATCTTCTAAGTTGGGCTTTTCACTGGCCAAGGCCCGCTTTACATCATCCGCCGTTTTGGCGTAAATGCTGGCCTTTGTGGCCTCCCAATCATATTGTTCAAACAGCTCGCTAAAGCGTTCGGCTTGTGGTGCTCGCATCATGTTTTTCTATTTCTAATTCTGCACAAAGATAAGGCTTGTTTGCTGATATTCTATGATTTTTTGGGGCCTCCGCTGCGGCTTCGCCTTGCGGCGCTACGTTTCGCAGCTCGCAGGTCTGCTCGGCCCTTCGCCGCTTTCAGCGGCTCGGTCTGGCCTGACGGCCACTGCTGCACATCGCTAGGCCAAAAGAAAGGCGGCCCTGCGGGCCAGCAAAAGAGGAAAAAAAGGCTGGACCAACAAAAAGCAAGCGCCTTAGTCCTATCTTTTGGCTAAAATCACTAATTTTGTTTCTTTAAAACAAAGGCCTTAGGCGAATGTTTTTCTCTGCGTTTTGCAGGGCGCAAAGCGCCCGCAGGCCTAGGGATGGAAAAGGGGGCGGCGAAGCCGCAGACCAAGGCGCTTTAGCGCCGCAGGGCCGAGCGAATAGCGAGCCCTGACACAGCCCGGCCGCCAAAGGCGGCAGGCCCCAAAAGAAACTGAACATTTTAGAATAAAAGAGCATGTCTAAAGTAGAAGAAAACGACAAACCAAAAGAGTCGCTCAATTTTATTGAGCAAATTATTGTAGAACATAATGAAAATGGCCGTTTTGGGGGCCAGGTGCATACCCGTTTCCCCCCAGAACCCAATGGCTATTTGCATATTGGCCACGCCAAGGCTATTTGTGTCAATTTTGGCATTGCCGAAAAATTTGGCGGCAAAACCAATTTGCGCTTCGATGACACCAATCCCGCTACCGAAAGTACCGAGTATGTGGAAAGCATCAAGAAAGATGTGCGCTGGCTGGGCTTTGATTGGGAAGAGCGCGAATATTACGCCTCTGACTATTTTCAGACGCTTTATGAATATGCCGTTAAACTGATCCAAAAAGGCTTGGCTTATGTCGATTTTACTTCTGCCGAAGAAATGGATCGCCAAAAAAGAGCCGAGGAGGCTAGCGAATACCGCAACCGCTCTGTAGAAGAAAACTTAGCCGAATTTGAGAAGATGAAGGTGGGCGAATATGAAGAAGGTATCTGTGTTTTGCGGGCCAAAATTGATATGAGCCACCCCAATCGCCTTATGCGCGACCCCATTATTTATCGGGTAAAAAATATGGCTCACCATCGCACTGGCTATGCTTGGAACATTTACCCTATGTACGATATGGCCCATGGTCAATCGGATTCTATGGAAGGGATCACGCACTCGCTTTGTTCGCTAGAGTTTTTGCCCCACCGCGAACTTTACGAGTGGCTAACCAAAAGCCTAGAAATTCATGAGCCTCAACAGCTAGAATTTTCTCGTTTGAACTTGAACTATACCATTACTTCTAAGCGTAAACTCAAGCAATTGGTCGAAGAAGGCCATGTTGGCGGTTGGGATGACCCACGAATGCCTACCCTTTCGGGGATGCGCCGCCGCGGTTATCCGCCCATGGCCATCCGCAACTTTATTGAGAAGGTTGGCGTCTCTAAACGCGAGCAATTTATTGACCTCTCTCTTTTGGAGTTTTGTGTACGAGAAGAGCTCAATAAGGTAGCCACTCGTGCCCTTTGTGTTCTCGATCCTCTTAAAGTGGTCATTGAGAACTTGCCTGAGGGCCATTGTGAAGACATGCAGGTAGTCAATAATCCCGAACTTGAGGATTCGCCTACCCACAGCATGCCCTTTACTAAAGAAATCTATATTGAGCGGGGCGACTTTATGATTGACCCACCCAAGAAGTTTTTCCGTCTTGGGCCTGGCCGCTGCGTACGCCTCAAAGGAGCTTATATTATTGAGTGCACTGGCTATGAAACCGATGCAGAAGGCAAAGTAACAGAAGTACGTTGCCGCTTTATCGAGAATAGTAAGAGTGGCGAAGATACCAGCGGCGTAAAAGCCAAAGGAACCTTGCATTGGGTATCTATTGAGCATGCAGTCCCCGTAGAAGTTCGCAAATACGATCGTCTTTTTGCTACTGAAGCACCTGGTAAAGCATCGGGCAATTTCCTTGATGACATCAACCCCAAGTCTTTAGAAATCATTGAGACCGCCTATGCCGAGCCCTTCTTGAAGGAAGCCAAGCAAGGAGAAGCCTTCCAGTTTATGCGTATTGGTTATTTTACCTTAGATGCCGAAAGTTCAACTGAAAAGCCTTGTTTTAACCAGACTTCTCCACTAAGAGATAATTGGGGCAAGAAGAAACCAAAAGGGGGCGGCCAACAAAAGAAAAAAGGCGGCCAACAGAAAAATCAAAAGAAGCAAAACTAATTGCCTCAAAGGATAAAAGAGAGCGCCCCAACAGCTAAGCTGTTGGGGCGCTTTTTTGGGGCCAAACTAAAAACGCTTGGCCAACTCCTTTCCAAAGCGGGGAACATCTAAGAAGTAAAGCAACTTCACAGAAAACTGGTTGAGGGGATTATCTTCTAGCATCTGCTGAAAGTTTCTGCCGTAATTTTCTTCTACATATTCGCCTTCACTAAGAATTGCGTTTTTCCAAACTGCATTAAACTCGCTACCAGGGGCAAAGCGCCAGCGGAAAATCAGGTCGATATTAAAGGCGTTGTAATTTTGGTCGTGTAAAGCATCATAAGAGCTATCGAGTAGATCACCTGTTTGGCCCAAAACATAAAAGTTGTTATAAGCCACAGCAGCCCAAAAGTGTCGAGCTCTAAAACTCAAGGACATCAAAGGACTAAACAGGTAATTAAAAGTCAATTGCGACTCCATCGTCTGATAACTTCGCTGCCCAAAGATGATGCTTTCATCCGCCAAGCGATTGACATACCCTAAGTTTTTATTCCGTAAGGTCAGGTTTTGAGACAAAACCAAATTGGCCCGATCATTAAAGCGATAACGGGGACGCAACTCCATCTCAAAAGTGTAAGCATTCTTCCAAACAGGATCAGAAGAAATAAATGGCCGATACGAAATATCGCCATCCAAGGCAAAAGGTTTGCGATAATCTGAAGAAAAATACCCCCGAATACGCCCCCAAATGGGTTTGTTCCAAGCTCGCCCCGCTTCTCTAGCCTCAAAAAAATCAATATAGCCCAAAGGCTGAAAAGCTAAATTAAAAAAGCTATACAAAAAGTTTTTATCCGTAGCCGAAACCTGTGCATTCATTTCAATCCGACTAAAATTATAGGGCTTATACAATTGATCCATAGAAGTAGAAAAATTGCAATGCATATAATTATATCGTCCAAAAGGCTTGAAAATATAATAGTCTAGATTCGCCGTAGTCCGTAAGTAATTGGGCCGCCCAATGTAGCCCAAATCGTTTATGTTATACTGATCGCTATAAACCGTTTGATTGACTGACCAGCGCCATTGGCCCTGTATCTTCCCAAAGTTCAAATAGGCCCTAAATCCATCTTCGATCTCTTCTGCATAGAGCTCTTGATCCAAATAACGGCGACTATAAGCCCCCGAACCCGACAGTAAATATCGATTCTTTTTGTCCGTCAATCGAAATTCTGTCCCCCAAGCCATAGCATCTGTAAAGCCCCCCGAACGCAAAACCGAACTTTGTACAAAACTAATATAGGAGTTGTTACGCAACTGCTGATCAATTACCAAGAGGTTGTAGTTACTCAAACTTTCGGTTTCTAAAGTTCGCTCTTCACCATTTTCATTTTCTATTTTGGCATAAGCAGGAGCTGTTACGGCATTAAAGACGCCTATCCCAAGCCCAGATTTTGTCCGCCCCGAAAATTTCAAGGCATTTAATAGTTGACTACGATCCGGATTATCAACTATGGTTGCGGTACTATCTATTTGACTGCTCAACCAAGCCGCTCGACTAGGGCGACTCCCCACACGCCGAGAGTAAAATAAATCAGCCCGCCCAAATAACTCCGTTCCTTCTGTAAAAAAGGGCCGACGCTCTGTATAATAGATTTCAAAAGGGCTCAAATTGAATTGAAGATTATCCGATTGTACATCCCCAAAGTCTGGTATCAAAGCTACATCTAAGGTAAAGCTCTCATTGATGCCATACTTTAAATCTGCCCCCGCAGAAGCCCTAAAGCTAGGGGCTTCCCCTTTCTCTAAGGTCAAATAACTAGCCGCATAAGGGGTTAAGGACAAACGCAGAGGCGGATTGATTCCCTCCAAGCCATACAATAAGCCAAATTGCTGTACCTCCCCATCTATTTCGGGGTCTAAGGCCGACCAATACGCACTTTCTCTATATCTCCGAATATAACGCTCGAAGTTGATGCCCCAAAGCTGCTGCTCCTGCGGCGCAAAACGCAACTGAGAATAGGGGATCTCCATCTCTACACTCCAACCATCTTCCAAAATCTGATGCCCCGAACGCCAAGCCGCATCCCAAAGCTGATCGCCATCACTAGCATCTTCCCGAACACCCGAAGCACTAACCGTAAAATGAAAGGCGTTTTGCTGCCTAAACATCCCATCAATGTAAACGGTAAAATAGTCTGCATTAGAACCCGAGACCTCATCCCGAACTGCCAATTGCTGCAAAATGCTATCTGGCGAAGGATCATACATATAAGCCCCCACATAAATAGCCGAAGGCCCATAAATTACCCGCACTTCGGTCCGAAAAGAGCCAGGCGTATTGGGCGCAGGCTCATATTCCGTAAATCCCTCAGCAATAGGTGCAGTCTGCCAAGCCGCCTCATCCAAGCGACCATCAATTTTTAACTTGCCCTCCCCCAATGCTATGGCCCGTAAGCCCTTTTTATTGGGATAGGCCGCCATGCCCACTGGCTGAGCGTCCAAAGCCAAAACAGTATATAAACTAAAGAAAATCAATAGATAAAAGTGTTGCATAATCAGTTGTTGTGGAGGTTTATTATTGGTGGCTACAAATTTAGCTGCTAAAGAAATAGTCGTCAAACTTTTACTATTAGCCTCCTGCAAATTTCGACTAAGTTTTTTTGGGGGCCTCAGCTGCGGCTTCGCCTTGCTGCGCTACGCTTCAGGGCTCGCTGTTCGCTCGGCCCTGCGGCCTGACGGCCTTGGTCTGCGGCTTCGCCGCCCCCTTTCGCATCGCTAGGCCTGCGGCCCTTCGGGCCTGCTACATGGGGCTGTAGGTTAAAACCCTCCACAGCTTTTAACGGATCTCATAGCAACTGCATTTATGATTGAGGCAGCCTAAAAGATGTTTATTTATGGAGGGTTTTAACCCTCCATACTATATCAAAATGCATTCGTTAATTGGCTGTGGGTTTCAACCCACAGGTCTATATGATAGAAATTTTGCCCCTAGGGCTAAGAATAAAAACTAAAAAATACAACCGTCTCCAATATTTCGCTCCTAAGCGAGCCAAGCGAATTTGTAGTAGGGGCAAAGATAGGGCCTTAGACAGCTCCCCCCAGCTAAATGTAACGATGCAGATGGCTGTGGCGCAACGCCCCAGCTAAATGTATTGATGCAGATTAGATCTGGGGGTTTTCCAGTAGCTAGGCGGCTGCAAACAGTTGTTTAGGGCAAGGGAAAAAGATGAGCGGCCCAGCGCTGCGGAGGGGTGGCGCGCAGCGCCAGACCAAGGCGGCAAAGCCGCCGCAGGGCCGAACAGCCCTGTGAGCCCCGCAGCATAGCGGCGGCCAGCTTGCTGGCCGCGGGCCCCAAAACAAAAAAAAGGTAGTCAGCAAAATGCTCACTACCTTTCTATAAAATTATCCTTTTGGGCTATTCGGAGACCGCTTTAAGCTGCATCTCCTCCTCTAAAAAGGCGATGGCCGCAGCCTGCACCTCTTCCCAAGATTTAGAGGTCCAAGGCGAGCAAATGACATGTGCCCCCGCCTCTGGAAAAGCCTGTTTGCGCTTAGTTTTGCTACCTAGCTGCTCATACATTTCGAGCATTTTGGCCACAGAAACCGTGGGATCTTGCTCCTCTTCATTCTTATAATAATAGCCGAGGAAAAAGGGTTGCTTCACTTGTTCGAAGAGTTCGGGCTTCATGCAATTCTCAATCAATAATTGCAGTTGAATCACGCCCTCAATGCGGTACTTGCTACTCCAATACTTGTCAATACTATCATTTTCGGGGACCCAGCTGCGATAATTGCCGCCAAAGACCATGCGAGCCAATTCCAGTCCCCATGGACCAGTTAATAATTTGGCATTGGGGTCGGCCACTTGGATATTGGGCGAAAAGGCCAGATGTCCAGCAATAGCGGTATCCGCCGCAGAAAGGTAAAGGCCCAAACTGCCGCCCGTAGAGCAGCTAATCAGGATTACTTTTTCGCCTAATTCTCGACCAATAGCCAAGGCCTCTTTAGCCGATTGGATATAACTTTCTACCGTCAAATTGGCAAAGGCGTCTACATCTTTTCGGCCATGTTGCGAAAGCCTAGGCAAATACAAATTGGCCCCATAGCGCTTAGCCAATTGCTCATGAATCGGCCAGCCCTCCATAGGCGAAGCCGAAAACCCATGCAAATAGACAAAAGCATAAGGCGTCTTTTGCTTGAGGCTATCATTGGCCCAAATAATTCGACTGTGGTTACCTGTTTTAACATCCGTATCTCGGTCGTCATAGGTTTTCACCTGCGCCTCCAAAGCGGCCGCAGAAGCATAAGGGCTATGATAAATAGGTAAATTATCGGGAATATTTTCCGCCTTAGGCGTTGGCCCCAACACATAAGTTATCGTCCCCACCGAGATCAGTATAAATACAACAGCTACCACCCACTTTAGTATGCGCATAGTTCTAGAATAAGCTTTGAATAATCTGCTCGATCGTGATGCCTTCAGCCTCTGCCTTATAGTTGCGAACCACCCGGTGGCGCAAAATGTAAGGGGCTACAGCCTGCACATCAGATTTGTCGGGAGAGTATTTGCCATTGATGGCTGCATGGCATTTGGCGCCAAGCACCAAAAACTGCGAAGCCCTTGGTCCTGCCCCCCAAGAGATATAATTATTAACTTTATCGGTGGCCATGCTCGTTCCTGGACGGGTTTTGTTGGTCAGTCCCACGGCATATTCTAACACATTATCGGCAATATGGATTTTACGAATCAGTTGTTGAAAAAAGACAATTTGCTCGGCAGAAACGACTCCTTTCAGTTCTGCTTTATGGCCTGAGGTCGTATTTTTCACAATCTGCACTTCTTGTTCATAAGTGGGATAATCCAACACAATATTAAACATAAAGCGGTCGAGTTGCGCTTCGGGCAGAGGATAAGTTCCCTCCTGCTCAATAGGGTTTTGAGTGGCCAACACCAAAAAGGGTTTAGGCAATTTATAGCTCATGCCTCCCACGGTCACCGAACGTTCTTGCATAGCTTCCAGTAAGGCGGCCTGCGTTTTGGGCGGGGTTCGGTTAATCTCATCCGCCAACAAAATATTGGTAAAAAGCGGGCCTTTAGAGAAGGTAAAATTGCGGTGTTCGTCCATAATTTCAGCCCCAGTAATATCCGAGGGCATCAAATCGGGCGTAAACTGAATGCGGTTAAACTGCAGGTCCAAAACCTTAGAAATGGTATTGACCAAGAGGGTTTTGGCTAAGCCAGGCACCCCTACTAGCAGGCTATGCCCATCACAAAAGAGCGAAATCAAGACCGATTTGACCACTTCATCTTGGCCTACGATCACTTTTCCAATTTCTTGGCGCAAATCTCGGTAAGCCTGGGCCAATGCGTCCAGGGCTTCTACATCATCCTTATAATTCATAGTTCTATTTTAGCGTTCTTTTTTTTTGTTTTGGGGCTGCCCCTTCCGCTAGGTTAAAACCCAGCGCAAAGCGGTATCGCTTTGCGAAGCTAGACAAAATGAGGGTGGAAACCCTCATGAATTAGCGGTCGGGTCGGGCTGTTTCGCAGCTCGCTATTACTTGCTTCGCTGCGTCGGCTCCCGTTGGTCGGGTCGCTCGGCCCTGCGCCGCCTTCGGCGGCTGGGTCTGGCCTGACGGCCACTGCTGTCCATCCCTCAGCCGGCTCGCTTCGCTCGCCTCTAGCTGTATAATTTGGACCATCAAGATACTAACTTCTTTGGCTAAGCCTTAAAATGCTTTTGAATTTTGCTTAAAAGGACCATTTCCAATCCTTTTTGGCCAGCCAAAATTTCTCGCCCAAAAAGATAATCATTTTGGCCAGAAAAGTCGCAAACAAAGCCGCCAGCTTCTTGGACCAAAAATGTGCCTGCGGCTACATCCCAGGGGGCCAAACTATATTCAAAAAAGCCCCCAAATCGACCAGCTGCCGTATAGGCTAAATCCAAAGCGGCCGAGCCGCAGCGGCGCAGGCCTCGGCAGGCGGGCATTAGCTCGCCCAAAAGGGCCAGATAGGCAGTTGTTTGCTCAAAATCATAATAG
>Ga0193958_1000391_pt1 | contig 16603 bp, 13 predicted proteins | sample FB_1_MG_FD_140320 | JGI IMG/M metagenome (GOLD analysis project Ga0193958, IMG submission 140320) | Microbial mat bacterial communities from the Broadkill River, Lewes, Delaware, United States - FB_1_MG | ecosystem: Environmental > Aquatic > Freshwater > River > Microbial mats | place: USA...
ACCGTATGAAAATACAAGAAGAGTTAGTCCGATGTGATTTTCATAACGACACAGGAATAGATTATTTTTATATTGCTGTAATTGGTGTAGATTTTTTTCTCACTGAAACTGAAGTAAGAAAATAAAGTAAAACAAATAAGAACACTATCAAGACTTTATAGATTATACTCTTTTTTAAAACGCTCATCTTGAAACTCTATATTATCTTTTAAGTTTAACTGAAAAACTACATTAGGATTAGTATTCATATCTTTTTTCTTAATATAATATTGACAATCTTTATTTGTCATACTTAATAAATATTTTGTACCAATATTAAAATTAGTTACTTTTGAATTTAAAGTCATTAAATATCGGTTATTTGTTCTTTTTATTTGATAGTTTGGATTAACTAAATCCATCTCTTCTTGAAAATCGAGTAAGTCTTTGCCTGGTATATGATCATTTCCAGTTTTTTTTCTTCTAAATGTTATACTAATATCAAAGTATTTTTCTATTTCATCTAAAGGTGCTAGAAGTGTATCTTTAGCTATTAAATTACAAAACTCTTTTGAAGCTATCATCCATTGAACATTTTTTTGTTTATAAACTGTTTTTACCCAATTAAACAATGTACTATAACTGATATTTGTAATAGGAATAGTTGCTGAATTTGTTCCAGTAAATGATGAATAGTTATTATTTAAATAGTTTATTATCTCTTGTGTATATACATTTGAACTGTTTTTACTCTTTTCTGAGAATATAAATTGATTACCATCAGATAATAATATCACCTGACCAGCTTGAGCAGGACAAAACTTCGCTTCTATAGTTGTTATTACTTGATCTGCATTTCTTGCTGTAATCTCCGATGTAGTTGCATCAAATCCACCTTCCATCGAACAGTGAATATTAAAATAATCACTTAAAAAATCTGTTGCTTCATTTTGAAATACTTCCCACTTTTGTAATGCCATAGTTTTACCTTTTATATAAATTGATTCATTATAGCAGATAATATGAACTATCCTCTTTTATTACTATCGATAGGTACATTACTTGGTGTTATTTGCGTTTATCTCAAAATTTTAGATTTTATGTTACGGGAATATTTATGATAAATTCAGCTCCTCTATAATTTTTATTTTGATATTCATAACTTATATTATTTGCCTCTATTGTGCCATGCATCCCTTCTACTATTAATTTATATGTCATATGAAGTCCTAATCCTGTCCCTTGACTCTTATGTTTTGTTGTAAAGTATGGTTCAAATATTTTAGGCAAAATATCTTTTAATATACCATTTGCATTATCTTTTATTTTTATAATTACCTTATTATTCTCTTGTGTAGTTGTGATAAAGATAAGTTTTTTATTAGTTAGAGTATTTTCATTAAGTGCATCCTTTGCATTGTTAAAGATATTTATCAAACACTGAATTAGTTCATTTTCATAACCATCTATCTTGATACCCTCTTGTATATTCGTAATAATATCTATGTTATGAGTTTTTATACTTCCTTCTACTAAAAGTAAAAAGCTATTAATATTATCTTTTAGATTAAATACTTTTTTATTTCTATCCCCTATTATAAAATTTTTAAAATCATCTATTGTTTTTGATAAATACTGAGCATTATGGTTTATTGTATTACAAGTCTCAATAAGTTTATTATCATCAATTAATCCATATTCTTTTTGCATAATAATTCCTGTTGATGCAGTTGATATTACAGATAGTGGTTGTCTCCACTGATGAGCAATATTTCCAATCATTTCCCCCATTGAAGCCATTTTAGATTGTTCAAAGAGCAATAAATCTTTCTCTTTTTCTTCTTGTTCTTTTTGTTTTTGTAATGTTATATCTGTATTAAATCCAATTACACGATAAGGTTTATTATTCTCATCAAAAAGTGCTGTACCTCTTGCGTATATCCATATCCAAGTACCATCTTTGTGTTTCATTCGATGTACATTTTCATATATATCACTTTTCTGTTCTAAATGAGTATTTATATCAAATAAAGCTTTATCTAAGTCTTCAGGGTGCACCCTATCTTTCCATTCATTAAAATCGTCTTTTATTTCACCTTCGCTATATCCCAACATTAGTTTCCAGATTTTTGAAAAAAATACTTTATTTGTAATAGCATCCCAATCCCAAAGTCCATCCTTCATACTTTTTGTTGCTAAATCAAATCTTTCTTTTTCTAGTTTATAATCTTCAAATAACTTATCAAATCCAAATGCTATTTCATCAAGTTCTTCAATATTTGATGGTTTATATTTAGAATTTATATTTTTAATATTATTTTCAATAAAATACTTTAATTCACTCAATTTTTGTATGAATTTAAATCTTATAAAATAATATAATACAATACCTAGTATGAGTATAATCAATATTACAATACCCATTTTAGAGATAAATTTTTCAAATATATTATTATATAAACTATTGTCTATAAAATATATGACATTTAAATCATTAAAAAATTGATTTTTTTTATATATAAATTTTTCATTCTTAGATACATTTATATTGTTGTTCATTATATTAGTTATATATGATTTTGATATTTTATTTGTAAGTGTTGATAATATTAAATTTTTATTTTGTTCTAGAAAAATAATTTCTTCAATTTTTGCATTTTTTTTGATAAAATTTATTAATGTTTGATTGTTATTTAATATTATAACACCCCATAATTCTCCTTTAACTCTACCAAATTTTTCATCGATTATTTGTTCTTTATGTGCAATTACATAAAAGGGCTTACCTTCAATATTTATTTTTGTGATTGATGATAAGTCTTTTATATCCTTTAGTTTATCCGCAATTTTTCTAATATCAAATAATAAACTAAAACCATAGATATTTTGAATTTTTGAGTTTTGTGTAGAAAATATAAAGTCTAAGTTTTCTAACTCAATTAAATTATTAGAATCTATATTAGAATATTCTTTTACATTTGATACTATTATATTTTTTACTTCGTTTTGTTTATTAGTAATTAGTATGTTTAGTATATTATGAGTTTGTTTAAAAAAATTTTCTAATTGAATATTATGAAACTCTTTTATGGTTGAATACTGCCAAAATATAAAAATTGTCAATAATCCAAAAATCAATCCAAAATGTATTGTTGCAAATAAATTAGATAATTTATATTTCATTAAAACCCCGAATACCTAAATGCTTTTTCTTTTAATATGTTAAGACTTTGGTTTGAAACACCTTTTCTTATTAGTTCAAATTCACCTGAAAATATAAGAGGAACTTTATTCTTTTGATTTTGAATATCAAGTTTAATTGCCTCTGCCATAGCTATTCCATTGTCATCATTCATTCTCATAACTGTAAAATCCATTTTTTCTTCTTGTATAGACTGAATTTCAGCACTTCCTCCACCCCAACCATTCACTTTAATTTTTCCAAGCATAGATTTTTCCTCTAAAGCTTCGATTACACCTAGTGCTATATCTGTTGAACAAGCATATATAAAATCTATATTTTTATGATTTTTTAATATATCAAAAGTAGCTAATTTAGCTTTTTCCTTATCGAAATCTGTATAATAACTATCTAATAATTTCAAGTTACTATATTTATCTATATAAGAAATAAAACTATCACCTCTCATATAACTAACATATCCCTTTGGTCCATACAAAACTGCATAATTTCCATTTTTTCCTATTTGTTTTATATATTCATCGGCTAAAATTTTTGATCCTATTGTATGATCAAAACCATCATATAAGAATGGTTGTTTACTTTCAAATGCTTTTAGTGGTGTTGTAATATTCTGTAATATAATTTTAGGTCGTTCTCTATTTAACATAGTACTTATAAATTTAAAATGTTTTGTTGCATCAAGAGTAAAAATAAGATAATCAGTATCCTCTTTTAATGCTTTATATAAAGCTTGTGCTTGTTTTGATATTTCTACAGATGGTTTAGTGAAATAATCAACAAGTTCATATTGAATATTAAGTTCTTTTAGTCTTGCTTCAAATGATTTTTTACTTCTTCTCCAATAATCAGATATTTGTTCTCCTGGGTATACCATATATATTTTAATAATTTTTTCTTGTTTAATAGATAATTTTTTTGCATTAGATTTTACAAGTGTAGAAAAATTTTCAAAATTTAACTTTTGTTCTGGGTTATATTTATAATAATCATCAACAAGGATATAGTCATTGGCAAGAATAGAATGAGATAAATACAATATAATAAGCAATATTTTCTTCATGTTAGCTCCTATAAAAATAATATCATATCATTCCTAAAATAATTAATAACAACGACTTAATTAAAAGTATCTATATATTAAATTGTTCACACAAATTTTTATAAAACAGAAATACATACCCTCTTAAAAATATAAAATATACATTATTATAACTATAATTTGTATATTTTATATACAAATATAATATTTTTATAGAGATAAAAATTGATATACTTTTTTATGACATATAAAGAAACAGAAAATTATCTTATTTTTACAGATTTAGACGGAACACTACTTGATCATAAATCGTATAGTACAAATAAAGCAAAAGAGATGCTTGATTATATTAAAGAGCATAATATCCCACTAATTATAGTTACAAGTAAAACAAAACAAGAAGTTATAAAACTTCGAAAGACTCTTCAAATTTCTCATCCGTTTATTGTTGAAAATGGTGGTGGTATTTTTTTACCTACTGAAAAAAACTTTGAGCAAATTACAATGGGAAAAACATATAATGAAGCTCTAGCCTTCCTTGAACTTTACAAAGAGATATTTAACATAAAAAGTTTTTCAGATATGAGCGAAGAAGAAGTGTCCAAGTTAACTGGTCTTGACTATGAAAGTTCAAAACTAGCAAAACAAAGAGATTTTTGTGAACCGTTTATAATAGAAGATCAATCAAATATTACATCGCTTAGGGAACTAAGTTTACAAGAGGGATTTGATATTGTAAAAGGGGGAAGGTTTTATCATCTTATTACCTTGGGACAAGACAAATCAAATGCACTTTTAGAACTTCAAAAAATATATGAAGATAAATGCAATAAAAAATATACAACGATAGCTTTAGGTGATGGAGAAAATGACAAAACAATGCTTGAATCTGTAGATATAGCAGTACTTATAAAAAAATTTGATGGTTCATTTATAGAATATGATAAAAAAAATCTTATAAAAACACACTCTATAGGTCCTGCTGGTTGGAATGAAGCATTAAAGGAGATTTTATGCAAGTAAAGGAGATATTAAGAGATTCTTTTTTTGAGGTTTTAAAAAATATTGAACCAAGTAAACTTATAGAAAACAAATGTTCTTTTACACATAATAAGATCACTATAAATAATCAAACCATATCTATGCCTAAAGATAAAAAAATCCATCTATTTGGTTCAGGAAAAGCTGTTTTAAGTATGGCAAAAACTGTATATAAAGAGTTACAAGAAAAAATAGAAAAAGCTATACTTGTAGGTCCTTATGAAAATAGCATAGAAAATAATACATTAACCTATTTACAAGGTACTCATCCAATCCCTAGTACTAAAAGTATTGATGCAGCAAAAGCTCTAAAAAATACGCTTGAAACCTTAAATGAAGATGATTTTTTTATCTATTTATTATCGGGAGGAAACTCATCATTAGTAGAACTACCAGTGGATGGTATCTCAATTGAAGATTTGCAAACTACAACTGATCTTATGTTAAAAGGTTCTATGCCTATTACTGCTATGAACTGTATTAGAAAACATTTATCACAAGTAAAAGGGGGAAGACTTACATCAAACTGTAAAGCTAAAGGGATTGTATTAGTGTTAAGTGATGTTATATCAAATGATTTAGAAGCTATTGGTTCGGCTCCTTTATATTATGATAGTTCAACATTTTCTGATGCGATTAGCTACTTAAGTGAATATGAGCTATTAGAAAAAATACCAAAATGTGTAAAAGAATATTTACTTTTAGGGAAAAAAGGAACAATAGAAGATACTCCAAAAAAAGAAAAAGAAAATATAAAACACTTTCTAATTGCCTCAAATGAAATCCTACTAAGAGATATTAAAGACAAACTCTTTTCAAAAAATATCGAAACACAAATTATGGATGTAAAAATAGAAGAAGATGTAAATGTCGTTGTAGAGGATTTACTAAAGTTTATTGACTCTAAAAATGAAGGTTGTTTTATCTTTGGAGGGGAAGCATTAGTCCAAGTTACTTCAAATGGAAAAGGCGGACGAAATCAACATCTCATCTTATCTTTTTTAGATAAGTTTCCAAAAAATAAAAAACTAACATTATTGAGTGCTGCTAGTGATGGGATAGATGGAAACTCTAATAGTGCTGGAGCCGTAATAGATCAAAAAAGTTTAGAAAAAACAAAGTTATTAAATCTTGATGTCAAAAAATATCTAAGGAGTTTTAACTCAAATGAGTTTTTTGAAAAAATAGGTGATTTAGTAAACACAGGACCTAGCCACAATAATATGCTAGATGTCTTAATAATTCATATAGAAAAATAAAAATTAAGGAGAAATTAAATGTCAGATTTTTTTCAAAATGGAGTGATTACAACACTCCAAAACCTCGGAGCTAGAAGTTTGGAGGATATGGAAGATGAACTTCAAAAATTTAGTCAAAGAAGAAGAATGGTTCTTCTTTTACCAGCTTTGTATTCTGAATTCCAAACACCTGCAATGCATACAATAATTAATGAACTGAAAAATGTTAAGTACTTATACAAAATTATTCTAGGATTAGACCAAGCTACAAAAGAAGAATTTGAAGAGGTAAAAACTCTTATGGCTCAACTTCCATGCAAGGTTGATGTTTTATGGAATGATGGACCACGAATCAAAGAACTTTATAATGAACTTACACAAGAGGGATTTCCCGGACTTGAGACTCCAGGAAAAGGACGAAATGTATGGACAATGCTTGGATATGGTCTTACAGATAAAGATGCATATGCTTTTGCACTTCATGATTGTGATATTGTTAACTATTCAAGAGAGATTCCTGCAAGGCTTTTTTATCCAATAATCCATCCAGCACTTGATTTAGAATTTAACAAAGGATACTACTCAAGAGTAACAGATAAACTTCATGGTCGTGCGACAAGACTTCTATATAGTCCTTTACTAAACTCGCTTAAAAAAGTTCATGGACAAAGTAGATATTTAGAATACATGGAAAGTTTTAGATATGCACTGTCAGGTGAGTTTTCATTTATTCGTTCTATGGGAAGAGGCATAGCTATTTCTCCCACATGGGGACTTGAAGTATCAACACTTAGTGAAGTATATAAAAACACTTCAAATAAAAGAATCTGCCAAACTCAAATCATGGATACCTATGAGCATAAGCACCAAGATTTAGGTAGCCAAGAATCAGGCGGTGGTATTTATAAAATGGCAAACGATATAGCAAAAACGATTTTTAGAGTTATGGCACAAGAGGGTGTTATTTTTTCTGAAGCTACATTTAAAACTCTTCTAGCAACATACTTTCAAGAAGCTCGATTTGAAATATCAAAATACAATGCACTTAGTAAACTTAATGGTCTAGACTATATACGAGAAAACGAAATAAATGCAGTTGAAGCTTTTCAAGAAGCTATAAAAAAAGCAGCCCAAGAATATTATGAAGACCCTATGGGTATACCATCACTATCTCCATGGATAACAGTACGATCCGTTATGCCAGATTTTTCAGACAAATTTCATGACTATGTTCAAAAGGATAATGTATGAAGAAACATATCTCAGACGCAAACCATAATATAAATCAAAGATTGGAGAAACTGTATCCTCCTGAAACTGCGCAAAAAGCTTTAGATAGTATTGTTGATTTGATATATAAATATAAACAAAGAATCACTTCAAAAGAGTATCACTTAAGCGAAAAAGATATTATTCTTATTACTTATGGTGATCAAGTTTCAAGAAATAGTGAACCTACTCTTCAAACATTAAAAGAGTTTATGGATAATCATCTTAAAGATATTATTAACTCTGTTCATATTTTACCTTTTTATCCTTACTCATCTGATGATGGATTTTCAGTTGTAAACTATAGTGCAGTTGATCCACATATGGGTTCATGGAGAGAAGTAGAACATCTATCAGCTGATTATCGAATCATGGTTGATGGTGTTATAAATCATATATCACAGTTTTCAGAATGGTTCAAATCTTTTTTAGCAGGAGACAAATATTTTGATGATTTTTTCATAGAACTAGATCCAACTATTGATTTAAGTAAAGTAGTTCGGCCAAGAGCAACTCCACTACTGCATGAGTATTTATCAGATGATGGAAAGATTCATAATATTTGGACAACTTTTAGTAAAGACCAAGTTGACTTAAATTATAAAAGTTATAAAGTTTTACGAAATGTTCTTGATGCGATGTTTTATTATATTGAAAAAGGAGCTACACTTATTAGACTTGACGCCATTGCCTTTATCTGGAAAGAATTGGGTACAGAATGTGTTCACTTACCCCAAACACATGAGCTAATTCAACTTATGAGAGATGTTATTCATGAAGTTGCACCTGAAGTTATCATCATCACAGAAACAAATGTTCCACATCATGAAAATATTTCTTATTTTGGAAGTGGGGAGGATGAAGCGCAGATGGTTTATAACTTTGCTTTACCTCCACTTTTATTGAACTCAATTGTTCATGGAAATACAAAGAAATTAACTGCTTGGGCAAATACATTAGAACTTCCTAGTAATAAAGTATGTTTCTTTAACTTTACAGCTAGTCATGATGGAATTGGATTGCGACCTATAAAAGGTATATTAAGTGATGAAGAGATAAATGATATTGTTCAAAATGTTGAAAATAATGGTGGTTTAGTTTCATATAGAGCAGAAGCAGATGGTAGTAAATCACCATACGAATTAAACTGTAGTTATATTGATGCGTTAACACATCCTAGTGAGGATCAATTACTCAGAATTAAAAGGATGTTAGTAACACAATCAACTGTTTTAGCAATGCCAGGAGTTCCTGGTATCTATTTTCATTCATTAGTTGGTTCTCAAAACTACAAAGATGGAGTAAAACACTCAGGTATAAATAGAACAATTAATAGAGAAAAATACAATATTGACTGGCTTGAAAATGAGCTTTCAAGTTTAGGAAGTTTAGGAAAAACTATTTTTGATTCATACAAAAGAATGATCTCTATTAGAATAAATGAAGAAGCTTTTAATCCATTTGGAGAGTTTAACTTTTTATCTTTAGATGAGAGAGTTTTTGCAATAGATAGATTTAGTACTGATAAAACAACTAGAATAATTGCATTAAATAATTACAGTAATGAAGAAGTAAGTATAACTTTACCAAAAGAGATACAACTTCCACTATGTGATATTTTAAGTTCAAACTTTTGTGATGAAAGTACACAAAAAAACACAGAAACAATCGTACTTGAGCCATACCAAATAATGTGGCTCAAGGGTAAAATATAAATTTCAAGGAGAGAAAATGAATACAATAACAAAATGTTTATTCCCAGCAGCAGGATATGGAACAAGATTTTTACCAGCAACAAAGGCAATGCCAAAAGAGATGTTACCGGTTCTTACAAAACCACTAATCCAATATGGAGTAGAAGAAGCAATGGAAGCTGGATGTGATGTAATGTCTATTATTACAGGTCGTGGGAAAAGAGCTATTACAGATCACTTCGATATCTCATATGAGCTAGAGCATCAAATATTAGGTTCATCAAAAGAAAAAATGTTAACAGATATTAGAAAAATTATTGATAAATGTACGTTTACTTATACAAGACAAAATGAGATGAAAGGTTTAGGAGATGCTATTTATAAAGGCAATGTCTTAGTAGGTGAGCATAACCCTTTTGCAGTTATATTAGCAGATGATTTATGTGTTAATCCTGATGGTGATGGTATTTTAAAACAGATGGTTAAACTATATGAAAAATATAAATGTTGTATTGTAGCTTGTATGGAAGTACCAAAAGAGGAAGTTCATAAATATGGTGTAATCGAAGGAAAAGCTATGGAAGATGGTGTATTTGTTGTTTCAAATATGATAGAAAAACCAGATAATGATAAAGCACCTTCAAATCTAGCGGTAATTGGTAGATATATTTTAACACCAGATATTTTTGAAGTGATCAAAAAAACGAAACCAGGTAAAAATGGTGAGTTACAAATCACGGATGCTTTATGTACTCAAGCAAAAAATGGAATGGTACTAGCATATAAATTTAAAGGAAAAAGATTTGACTGTGGTTCTGTTGATGGTTTTGTAGAAGCAACAAATTATTTTTATGAGTTAGAAAACAAGAAGTAAAAGATGGGAACAAAATTCAATATTTGTGATTTTATACTTTTTGGTGGACATGGTGATTTGGCATTTAGAAAACTGATGCCTGCACTATATCATCTTTGTAAAGATGAGTATGTGGGATCAGATACAAGAATTATCACTGTATCTAGACGAAATATAAGTTTAAAAGAGCATATTGAATTGGTAAAAAGTAAACTTATTGAATATATAGATGATTTTGATGAAACTTTTTTTGATCGATTTAAAAAGCAAATATTTTTAGTACATGTTGATTTAAGTCAAAATAATACATTTCAAAACTTAAAAAGTATTTTAGATGAATTTCCACAAAGACACAGAATCAACTATTTATCAACAAGTCCTAATTTTTTTGGTCAAATCTGTCAATCCCTTGATCACTGGAAACTCATAACAGAAAATACTCGTGTAGTTTTAGAAAAACCGTTAGGGAAAGATTTAAAAAGTTCAAGAGAACTCAATGAAAAAGTTTTAAACTATTTTAAAGAGGATCAGATTTATAGAATCGATCATTATTTAGGCAAAGACACGGTTCAAAATATACTAGCACTAAGATTTTCAAATATCTTTTTCCTTCCTCTATGGAATGCAAATCATATTGATCATGTCCAAATTACTGTTTCTGAGAGTGTTGGAGTCGAGGGACGATGGGACTATTACAATAACTATGGAGCATTAAGAGATATGATTCAAAATCATCTTATGCAACTATTATGTCTTATTGCAATGGAGCCACCCTGCTCTATTGATGCAAATAGTATTCGTGATGAAAAGGTAAAAGTACTTCGATCATTTCGGGAAATGAGTGATGAAGATATCAAAGAAAAAACTGTAAGAGCTCAATATATTGCAGGTTCATCTGAAGGACAATCAGTACCAGGATATCTTGATGGGGACTTAAAGCAGAGTGATACTGAAACATTTGCAGCTATTAGAGTTGATATCGATAATTGGCGATGGAACAATGTACCTTTTTACATCAGAAGTGGAAAAAGAATGCAAAAACGAAATTCAGAGATAGTAATACAGTTTAAATCTATACCTCACTCTATTTTTGACAAGGAAAAAAGTTCTATAAGTGCAAATAGTTTAGTTATCACTTTACAACCAAATGAGAGTATTCAACTCAAACTTATGAATAAAGTACCAGGATTAAGTGAAAATATGAAACTACAACAAGTTGATTTAGAGTTAAACTCGCCACAAAAAGAGGAGCGAAAACCTGATGCTTATGAACGACTTATTTTAGATGTTATTAAAGCAAATGCTACACTATTTATGAGACTTGATGAAGTTGAAGAAGCTTGGAAATGGGCAGACACTATCTTAGATGGATGGAAAGAAGATCTAACCCCTATGAAAAAATATACAGCAGGAAGTGGTGGTCCTAGTGCCGCTATACAAATAATAGCAAAAGATGGTAGGAATTGGAATGATGAATAATATAGATTTTAATGTTTGTAATAATCCAAATGTATTAGTGAAAAATCTTGCAAAAGAAGTTACAGATATCTTAAAAGAGGCGATTTTAGAAAAAAATAGTGCAACTCTTTTAGTATCAGGGGGAAATACTCCAAAACTTTTTTTTCAAGAATTATCAAAAATGAAACTTGATTGGAGTTGCGTGACTATTGGTCTTGTTGATGAAAGATGGATTAACCCATCAAATAGTGACAGTAATGCCAACCTCGTAGATACATTTTTATTACAAAATGAGGCAAAAAAAGCAAAGTTTGTGCCAATTTATTTAGAAAATTGTGATTGTTTCTCTTCCGAAGAAAAATGTTCACAAACTTATAAGGAGATATTTTCATATTCAGATGTTCTTATTTTAGGGATGGGAAATGATGGACATACAGCTTCACTTTTTCCACAAAGTCCAGAACTAAAAGAGGGATTAGATTTAAAAAGTAAAAAATTTTGTATCTCTATTGATCCAGTTTATGCAAAATATTCTAGAATGAGTTTAACTCTCAAATCAATTTTAGATGCGAAAAATCTTTTTTTACATCTACAAAATAAAGAAAAACTAGATGTTTATAATGAAGCGTTAACAAGTGAAGAGAGATATCCTATCTCAAAAGTACTATTTCATGCACCAAAACTAAAGGTATATTATAGTTATGAATAAAATATTATTACAAGTAAAAGAAAATATCCAACAAAGATCACAAAAAAGTAGAGAAATCTATCTTAATAGAATAAGTGATGCAAAAAAGAAAAGTCAAGATAGGAAAAAACTATCCTGTAGTAACCTAGCCCATGTAATCGCTGCCATGAGTGATGAAGAGAAGAGTTTATTAAAAGAGTATGTTCCATATAATATGGGAATCATATCTTCTTATAACGACATGTTATCTGCACATGAACCTTATCATAAATATCCAGATATTTTAAAAAAAGAGCTACTTAAAATGGCTTCAACAGCTCAAGTATCTAGTGGAGTTCCTGCTATGTGTGACGGTGTAACGCAAGGTGAAGCAGGTATGGAATTGTCATTATTTAGTAGAGATAATATAGCAATGGCTAGTGCTGTTGGATTATCTCACAATGTATATGATGGTGTTTTTTACCTAGGGGTTTGTGATAAAATCGTACCAGGATTATTTATAAGTGCGCTGACATTTGGGCATCTTCCGTCTATTTTTGTACCTTCGGGACCAATGCCATCAGGGATTTCAAATAAAGAGAAAGCATCTTTTAGACAAGAATTTGCAAAAGGAAATATTGATAAGAAAAAACTTCTAGAAGTAGAGTCTGCATCGTATCATAGTTGTGGTACTTGTACTTTTTTTGGTACTGCAAATTCAAATCAAATGCTTTTAGAGATGATGGGGCTACAACTTCCCAATGCTTCATTTGTAAATACAAACACACCACTAAGAGAAGAGCTTACAAAATACAGTGCTAAAGTTTTATACAATTTAAAAAAAGAAAATATCTCCATAAGTGATATTATTGATGAAAAAAGTTTTATAAATGCAATAATTGGGCTTATGGCTACAGGTGGTTCAACAAATCATACTATTCATCTCATAGCCATGGCAAAAGCGTGTGGTATTATCTTACAATGGGAAGATTTTGATGCCTTATCAAAAGTGATACCACTACTATGTAAAATGTATCCAAATGGAAGTGCTGATGTGAATGGATTTAGAGATGCAGGGGGAATGGGTGTAGTTATAAAAGAGCTCATAGATAATGGTCTAGTTTTTGAAGACGTTAGTACAGTTGTAGGCAAAGGACTTAAACGATTTATAGTTGAACCCATTTTAGAAGATGAAAAACTTACATTTAAAAACTTTGATGGTATATCAAAAAATATTGATGTTATATCTTCTTGTAAAAATCCATTTAATATACATGGTGGGTTAAAACTTTTAGATGGTAATCTAGGTCAAAGTATCATCAAAACATCCGCTCTTGAATCACAACATCTTTATATAAAACAAAAAGCTGTAGTATTTAACTCTCAAGAGGAATTACTTGAAGCCTTTAACAATAAAGAACTTCACAAAGATTTTATTGCAGTCATAAAATACCAAGGTCCAAAAGCAAATGGGATGCCTGAACTTCATAAACTTTTAACACCACTTGGAGTGCTACAAGATTTAGGATACAAAGTAGCACTCATAACTGATGGAAGAATGTCTGGAGCATCAGGCAAAATTGCAAGTGCTATACATTTAAGTCCAGAAGCACAAGATGAAGGACTCATAGCCAAAATACAAGATGATGACCTCATAGAACTAGATGCACATAAAGGAACATTAAATCTATTAGCTTCGCAAGATGAGTTAGAAAATCGAGCTCGAGCTATTGAGTTACCAAATTTATACTCAAATAGTTTTGGAGTTGGACGAGAGTTGTTTAGTATCGTTCGAAAAAATGTCAGTAGTGCTAATCTTGGTGCTACGATATTTAATTTACCAGGGGAGGAAAATTTATGAATGCAAAGGAAGTGATGTCAATATCACCTATTGTTCCTGTTATTGCGATTGATGATGTTAAAGATAGTTTACCTTTAGCAAAAGCCTTAAATGCTGGTGGGATAAATATCATGGAGATTACTCTTAGAACTAAAGCTGCACTTGATGCTATAAAAATCATAAGCCAAGAGTTACCATCTATGAATGTTGGAGCTGGTACAGTTTGTAATAAAGGAGATCTACTAAAAGCGAAAGAAGCTGGTGCAAAATTTGTATTTTCACCAGGGATTAGTCAAGAGTTAATAGATACAGCACTAAAAGAAAATATCACTTTAGTACCTGGTGTTTCAACTGCAAGCGAAGTGATGTTAGCTCAAAATAATGATATTTTTTATTGTAAACTTTTTCCTGCAACACTTAGTGGTGGAGTAGATATTTTAAAAGCATTCAATGGACCATTTTCTAAAATGTTTTTTTGTCCAACAGGTGGAATTAATAAAAAAAATATCAAAGATTTTTTAGATCTGAAAAATGTACTGTGTGCAGGTGGAACTTGGATAGTACCAAAAGACCTCATTCTAAAAGGTGATTTTAACACAATCACAGAACTAAGTGAAGAAGCACTAAAAATAGCAAAAGGATAAAATATGGAATATAATGCAAATTTCAACCCAAGGGTTTCAGATAGTGAGATATTTAAATCACTCAAAGAGGAGAAAAAAACAATAGGGTATTATGATTTACCCTTTCAAGATATAACCAAAATAAAAGAGTATGCAAAAACTGTTAAACAAAAACATATTGCTGTTATTGGTATAGGAGGAAGTACACTTGGTACATACGCTATATACAAATTTTTAATTCGATCAAATAATTATGATAAAAAACTTTACTTTTTTGAGTCAACTGATCCTATTGATATCAATAGTAGAATCGAAAAACTTGATTTAGAAGATACCTTATTTATAGTTATTAGTAAATCAGGAACTACTATTGAAACGGTTAGTGTATTTAAATATCTTTGTTCAAAAGTAACTATTGATAAGTCAAATTGCATTACGATAACTGAGTCTGATAGTAAACTCAATGCTTTTGCAAAAGCAAATAATATCAAATCATTCCCTGTTCCTAAAAATGTAGGAGGGAGATTTTCAGTCTTTTCAAACGTAGGTTTAGTTCCATTAGCTATTATTGGTGTAGATATAGATCAGCTACTTCTTGGATGTAAAGAGATATATAAAGAGTTTTTTGAACAAGAAAATCTCTACAAAGAGCTTATGACAAAAGCTAGATTTATGGCGGAGTATAAACATAAATTCAATAACAATGTGATCTTTTCATATGCTAGTGAACTTGAAGGTTTTAACAAATGGTATGTACAATTATGGGGAGAAAGTTTAGGAAAAATTGATAACGACAATACAAACCAGGGTTTAACTCCTATTGGATTACTAGGACCAGTAGATCAACATAGTTTTTTACAACTTATTATAGAGGGAAAAAGAGATAAAACTGTAACATTTATCAAAATCAAAAACTTTTTAGATAACTCTAAAATCCCTGATATTAAATTAAAAGGTCTTGAAGAATTAGATTATATCAATAATCTAAAATTTTCAGATTTAATAAACCATCAAGCAGATTCAACGATAAAGGCAGTACAAGACTTACAAGATATCCCTTGTGATACTATCACCATAGAAAAAGTTGATGAGTATAACCTCTCAAGACTTATGTTTTCATATGAGATATTAACATCAATAGTAGGAAAGTTTTTATATATAAATACCTATGATCAGCCAGGAGTGGAAGCAGGAAAAATAATTTTAAAAAGTAAATTAAAATCTCAATGACTAACTTAAATGTAGTTATTGAATGATGCTTTTTAAAGTGTGATAAAATAAGCATCTAGTCAAAGTACTGAGAACATTTTATGGTAATCTCACATCAATACAACCAAATTTTTACTTATTATAACTTATCTAAATCTTTATATATTAAAGCAAATAAGTCTCTCTCTAAGTAAACTTAAATAGACCCTCTCCAGCTTTCTTGTAAACATATAAAAATTTATCTAAATTTTGGACATAAAAAAAACCCTCATAAAAACTACTTAAACCGTAGTGTTTATAAGGGTTCTTCAATGGTACGCCTGGCAGGATTCGAACCCGCAACCACCGGGGCCGAAACTTGAATCATGTATTTACCCTACTCTTGCATAGTCTTTCACATACTACTATATATGTACCTTTTCTATCATTTGAAAAAATGGTTATATACTATAGTCTTGCATATATTTACACAGTTTTTCATTGTGTTG